>JACCDR010765824.1_pt1 | contig 42724 bp, 63 predicted proteins | sample 7446431 | NCBI WGS metagenome assembly JACCDR01 (sample SAMN15323443, study PRJNA562643) | freshwater metagenome | isolation source: river surface water | place: USA:Blue River Watershed | collected 2017-08-17
ACGATAGGACATGAACCCTTTGCTGATGTCATAATCCTCTGTACTTAGATTGGTATTCCCGAGACAGTCGATGTGTTCCGGAACAAAGTTTAAATCTTTATATAGATGGGGTCTGATGGCCGCAACTGAACCATAATCTTCAGATACTACTGAGAGTATTGAGCTATCATATTGGGTATGATAATTGACATACCTAAAGTTAGAAGATTGCCCTGCGATTTCTTCGAACTCAGAACGAGGAATGATGTCCCCATCTGGTGTAGGATAGACGTTCCTGGCAACCCGGAAACGACCCATTCCCTGATCTGTCTTAGGTAAGGAGTTATCCATACCTCCGAGCTTTAAAAGTTTTCCAGTTGCCACTTAAAACCTCAAAAATTCTACATCAGTTATAGGGACGCTATCTTCGTCTTTCTTATTCTTAGAGAATATTGAAATGATCTCAGATTTCTGCTGTTCTGTGAAATACATTTGCTTTTGGGCATCTTCGTAGTTATTTCTTGTGTAGATTCTCTGACGAACATAGTCTAAAAGATATGTCTCACATGAATCAGGTAATTGAGATCGATTACAGGCATTTGATCCTGATACAATCCACTGGGTATTGTCTACCCCTGATGTAGTTGTGGTCGTGAGTGTCGCACCTGATGTGTCGGTAAAATAGATTCCAGACACAACCTGATCCCCCAGGACATCAACAGTAGAAGCTGCATCCCCCATTGTGTATAGGTCAGTCGGAGTTGTTGCCATTGTAATTGACGTATTGGCAATGACCGACTGGACTTTGGCCTGTCTGACATCCAGGCTTGGGAGCTTTTTGAAGTAGGTGATTCTAAGGGAATTAAGCTGTTGTACTGAGTTAAGTCCTGAGATATAGACCTTATTGTTCCTAATCATGTAACCAAACATATAAGAAAATTCAGACTCAGAAATTGGCTTGATACGGGTATACCCGTTGTTATTCCCAGTATCTCCTCCAAATCTCCCCTCAATAAGTGAAATAGAGTTTACAGAATAGCAATCTGCTGGAATGTCGAAGATTCCTGTAGAGTTACCGGCAAACTCTGTCTGCTGTTTAAATAAGTCGGCATAGGGGTTATTTTTGAAAATTAGTGTCTCAATATATCTCTGAGCAGAATTGAAATATCCTACAATTTCTGGAGTAGAAATTCCATTCGTGTCCTTGTTATCTGTCGAATTTCTAACCTCAGTGATGAGGTATTCAAGTCTTCTCATGTTATGCCTTTAAGTTTTTACCGATCTCTGCCATTCTAGCAATAGCTTGCTGTCTTTGGTTATACTTCTGTACTTCAGCATTATACCTATTCATTCTTCTTTGATTTTCTGCTGCGGTAAATGTCGAGATAGCTGATAGTCCAAGCCCCGCACCTGCGAGATATGGATTTGCAGACATTACTCCCGCTGCTGTCATCCCGTCTCCGGCAAGTTTTCCCTTATTTACTGCTGCTGTGTCTGGTAGCGCAGGTTCATTACCCCTGACTCCGGCCTTTCGGTATTGATCTCCTGTTAAATCCATATTTCCATCATCCATCATTTGAGCATTAGGATCGGCGGCATATTCCCCATAATCGGGTCCCATATAGTTTCCATAGAAATCGTATTGCTGCGATGACTTACTTTTCATATCTACCTCTTATCCTTGATTAGCTGCTTAATCTCTCTCATTTCCTCATGAACCCCATCAAACCTTCCGTCAATATGGTTCATGTCAATCCCTCTTATGGTCATAACTTTCTTCTCTATCTCCTGGCCTTCAGCTTTCACGATCAATAAAACTGCTCCATAGGATGCCCAGCCTAGTGATATGAAAAAAGCCACTACTGTTACGGCACCTTTAATAAACGGCGGCAATAAATCCCACAAAAGTCTCACAATGCCTCCCGAGTTAGTTTCATCATGGCTTGCACCCGGAGATATGCGTAATGAGTGCTGTTTTGTCTGCATCTGTTACAATAACTTCGTCCGTCACTACGGCCTGAATTTCATCAATCGCCGTTGCCAGAGACCCAGAATCAAGTAGATTTTTAATGGTTGAGTAAGACACGATAAGTTGTTTAACCTGCTCCTTGGATAAATTTTTAGTGGAGTTTCTTACAAGTAAAAGCTGCTGTGCCGACTTCCCGCAATCCATCGCCTTCTTTGCGGTCTGTAAAGCACTAGCTAGTTGCAACCTTGCTGCTTCAGATGACTGGTATGCGGCTTTCTTAACATCAGATTCTACTAATTTTTTACCGTCTACCTTCATTACATCTACAGCACAATATACTTCGGATTGATCGAGATTCTTAATTGCCACACCCTCAGCACATACGAGAGCGGTGAATTTTGTATCGCAGTCGGATTCAGTGGCTGGTTGGACTACTAGAGGATCACAACTTTGAGTATTCTCTTTTCGTATAAAATCTAAAACTATGTTATCCACAAATTCTGCATAGAAAGGATTAATTTTGTCAACGCAATGGCATCTCTCTCCGGAGGAAGCTTCGCACTTCATATAGTGCCCGGATACTGGGGGATTTAAAAATGTCTGCACATAGCTTTCTGGTATGGAGATCTGACAAGCAAGTGCCACATTCATTGAAAGGATTAATGTAGTTAAGTATCTCATGGTGCTTGTCCTTCTATTTTAAGAACCACGTAAGCGTCGTTGTCAGTTCCTGCGTTACTGTAGACATCCAAATTGAGTACCGCTCCTCCACTTGATGTTGTCGACCATGTTTGATCTCCAGTAACAAATGTTGGTGTACAGTCCCTTGGTGTTGCCGTGGTAGTATCAAATGCCACACAGTCTATATGGATAGGGGATGAGTTTGCAAAGGACCCATTGGCCAGGGTTAGGTCAGTGTACTTTCCGGCAGCTGATCTTGCGGGTGCCGATATTGAATTACACGAATCCTCAACCTCGACACAAGTCCCAGACGTACATTCTGTCGGTGATGCGAGAGTCGCAGAGGACCCCCCAAATTTATAATAACAAGTCTTGGGCTTAGTTATACCTGGAGCAGTCATCACTTCTTTGAATGATCCTATGATAATCCGGGAAAGGATGGCATCGGCACCTGTTTTACTACAATTAACAGCAAAGTCACCAGCAGATAATATGCCTGTTAATGTTGCCTGTGCCTTAAATACCAAGGATGTTGTTGTAGACGCTCCAGGATCGTACGAAATAGTACTCCCTGTAGTGTCGGAGCTAACAACACAAGAAGGAAGAACTGAAAACACCCCCGAGTTAACTGGGCAAGCGTATGTCCCTGTTGGGGACTCGGTACAAGTTGTAATCCAAGAAGTATTAGTCTGAGATATTACTCCCGTAGAACCTGAGTCAGAAATCCTGGCAACAAAGTCATTTAAACAATTGGCCCCACATGTTGCTGAGTAAGAGGACATAGATTGAGAAATAGCGGTAATACTGGCATAAACATTTGCCCCCGTAGTTATCGCAGAACCGGCATCAAATGTTAGGAAATCCCCCGTATTGAGAAATCCTGTAAATGTTACGGTAGAGTTATCGTTTGCAGTTCTTATCTGAGAACCCAGTTGATATGTTGACCCGTTTACCCTAATGGATAGGGAAGCATTGGTGGTTGTGATAGGCGAGCCTAGTGCTGCTATGACATATATAGGTGATGCTGCTACGAACTTGGTTCGAGTATTGGCGGAATCGTCTGTGTATATAAGTAGTGATGAGTCGCCATTTTTTGTAAATGGATTAGTTGTAGGGAATCGTATCTCTGCTGATCCGTCTAAAAGGGCTGCTTGGGAGATAGACGTGTACCAGTTTACAGATGATGTTGTGGGGAATTTTCTTAAGTCGCCTAAGTTAATTTGGGCCCGTTCAATAATCGCTTGAAGAGACGCTGAAGATGGATTGGTTAGAACTACCTCAATACCTAGAGAAGTCGTTGTCGATACCTCAGGAACATTAAAGTCTTCCCTCCATTGAAATGTTGATCCCGTATTCGTGAAGTCTAAATTTGTAGTCCGAACCCCTCCCACTAACGTATAGACATCTGTCGAGTCAGCAGGATTACCGACACCTGAGGCCAGCAATGCCGAAATAAATCCCTGTGCTCCTGCAATAGTTGTCACTTCTTGCTTCAATGAACAAGTGCCCGGAGTGCCACTGGTCGTACAAGTCAATATGCAATATTGATTCTCTCCTGGGTATCCGTTAGAGGTTGAAACTGATACCGAGGCTGTGGCCCCGCCAGTCACAGAAGTTGTCCACCCTGAGCATGCTGTGATATGCTCAAATCCTGGGTTTGATAGAAGGTTTGTATTCCCTATCTCAACCAATGCTTTCCCTGATCCAAGGTCAGTTACCTGACTTGCGGGGGCCTTAATTTGGTACGGGTAAAGAACAGCAGATTGACTTTGACCTAACACCCCTAGAGGTGCGGCGGCCATGGTATTCATTGCTAGTACAAATGAAACCAGAAGTATTAGAAACTTATTCATGTTACGCCTTTTCGATAATTTCTACTGATTGTGCTGCAACATCCGAGATTAAATAGTAATCTCCGGCATCGAATTCAAATTCCAGTCGATCTGGCCCGATAATTTCTAACCCGTTTGCAGTCGTTACAGACGAAGCACCTAGATAGATTTTTCCTGAGTTAGAGGTCGACGGTTTAATCATTAGTTTTTTACGTGAAGCACTTGGAGCAGAACCGGAAACTGTCGCCCTTACGGCAGATGTTCCTACAGTTACTTTCGCATTCGTAATTGTCCCTGCTACTGAAGCAGGAGTTGATGACATGGGGATAGCAGACTGGTCAGAAGCTACAACTACCGACAGAGAATCCACACTAGCTTTCTGACCGATAGAAGAAGGGAGAAGTGCAATCAGGGAGGTTAATCTCTGGGCAATTCTCTGAAGTCTCCCGTTTAACCCAGAAGAAGCTGTATCAGTGCTCGGAGCAGTTTCAGTAACTGCGCCTATCAGAACCGCTTCTGCATCCTGCTTAGCTTCGGTGGCAAAATCTAATGCCAGCAATGAATCGAGTTTAGTATTTGTTGACTGAGCTTCGGTGATTTGGTCATCTTGTTTAGCTTCAGTTGATGCTCCTGTAGGGAGTGCCGAATTATTAATCACAATATCCAGTCTTCCGTTTCCGTCCACCCTTACGTGTCTTGAAACACCCGACCCATTGTGACCCATAACCATCACACCCTTACTAGGTTGTGCCCCGCCTTCGGTAGTTATGACGTTAGGGATATCCTCAGTATTGGTATCAATAGCTGCAAGAGAAGAATTACTAGTATCGAGTTTAGTATTTGTTGACTGAGCTTCGGTGATTTGGTCATCTTGTTTAGCTTCAGTCGCATAATCCACTGCAATCAGTGTATCGAGTTTAGTGTTAGTTGACTGGGCTTCGGTGATTTGGTCATCTTGTTTAGCTTCAGTCGCCAATCCGGCAGGAAATGCTACTGATAGTCCTCCATCTGCCCCCAGTTTAAGAGGGATGGCTCTATAAATACCAGCATCTTCTCCTACGGGGGGAGCAAGAGTTGCGTGAACCTTGACAGTATTTACCGAGACAATTTCAGTGATGTCATACTCATAACCGACATAGGTGCCTGACTCAATTCTAAGATAGTCTCCAACTCTCGCACCGTGGGCATCAACTTCAACAACATAGGATTTTCCGTCTGTTGATAGAGTAGCTGCGTCTATGTTGATTGCAGTAGAAACCTGGTAGGATCCTATCATCGCAACAGCTTCGCCGTATTTATCTGAACCAATAGGTTGGATAGTTTTAAATTGAGATGAACCTAGTTTCTTTTGATTCGAGTAACCGCTCTCAGTGGGCATATCAGTCTCCTTTAGGGACCTCTTATAAAAAGCGTAGAGGATTTACCCTCTACGCCAATAAATCTTAGAAATAGTAGCTAAGTTGGTCGGCAAATTTAATTTGGATACTAAAATCTACATCTTTAGCTGCCGGAGCTGCTGCAACTGATTTAGCTTGAACTGTTACTTCTTGAGCAGACACAACAGTTGGAATGATAGTAGAATCAGCAGTAGCAAGAACGAGAGCAGAAACATGGAGATTCATCTTTGCTGGTTCCTTGAGTTTGATTTTGTAGTTACCTGTCCCAAGATCAGTTACAGATTCAACATACTTGGCATCTGGTCCTGAAGCTGATGGTGTTCCAGCAGTACCGTCAACTGAGATATTAAGCTCAATTTGTCCTACTTGACGACATTTAGGGGAACGGAGAAGTGAGTAAAGCATACAATTCCTTGTGTTAGCCTCAGTGGCGAAAGCATAAGTGCTTCTATGTATATAGTACGGAAATAATTCTAAATTGCAAGGAATACTCTACACTTCATCCGTGATGTGTAGAGGAGGTTAATGGTAGGTGGGACACTGGAAGTGTTGGAAACCTCTATTAAATCGTCACATAAGCTGAGTTAGATAGCAATACCTTATTAATTAGTCATTTTGGAGTAATTTATTTGTTTTGGTTCTATTCTCTTTTGCCAAGATAATTTGTAGGTTCCATGGTACATGGAGGCCACAAATATCTTTATGGGAAATTGGAATGATGTGGTCAACTTCATACCTTTCCCCTGTGTTGGTGCAAGTTTCTTTACATCTTCTGTAGATTTCTAAAATCTCTCTGTGATATCTCATACCCAAACTGGCATGTCGTTCTCTCTTTCTACGAGCATTTCTGGCTATTTGCTTGACCCTCTTCCCTTTCTCCGTTTCCCTGTATCTTTTAATTCTCGCTCTAGTTTTCTCGGGATTCTTTCTCTGATTTTCTACCGCAATTTTAAGTAATTCTGCTCTATTCTCTTGGTAATATTGCTTTTTGTATTCTTTGGTTTTTTCTTTATTGGCTTCACGGTAAGCTTTTTGATAGGCCATTACCTCATCTGACTTTTCTATTGCTCTTTTTCTTGCCCTAGCCTTATACTCATCTTTCTTTTTAGCATAGTCCGCCCTCATCTTCTCTCTACGAGATTCAATGTTCCTTAGATATCTCTCTGCTGCTTTCTGTTTGGCTATTTCCGGATCTTTATAAGGCATAAAAATACCCTCCTTTTCAGGGGAGGGTATCATAAAATTTCACTCTGTCAAACTTTATTCACCCTAAAGTGAAAAGTCTAATTATTTAGCCAAGTTATAGAGAACACCGTGAGCTGTTGGGGTAATCATGTTCTCCATGTACGCGCCGTATCGAGCTTCCAGAACATCTTCATCCGCAGTGCGGAGGAATACTGTTTTGTCATCTTGGAACCACTCTGCTCCACCTGGGCGACAGTAACGTGTGATGTATTTGTCGTTAAGGAAGAAGATTTTATCTTCTGGACAGAAACGGTCAACGAAGATACCAACAGCACCAGAAGTTCCCATGTACTCAACACCAGAGAAGCCCATATGACCTTTAACGTTTTTGTTAGGGAGGTTATAACGCTTCTGATCTTCAAGCTGAGCGAGAATCTTGCGGTATTGGTTGTAGTTACAGATAATCATGTTCGGTGATTCACCGAAAGATTGTTCTGTCTTCAACATAACTTCGTTAAGCATATCAACAACAACACCAGAAGCACCAGCATTAACCTGAGTTGCTTGCCATCTACGCTGAACAGTCAGACCGTAAAGAGTTCCAGAAGTTGCCATAAGCGCACCAGAAAGACCTTGAGCTTCTTGGAGGTATGAACGCTGTGGAACCAGACCTGAAGTAGTTGCCAACGGAGATGGACCAGCTACGAGAGCGGACAGAGCAGCAGAAGTACCTACGAGGTAGATCTGACGAGAAGCTGGAACAACTTTAGAGATAGTGAGGAGGTTAGTAACAGATGTACCGCCTTCAGCAGCACCACCGAGGTTGTCACCAGCGTTAAGGCCAGTAACAAGCTGAACAATTGATTTTTCTTCAAAGTTAGCTACGTTCCAGTCAGAAAGACGCATAGTAACGATATACGGTGAACCAGAAGTACCAGCACCAGTTACGTTAGTTGCACCATCACCACGACCGAGGATACCAGAACCGTCACCGAAGTTGATACGGCTCATGTTGCGCATGAAATCTTCAACTGTCTTCTTAATAGGGAATCCGAGGTAAGTCTGGAAAGCACCTTTAGAAGAAGAAGCAGCTTTAAGACCTTCACGATCAACGAATACACGTGCGTAGTGCTTCTTAGCTGTGATAACAGCTTGCTCTACGAGTGATGGGTTACCTTGAGGAAGAAGTGCTGCACCGTATCCACCAGCGAATGAAAGCTGAGTTTCAACGTTCATCTGCTTACCGACGAAAGAGTTATCTTTCTTCATACGTCCTTCGAGAACGTTAGCAGAGTTATACATGTTGGCAGAACGATTCTTAAAGAGAGTGAGGAATAAACCTGTTTGCTCTGCAATGCTATAATTTACTGAAGACATTTTACAATCCTTTGTTTAATTCAAGTTTAGAAGTCGTCGAAACTCTCAAGAACACTTGAAGCCTCTTCAATCTTCTTCGAAGGCTTCTTTGCCTTCTGTTTTTCGTACAATTTGGTATTTAGGTCTTTAACTTCTTCCTCTACTGAGAAATTCCGCTTCAGAACCTCGGAGATACCCTTCTTGTCTGTCTTCCCATCCCTGAGATTACGGGCAAGAGTGGAAACCACATCCCCATACTTCTCTTCTGAGATATTGTCCTCAAAAGGTGCAACTAGCTCTTTTACAGCAGCGATATGTGGCCTCAAGCTTGCATAGTCCACAACCGTCTCTTCTGTGATGCTTTCAGCATCAAGCCCTGCATCCCGATAGATAGACTCTAACTCTTCGGAAGCATCAACAAACTCCTCTTCAGATACCTTGTACGCTTGGCGAAGCTGTTCAACCTTCTGAAGCACCTGTTTAAAGGATTGTTCTTCAGAGATCCTAGCTTGACGCTGCTTGGCAACCTTACCGTGAAGCTCGTCTTTCTTTTTGTGGAAATAAAGCTCTCGCTCTGTTTCCGTCATATCCATCATTTCGCCCAACTCATTTAAGTTAGACTCAATGACTCTTCTCCACACAGTATAAGGGTCCTCTCCGCTCATTTCAACTAAATAAAGTATAGAATCCAATGGATTGCCATCTTTGTCTTTAATTGGAGCTAATGCCCGATTCATGTGTTCGGTTAATTTCTGTTCTTTTGCCGCAATTTGAGATTTCTCAAACTCTAAAGTCTTCTTCTCTTTCCCAATCTCAGTGAACTTCTTATCCCATGCTGTTTTACCAGAATAGTTATTAATTAGTTCCTGGGCGGTCACTTCCTCTGTTTTTCCATCAACTTTTACCTTAAACGTAGCGTCAGAGTCGACATTGAATAGTTCTCCTCCCATCCGGATCCGAAGCTTAGACTTTGGTTTCTTTTCTTCCTCTTTCTCTTCCTCGGACTCTTCCTTGTCCTCTTTAGCTTCGACTTCCTCTTCTTCCTCTTCGGATTCCTCTTCCTCAGACTCTTCCTCTGAGTCTTCTACTTCTTCCTTAATGCCCTTAATCGGCTTACCGTCAGCATCTTTCTCTGAATTTTTTAATACCTTGAGATCGTCTTTGACTTTCTCTTCTTTTGTGCTCTTTGCTTCTACTTCTTCGTTCTCTTCTTCATCGGTCGAATCCTCAAAGGTTTCGAAGTCTCCCGTATCTGTGGGCATGTCCTCGAAAGTCTCGAAAGTTTCTGATGATTGTGTTTCTGTTAACATTAAATAGCTCCCTGTTTAAGTTCCTGGTCAACTTGCTTCATTGTGTTCGACATTTCTATCGGACTTGAAGTGTTTCCTGGTTGTTGAGGTTGTGACATTGCTGGATTCATCGGTGCAGCCATCGGAGGTGGTGTGAAAACCATCGGGTACTTCTCGAAGGCCATAAGGTCTTGAGCAAACTTAGGATTTCTGACCGATTTCTCATAACAGAGACCTTCGATTGCCATGATGAACTCCATAATACGTGCTTTGGTCTCCGGGTTGATTACAAATTTATACTCGGGAGATTCGACGAATCGAGAGAACACTCCATAGAACTCTAATAGACCGTCAGTTCCTTCAGGAGCGGGGGCTTCTTCCCCAGATAAGATCATATCCAAACACTGTTTAGCTGTGTCGATGGCGTATGTGACTTCATCTTGGAAAGCTTCAACTAAGTTAAGACCGAGAAGATTTACCATCTCTTTCTTACCGAACAACGGATCTTTTTGGTTAGCTGCGTTCAAATCTACGATTTCCGCCATACGCCCTGCGGGACTATCGGAGAGGGCAGACTTATTCTCAACCCTAAGATCATAGATCAGATTGAAGTCAAACTTAGCGAATGACTTTAGCAAATATGTGTTATTCGCACCCAAGATTCTGGACATGCGCCCATCGTCTGGTTTGTAATACTGCCCCATGCGCTTAATAACCATTTTGTAGATATCGAGAATACGCTGTTTACGACTATTAGCTGTAACAGACATGGCTTGATACTGTTGTTCTTCCAAAAGCCTCATTGCTTGGGCAGCGGTGATACCAGACGGGACATTCCCTCGGCTGATATCGAACAATCTTGCAAGTTTCCCTGTACGAGAAGAAATCTCTTGTGTGAGTTCAATTTCTCCACGGTTTACATAATTATGTTGGAGAACTTGAGGAGCAACAGGACCACGATAAGCAATGGAACCAAACTCATTATTAAGAGATGCTTTATCAACAGAACCTTCAGGGTAGACGTACTTAGGTGCATTGAGAACTCCGTGGTTTCTAGCTTGACCTGATAGAATAGAGTTATTCATGCGATAGAATTGCTCTATGTTAATAATAAACGGTCTCCCCCAGAACTCATCTTCAATACTGATATCTTTATCATCAATAAATGGGAGTTCTTTATCTTCGTAAGGGAAATCAATCCAATCTAAGATAAGGTCTTCGCAATAAATGATCTTACAACCTTCGGGGAAATATTTAGTAGGTTTATGCCAGAAGGTCCGAACCATAACCATATTTTCTGGGATGGTGAGTTCTGCTGCGTTCATGTCCCACTGAACATGGGCATTGGATTTGATCTTACCCTTAGATTTAGGATATTCGGCTTCGACTTCTTCTTTAAACATCCATTGGATTGTTTCAGCATAATCACAAGCTTTGAGTGTTTTCTTAGTTTCTTCTGGAAAGAAGTACCAAGGCAGGATTGGTTTGATGGTAACATCCCCGAGTCTCATCTCATCGTCTGAGATGTACTTACCTTCGATCACTACTCCATTCTCATCAATCTTGGGAACCTTGTTGCTGTATTGTTTTTTCTTAGCAACATAAGTTGGATTCAGGGGTCCTTCGTTCTCACCCCAACAAATCTCAGAGATAGTGTGCCCATAGAGGAACATGATTCTATCTTGGTGAGTGAGAATCTTGTCTAGCTTGATTTCTTCCATACGAGACTGGCAGAGAATCTTACAAGCTTTGGCGTTGTTGATATCATCTTGGTCGAAGTACGATTGTGGTATGAAAGCAACTTTAGTAGATGACTTACTAATCTCTGCTGTCTTCTGATCCACTAGATCCCAGATAAGATTGTCCCTCATCTTAGGTTTTCTAGTTGAACTTGTTCCATTGCGGTTTGAAATCCTAGAGATACCGTCAGAAGTTTCTTCTGTTACGTTCTTATAGTACGCATGATAGCGACGATACATAATGAAACGAGGGAAGGCAGATTCGTAAACTCTATCGAATCTTTTCTTCAACCATTCTAGTGTCCCATCATTTGTCTTATCTTCCCTAAATTGAAAAGGGATTACCGCTTCAGATGATAGTGGTGAATCGAAGTCGTCGAATGTTTCAAAACTCATATAACTTCCTTGTTAAAAATTTGCTGTTTCTAAAATCGTATCGAGGGGATCTTCTTGTTTCTTTTTCTTTTTTCGCTGAAGATTGAGGACAGATTCGAGAAGTTTTTCATCTTCTTCCTCTTCCTTAAACTTCTCTTCCTCTTTTAGTTCTTGAGTTACGAGGGGTTTAAATTCGATCTTGTGTGTAGAAAATTTCATCGCTAGTACGAGGACTAGCGAGGTAATCGCCACAAGCAAAGCAAAAAAAGAAATAAAAATAGAACTAAAACTAAGTGCCTCATTCATAAAACTCCTCTGTAAGGTCTTCATCAAAATCTATAGTCTGTGATTCGATTTCATCGTCTGACATTTCATCTAACTCTGTCCAGCTTCTTCGATCATCTGGGCGTATGTGTTTATTCTTTGGAACCGTCGATAGTCCTGCTGAATTGAAGCAGTATCTAAGGGCATCAATGAGGTGATCGTTCTCTTTTGGAATCTTGCCATCTTCATTTGTTGCATAGTTAGCTGCTTCCCAGATAAATTTCTCGCACTTATCTGAAACGACAAATAATGTCTCATCTCCACAGGGTTCAAGCATGAAGTCTTTAATTACAGAGAGTGCAACTTCTTTTTTATTAACATCTTTGATACATGGCATGAGGGAGACACCGAACTCGTTATTGATCTCAACCTGGAACCACGAAGCTGCGTAGTCATACACCTTATACCATGATTCTACTGGGGCATACTGTTTCATAATAGCTACGGCACGAGGCCAGATTTGTTTCCCTGATGTCTTCAACCGATCCTTCTCATAGATTTCATCCAAGACAATAACTTGCTTGGTATACTTATGTACCGCCATGAAGAGGACACCGAAACAGATAGAGGAACCTGGATCGAAGGCGCAGTAAAATCTGTAGTCTTTGGGAAATAGCCCAACTCTTTGTTCAATGGTCACTTTATCTTTAACGTGCTTAGTTTCCCCAGTATTTTTCCCTTTAGCGTCGATCATTGGTGTTTCGAACATAGGAAATATAGATAGTGCTCCACCTGGAACGATCTCTGCCATGATTTCACGTTGAAACTTAGCAATTTCTCCTTTAGCAATCGCAGCTTTACGCTCTAGCTCCAACTCATCCTTATCCATATATGGATTCATGTAGGTAGGTTTTTTAAAGTACGCTCCACGTGGATCCAATTTGAACTCTTCTTCGGTTCGAACAAAGAAGTGGTCAAATGTATCGGGAGGTGTTCCAACAATTAAGATCGGAGCTTTTTTTGCTAATAGGTTTGGTTCAAATCCTGTGTAAAATCTGTAGTCGATATCTTTAAACTCATCTACTGCTGCTCCGTCTGGGTTATAACCCCGCCCAGCTTCGTAGTTATCTGAACCAACTAGCTTAATAAACGAACCATTCTTAAAAATAATACGTCTATCGGTGTCGTGTACGTTTTCAATGTACTTATCTTTATGTTGCCCTAGGAAATTTTGAAGTCGTCCTGGTTTCCAGATGATCTCTGATGCTTGGTTGTAGAAAGGGGCAACGTAATAGAACTGTCCATTAGGTCTAGTCAGTGCCCAACGATATAGTGTGTAGATGATAAATTCAGATTTACCAAACTTACGCCCACACCTCATAAACACTCGTCGTTTATGGTCATAGAATAGTGCCTGACCGACATCAACCTGCCCAATATGTGGTTGCCATACAGAGTGTAAGTCCGCTAATACCGTACCTAAGTATTGCGCTGACTTTTGGTCTTCTGTTATTCCCAAATTTCCGCACCAGTGATCGGATGGTAGCCGACTAGTTTTTTGACTTCTACTTCACCTGAAAGAAGATCATCAACTTCGTCGATAGCTTCTTTAAGTTGTTCCTGATCTACGTCAAGTTCTTTCAATTCTGAAATCACTTCATTGATCCTCTCATCATTCTCTTTGTTCTTTGAACCTTTAGGTCGTGACATATTTCATCTCCGGTTGTGCGTACTTGCGATTTAGTTGTATGTGTAGATGCGGGCCTGTTCCGTGAGGACGATAGACAATCAATTGCGCTTGGTTGTTTAACTTTGCTCCGAGGTTTCCGTATTTCTTTCTAAATACTGCGCATAGTTCTGCAATAAGTGATTCAGGTAAGTCTCTGGTACGCACATCACTTGCCCTTCGTGTTCGATGTGTATCAGATTTTCTTCCGAGTGCACGATCTTCATCTGAAGTTGAGCAAGTAGCTGTGAGCGTAAGTTCGATTCCATACTTTGCCTTTGCGAAATCGTCCATCTGTTTCAATATTGTCTGAAGTAGCGGATGCAGATATTGAAATCTCTCCTCCACTACACTGTCTTTGAATTTCATAGTAATTCCTCATCTATACTCTTATCCATATTGTCTTCGTCTATACTAACATCAGTATATTCAGCATCAATTACTTTCGGAGCGAATGGATCATTGGATAAAGATTTGAGTGCTTCTTCTGGTGGCAGTAGTTTGAATTGAGTTAAGTCGATGTTAATATCCATCTTCTTAGAGTTATTCCCATATTTGTCTGGGTTATCTGCCTTAGCTAAGAACTGAAGCTTATCAAACTTAAGTCTCTCCGATGGAACTTCATCTTTAGGTATCGGTACGTCGATACTTGCGGCTATCTTTGATACCCAGAAATCTGCTCTTAGTTTTCTAGCTTCAGTTACCGCTACATTGAAATCTACATCTTCGAGAAGTAATCTCAGATATACAGCTTTAGGGAAGTTCAAGGTTTCTAATGCTACGTTCTCCACATAGCCTTGGGTGATTAACTCAATATATTGTTCTTTGAGTTCTTTTAGCTGTGCAGAGTTCGATGTTAAATAATTCATCGAGTTTCTCCTGCTGTAAGTTTAGACCTTAATTCGTACTGAGTCTACGGGAATTATAGTTGATAAGATTAGTCATATACTATTCTAAAAATTAGGAAAAATTTTATATGTCCTATACACACCAACAACCATGATATTCCCTTGTAGGGGGATCAAAACCAACTACTACCTACCCCTATACGCCACCAGTCACCAACTACTAGTACCAATACCGTATCATCTAGTACCATTAACGTATCAACCCATACCAATTGTACACCTTCTATATTTAATTCCTCTATCGTACTAGTTGACATTCCCCTTTTCCGCTGATAACTTGAGACCACTAGTCGCAAGTTAGCTTGAATGACTAAATAAAAAATGCAAATAGGTTCAATTTCCAACCCGCCATAATCTACCATGAAATTAAAATCGGCCAAAAAAACATATTTTTGAAACACGTTTTATTGAACTTTTATTGCGTCTTCTTAATACATTATTATATATTCTCTACTTCGCGCGAAAAAAGATAATAAAGGAAAATAAATCCCCCCAGACTGATTTATAACCACTTACAGACCCCTTTATACGCATAAAGGACCTAAAATTTCCCTTTTCACCTTATTTTTCCACGCCTCAAACTGCCCATGCTGTATTGTCCAAAATAATATGCCTTTTTCCAGACATAAGCCTTCGACGCTTTTTTCATTGAAAAAATAAATTGGAAAATAATTATAAATAATTTATTTCCTCTTTACCTTTTTAAATTTTCTGATTATAAAACATTTGTCTGAAACTAAATCAGATAACTAACAATTGGAGAAATTATGTACATTCCCGGAATCGTAATCTTTATCGTCATCATTCTTTTACTGGATAGGTAATCACTATGGAAACCCACCAAGAAATTGTTTATTGCAAAAAATGTCGCACTGACTATGAAATGACCGAAGAGATAGCTACAGGCATATGCCCTTATTGTCTCTTTAGCACGAGGTCAGTAAATACAGGCAAGAAACTACTAGATCTTGCCCTAGAGAAAATGACCTTAACTGACCTTAAAGATAAAACTAAAAACTAATTGGAGATTATTTATGATTTATTTGGAAGTTAACTTTTCGATGTTCTGTGATCAGTTTCACCGTATGGGTAGAAAGGACCAATTTAGCTACGAAGGCAAGAAAGCACTTTGGGAATATCTCGACTCCCTTTATCCAAACGAAGATATGAACGAATCTTGGGAACTGGATGTCATTACCCTTTGTTGCGATTGGGCGGAATATACTGAAGAGGATTTTATTAGAGAGTATGGGCAGGATTCTTCAGAGTCACTTGAAGAACTAAAAAACCGCATCAATGACATAACCCCCCTACTGGAAACTGACATAGGTACTTATTTACTACAGGCTTTTTAACTAATATTAACTAATCAGATAATTGGAGTAAAAATTTTATGGAAACTACGGCGCATACTCTTTTTCGCAAACTAGACAATTTAATCACAGATGAGACAACACAAGAAATCTTAGATGACCTTATGGTAGAAATTGATGTCCTTGCGGATGAGTTAATTACTATGACAGAGGAAAAGGACATCCATTTCGATCAGAAAGAGGAATTAGAGAAGCAATTAGAAGATTGTGAAGAATCTATTGATTTAATCAATACTCTCAAAGAACTGGGGCAAAACTACCAATTGTCAGACAATCAACTTTATCAGGATGAGATTTTAAGATTATTAGAAGAAGAGTTTGGTATTAAATTGATCGTAGCACCGGCAAAGAATCAATAGGAGAAAGGCACATGGACAAATTTCTATACACTGACCCCCACACCAAGATGCAAGTAGTTTACACTGAATTAGATTCCCTAGTTATCTACGTCAGAAATGGCACCAATAAACCTAAAGAACTATGCCGATTTAGTGGCGACAAGATTCACGCAGCATTCACCAAGTATCATGCCCTTATTCTCCCCAAGAAATGGAAAAAGAGTCTGTACCACTTAAAATCTTCGGATGAACCGGGAGTTAAGCATAAGATTTATTCTCATCATGGTTACGGTGAACCGAGTACCACACCTTCACCTATTACCTTTAAACTGGCCAAGTCTAATGCGTCTAAGGGTAAACCTTTTCAAATAAGAGTTTCCGATATTCCTGACTGTTTAGTAGATGAGATTCTGCTTATTAATAACCTTGAATTAGGGTTACCTTCTCGGGGAATGATGGCGAATCTTGTTAAACTTCTTCTCGCATCATTTCTCTATGTCCCGCCCAGTATGCAGAAAGAAAATCTCAAACTTGCCCGGAGTAGATTAGAAGAAATGAAAGAAAGGAAAGCTAACGGCATTAAATAAAAACAAAAAACCCGATAAGAAGTTTATGTCTCATCGGGTTTCTTACTAAAAGGAACGGTGAAAAATGAAAATTGGAGAAAACATGTTTCACCTATGGACAAATTTATATTTTTTCCGCTAACCTAGTCAACACGTTATTTCAAATTGGGGAAAATAAAATGGAAGTCAGTCAAAACGAAGAAGCTGCTGAGTTAATGTCTAATTTCGCAGCGGAATTGATCTTAGTTCGAGATGTCAAATTATCTAAAGCTGGAATACTTACAGTAGATTCGGAGAGAATCGACCATAAGAACATAGAAAAATTTATACTGGGTGTATGTAAAGAAGACGGTTTCAGTAAGTACAGAGAATTGATTTTCCTATATGAACCTGCTTATCGTGCCTATGATGTTCTTAAACGTGCCATTAAATTGAATGAATATACATCGAGAACAGCAGATATATCCGGGGACAGTATATTCAAATCATTCGACTACACTAACTATCGACCGATCATTTCCGTAGATGACACAAATAATAGTTGTTTCATTAACACATCATCAAAGAAAGTCATTAAACTTTCCCATGATACTTATGAGAAATATGTCCCCAAAGAATCACGGAAAGAAGCCATCTTAGGTCGTGTCGGTTTTAATCCATACCGACCTGAAGCATTATTTCTTGATGTTTATGATAATCAGAAAATCACCTTCGCCAATACCTATATTCCCCCCGAGTGGCAATTGAGTAGGGAATTAACTAACCTCGAAGCATTAGATTACATGAAACCGCCTCGGGTTATAGAAAGATTCATGGAAACTTTATTCCCAGAAAAAGATGCGAGAGAATTTGTCTATGATTGGCTTCATTTTGCTATCACTAAACGATGTGAAACTTACCTAGTCCTCAATGGTGCCAAGGGAATCGGTAAAGGTATCTTTACTGACATCTTATGCAAAGCTTTGATGGGGAAAGATAATCATAAACTTGCTGCACCTGGGGCATTGGAATCTAACTTCAATGCCATGCTGGAAAATTGCCGCATGATTGTGTTCGATGAGATGCCTATCAATGACCAGGATAAAATCGCTAAGCTTAAGAAGTATATCAACACCGACCAAGCGGTGGAGAGAAAAGGTTATGATGTAGGTGCTACGATAACCACGTTTAATAGTTTCATCATAAGTTCCAATGCTGTGAGAGATATCATTATTGAGTGGGATGATAGACGATTCTCGGTTCCTGATCTTACTGAGAAAAAATTAGATGAGAAGTGGACTAAAGAAGAAATCAAAAATCTCATCGAAGATATCAATGACCCTAGTTATAAAACTATGAGGCAATTTGGATACTGGCTAATGTACCGGATACCTGAAGGTGATGAATTTACGGCATATAAAGGTAAGCACTTCTTTAAACTTTGCTATTCATCATTACCTGAGTGGTCTCGGTGTATCGTGGATGAGATTACAAGTGGTGTTCATGACATCTTAGATGATGTCACCCTCAAGATGAAATTCAAAGAACGTGCTCCACAAGGCAGATTCCCCCATGGAACTAAGGTAGAAGATTTCCTTAAGAATTATAAGCATGAAGGTGCTAAGTATCTCGGGAAGTATGAGAAAACTGAAAATGGCGGTTTCATTATTACGGTAGATGATGAGTTCTATTCAGGTCGAGATAAGACCGGAATAAACTTTGTCGATGCAGGGGAATTATTGTGAGTACCTACTACTTTAATACTCCTATGCCGTTTAAGGACATGCTCAAGGTATTGGATAAGTTTAAAAACTACATGTCGTTTCCTGTTACCTGCATGGATGAGGACTTATTAAGAGATGCGTACTATGGTGCGGTTATCTATTATTATGAGCCAATATTGAGTCAACTAAGAATCGAAGCTTCGGAAGGCAGGGAGTGGAGAGACTGGTTAAATAAGTATAAACCTGACCTAGCTGATCGTTTTATTGAAGTGTTTCCTGTTACTGCCAAGATACTTGACAGCATAAAGAAACCGGATGTAGAAATTAATATACACTCAGAAATGATTGTTAAACCGATAACAAAATAATTGGAGATTCAAATGAAAATTTTACTGATTCTAGCAATGATCTCGCTACTCCCATCATGTGGTAAACGTATGGAAGATGAATGTCGTTCCAGGGAGAGCATGGTGGTTAACTGCCAAGCTACCAATGCACCTAATTACGGCAATCAGTACGCTAGGGAGATGTGCAATCGTCAATATTCATCTGATCGGTGCTATTAATGGAAACAAATATGACAAAAACAACTGAAGTACCTACAGCAAAACTTGAAGATCTTATTAAGCAGAGAATAGCTACACTTGAAGCCGACCTTCATGTAGTCCGTTCTCGTATGGCACTTATGAAAGAGGGTCATATGCTCCAGAAATGTCGGGAAAGAGTTATCTCCCTAGAACAAGCTCTATATACTAATAAGAGTTTGATAGGAGAATTTCAGTGAAAGAAGACAATTTGGGCTTCCCTGCTGGTATTCTTTTAGTTGTGTTTACTTATACAATCTTGTGGGCAGTATATTCTTGGGCGTATGCTACTGGATACGAAGCTAACAAGTGTATTAGAAAGCATGGTTACAACTATTCCAATACATTATTCATGGGAAGTAAGAAATGAGATTTGAAGATTTTACGGGGTTAAGCAAAGTCTGCAAAGCTATTAACCATGCCGAAATTTTACTAGAACCTCAATCTAACATGATGTACGAGATTAAAAATAAGAGTGACTGGGGTTATGGTTGTGTTCATGGGATCGCTGTGTGGCATGCTTTATTGTCGGTTAAGTCAGTAGTAAAAATCAAACTTTACACTCCTATCAATCCGTTCACTGGGGCCATAGCTATGACAAATGGTGACGGGAATATCTATTTTAATTCGAGAAAGATCAAAGATAAGTCACTGGAAGAAATCACTGGAACTATTCTTCATGAATACGCTCACATTTGCGGATTCCATCACGGAAATAATTTCAAAACTAAAAATAAGGAACTTTATAGTGTTCCCTATTATCTATCATCTAACGTCAATAAATGGGTAAATTTTAAGGAGTAATTATGTGGTCGAACAAGAAACACGGTAAAAGAAAATTTTTTGGTCATTACGAAAGAGATAATAAGGGTGAGAGAAATTTCATTCTCGAATCGACTGAAAAGAGCGGGTACAAGCGCATAACCTTCGAGTCGTGGCAAGCAGCTAAAAAGCTCGGATGGGTTAAAGCTTAAAAAACCCAGTACCGACTTACTATTATTTTGCATTAGCGACACAAACACGGATAAAACGTATCAAACAAAGGGATAAATTATGGAAATGAGTGTTGAGACAATTACAGTTAACGGAAAGACTTATTACTCGCAAGTAGCGAATCAGCAAATCATAGGTGATTTAAAGATTGTTGTACTTCAAAGAGGATGGGTTCTCATTGGTAGATTTGAGAGAAATGGGGATCAGTGCAAACTAAACAACGCCAAGGTTATTCGCCTATGGGGGACAACCAAAGGACTTGGGGAGCTTGCTGCTGAAGGGCCAAAAAAAGAAACAAAACTTGACCCGGCAAATGGAATTGTAGAGTTCGACGCTCTCACAATGGTTTTATCTATTGCTGCCAAGGAATCTGTATGGCCCGGACTATAAATTTTGAAAATGCAAAAAGCTCTTTAGGCTCTGGCTCTGGCTATGGCGATGGCTATGGCTCTGGCTATGGCTCTGGCTATGGCGATGGCTATGGCTCTGGCTCTGGCGATGGCTCTGGCGATGGCTATGGCTATGGCTATGGCGATGGCGATGGCGATGGCTATGGCGATGGCTATGGTAACTAAGAGGGGCTCAATGACCACAACACGAATCTATTATAGCCCCGCTTTCGGAGTGATTGTGCTGATGGAATTTGAGGCGTGGCTTGGTGATTGTATGAGTAAAAATGGCAATGAATTTTGGGAATACATAGGGGAATTATGAAAGATGGATTTTACCTGTCTCCATGTGGAAAGCATATTGTCCAGCTTACATGGAAATGCGGACGATTCGTAAGTCTTGATATTGATTTTATTGATGACCATATAGCTTTTGATGGTGGGTATGCGCTTATCGATCAAGTAAAAATCCTGCTTTCAGGATGGGAGAGATTGGAATGAACCAGAATGAGAAAGACGCTTTTGACAAGTGGTATCCTAATCACCCATCTCGTTGGTCACAAGATTTCGAGTATGAGGATTGTGTTCATGCATTCCTCGCCGGCATCCAGTACGAGCGCAATAGGCAGAGTGAGGTGGTGAGGATGAGTTTTGATGAGTGGTACAGCCAAAGAGCAATATTTCGATCAGTAATTAAAAACGGTGAAATATGGGAAGCCGCCTACGCCCAAGGCATGAAAGATGCGAAGGATGGAATGTGAGTGGATATTGTCCAGAATGTGGGAATACTATGTGTATCTGCGAAGAAGAAGTAAGCGTGAGTAAGTCAGCAATGAGCACCAGATGCACCACTCACTTTAACGCATGTGATTGCAGAGAAGAAAGATTTAAGGAGCTTGAGGCGCAGAATAAGATTTTGAAAAGTGCCTGCTGGTTCTATGCGGATGAACTTAATTGGGGTGAGACATATAACAATGACCTTGGAAGGATTGTTTTTATGGGGCTGTCAAACGACACGGAAATTTTAGGTAATGACGACTATTACGTGGGCGGGAAACTGGCAAGAGAAGCACTAAAACAAATCGGAGAGATGGCATGAGTAATTATTGCCAATGCGGCGGATACCTCGGGAGTGGCGGTGTCGATAGTTACTCCGGGAGATGGTGTAGATGCGCTAATCCTAAGATGGCTACTGGGTATAGTTTCTCTAGCTCGAAAATTGTTATGGGTGAATATGTATCTATTGAAGAAATTGAAAACAATAAAAATAGGATAAAACAACTCGAACAAGAACTCACCGCCCTCAAGAGCTTGGTGAGGGGAGATGAAGGTGGGGATTGAATTTTACGCTGATGAATCACATCTTGAGATGAAATACTCTGTCGGCAACGAAGGTAATTACCCTATTGGGAAGTATTGGAATGATGAGATGTGTTCTGAAAACGGCAAACTCGCCAGAAAGATTCTGAAAGATCATGTGGAGATGTTCGGGAGGATTGAGTGACATACGCTAACAAGGAAGAATTGGTAACTATTTTTGAAGAGGCAGCAAATAATATACTTATGGTTGGTTACTTATTAGCAAAAATGGATAATTCCGCCCTTAGGGAGTTTACGTACATTAGATCAAAACTGATTTTGGATGATGGGGAGTATTTTTTATCTTTGTTACATTCTGACGGTGCGAAATTAAAATACCCCGATGGGGATAAATCGACCAAACCCGATAAAAATAGCGAAGAATTATAGGTTAAGGCAGATAATATATATATATAAGCAAACCAAGGAGTAGGTTTTGGGAGCGAATGTAGAATGGACAACGGCAACAATAAGGGCCGGTGAAGAGATGAATGAATATGGCGATCCGTACACCTTCGTCTGTTTCGCACTAAGGATTGATGTTGATTCGGTCTTTATTTCAGGAGCAGCAGGTGATTTCTCAAAAAGCGACTACACGGCAATTGTAAAAGCACTGAGGGAAGAGGGAATAACCAAGATTACTTGGGAGCGAAATAAGAAAGGTAAGAAGATTAAAATAGAGAAGGATTTTACGGCTTAAATATCGACCAAAAACGATAAAAATAAAGGGAAAATACAGGTCATAGTAGATGAAACAATTGACTATTAATATCTTTAACTTGCCTCCAATGCCTCGAAATCGGTCGCATATGCTTACCGTTGCTGGTAAGCGTCCGATGAATATAAAAACCCAACTTTGTAGGGAGTTCGAGAAAGATCTCGAATTTAGGTTAAAAGACTATGCTGACGATATTGCTGCTTTCGTGTATGAGTTTAATCCGCTAAAGCATTACATCCAAGGTAATTATACTATTTACACTCCAGTAGTGGAACTATTCACCAAAGAAGGCAAGATAAGTTCCAGATCAGTAGATTCGGACGCACATAAATCAATGAGAGATGTTATTTACAAAGTGATAGGACTTGATGATAAGTTAGAGAGAGATACAAGATTTTTCACACCACAATCAACTGACGGAAATTGGAACTATGTCATCACCTACTACATTAGACCTATTGAACAGCTTAGGATTGAAACCGAACTACTGTGACACTGAGTTCAATCAGTCATCTGATCCTAAGATGAACGTTGTTTGTGCTAGTTTTCTGTCTTCATCGGTTAACAACTTTTGGACTAATGAGGGAAACTACGAGTCAGTTAAGGACTACCTTCAATCTCTTCCGCCTAACACTGTCATAGTAGCTTATGCTGCTGAAGCTGAAGCTTCTGCCTTTATCTCTATGGGTATTGATCCACTTAAGTTTAAGTGGATTGACTTACAGCTAGAAGCTAAGATGCTTTACAATCACAATAATCTACTGGTCATTGGGAAGCATATTCAGGAAGGCCGGGAGATCTTCATTAAACCAAAGATAGGGCAGTATGGTAAGGTTCTCATAGCTAAACCTCCTACTTCCTTGGCATCAGTTCTTCTCAGGTTCTTGGACATTAAGATTGATATCGCTGTCAAAGATAAGATGAGGGACATCATTCTTACTGAAGATAATGCCCTCATCGAGAAGAATAAATCAGATATAATGAAATATTGTCAGTCAGATGTCGCCCTTCTCCCCAAACTACTGGAGAAGATTTTATTCTGGCATCGTAAATGTACTCCTAGTTATAAGACATCGCTTGTAACCGAGATGCTCCTGAGAGGAGAATACTCTGTCCGTACTGCTATGATGGTTCGTGAAGGTCTTCCGATCAACATGGAGTGGGCAAAGAACCTGGCATCCAATGTCCCTATTGCCCTACAGGAATGTATTAAAGATATTAACTCTCAGTTCGAAACTAAACCTTTCAAGTTTGACAAAAAAACTGCCGGGTATGTGATGGACACTAAGGTTTTGCGTCAGTGGATAAGTGATCAAGGTTTTAGTAACTGGCCATTAACTGATGGCGGTGTCACTGGCAATAAACAACTATCCCTAGCACTAGAGGCTTGGGAAGAATTTTTTAATTATCGGCATGAATTTCCTCGCCACAATCTAGGCGCACAAATGGTCAGATACCTGAAGCTCAAGCAATCCCTGAACAGCTTCAACATGAAGAATGAAGAGAAGTCATTCTTCAATACTATCGGTTCTGATGGTAGGAGTAGACCTTTTTTCAATCACTACGGTAGTCAGTCATCTCGAACACAGCCAAAGTCTACTGGATTCTTATTCTTAAAAGGTGCGTGGACAAGAGCTTTGGCCCAACCTCCCGAAGGATACGTCATTGGAGCTATCGACTACGGTTCTCAGGAGTTCTTGATTGGTGCTATACAATCCAAAGATAAGAAGATGATAGAGGCGTATGCTTCAGGTGATGTATACCTAGCTTACGGTAAAGAGATTGGGGTTATCCCCAAAGACGGAACTAAGAAAACTCACAGTAAAGAAAGGGATGCTCAAAAGCCAGTTATTCTGGGATGGTTATACCAATCTACTGGTTACAGTTTGTCCTATGAACTTACTAACCAAACTGGAAGACGGTGGACTCCAGAAGAGGCGCAACCTCTCTTAGACAGGTTAGATCACACATACAGTAGGTTTTACAATTTCAGACAGGAGATTGTTAATAGGTATAATATTGGAGGTCACTTGAGACTTAGCGATGGTTGGGTTTTATTCGGAAATAACCCCTCGTTTAGGTCTGTTTCTAATTTTGTGACTCAGGGAATGGGGGCAGTTATAATGAGAAGGGCAGTAGCTCTGGCCCAAAATAGAGGTCTCACTATCTTACAAACCCTACACGATAGTTTATACATCTTGTCTAATGAAGGAAGCTATCTATCTGACATGGATCTACTGCATGAGTGCATGAAACAAGCGTTCATAGAGAGTTTTGATAAAGATAGGGCCGAAGTCGCTACTCTCATCCGTATGGACTGTAAGGCGTGGGGACCAATATTCCCAGAAGAGGACACTTCCTTCACTACAGATAAAGGGAGGAAAGTATCCTGTAGTAAGTACCACATCGACCCACGATCTAAGAATGAGTACAAAGTATTCAGCCCATTCTTCCACATAGGTTCGGGTACTGAGTTGTTATGAGAAAAACTGGACCTAATCAGATAATTATGCTTCCCTCTTGCAAGATAGGTATTATACTAAACTCCCCCAAATATGGGGACCACCTAGCCATAGTTGACTCTACAGATTATTTTAAGATAAAGGAGTTTAGGTGGAGTTTACAAAAAACTGAAAGACTTAGCTACGCTATCTGTAAATCTAAGATAAGATACTTACATAAGCATATATTTCCTCAGTGGGATATTATAGACCACATAGACGGTAATGGCTTAAATAACTCTAAATCTAACCTTAGACTGTGTACTGCCGCAACTAACTCCATGAACAGGAGACCTAATATTGGCCAAAAAACCAAAGGTATCTACAAACTACCCTCTGAAAAATTTAGAGTTAGGGTCTCTTTTTGCGGAAGACGTATTGACGTTGGATCATTTACCAGATTGACAGATGCAATAGAGGCGTATAACCTCAAAGTCAAAGAACTCCACAAAGATTTTGCTAAATTGATATAACCCCTTATGCCAGAATATATCTGGCTTTTTACCAGGAGAGATAAATGTATAATTTTAAGGAACTGACGGGAAACACTAAATTTTTGAGTTATGCTCAATGGCCGATTGGTGGTTATGTCATCGGTACAATCAAGATGTTCAAACCAAACAGCAAGAACCCAAAACACCAAGACGTTATCGTTGATGTTATTGATTCTAATCTGAAGACATCTACTGTATCTATTGTCAAAAATGATCCATTCACTATCAACGGAACTACCGCACTGGAAAAAACTCTCGGTGCTGTAGAAGAAGGTGACATCATTAAGGTTACTTATCTTGGAAAAGAGGAAGTAAAACAAGGTCAGTGGAAAGGGACTAAAGCTAACAAACTCAAGGTTGAAGTAGCCCCTGCCCAAGATAAAACTAAGTTTGAATCTGATGATGACGGTGGATTGGTCTAATTTATGTCACAACAATCAACTAATTCTAAAACTATGGGAAGGGTAAAACTTTCCTATAGTTCCATGAAACTCATCCAATCATGTGAGCAGAGGTACTATCACTACAAGGTACTTAACACCGATAAGGATTCTGATTACACCGAGTCTGAAGCCCTTGGTCTTGGGAAAGCTTATCACCATGTATTGGAGAAAACTCTCCATAAGTATTGGGATGAGAAGCTTCTAATTGAGGCAATGGCAGAACACAAAGTAGATCAGGACGATGCCAATCTTCTGAGAGTCATGCTTACTAAGTATGTCGAATTTCGGAAGAAGTCAGGATTAGAGATTGTTCGCTGTGAGTTTGGTATCGAGACATCTGAGTATGTTGGGTTTGCTGATGCGTTTGCAATTGATAAGTCTAACAATACTTGGTGGATTGTGGATCTTAAAACTGCTGGACGACATGACCCAAATCTCATCCCTCAGATTGCTAAGGATATGCAGGTAGGTCTGTACTCACACTTTGTTGCTGACATCGAAAATGCTGTAGATGCGCTCAAAGGTTATACATTTGGCGGTTTCAGATATAACCAGTGTATTAAATCTAAAGCATCGACAGCTAAAGGTCTTGACAGTGGGGTGAAAGTTTACGAGATTGTCATTCCAGCAGAGTTAATAGCTGAAGGTGAAGCTTGGAGTATGTTCCAAGAAGTTCACAACAGGGCTTTGGAACTCCATGCTGGTGAAGCTCCTCGTAAGAATCTGTCATCATGTTTTAGCTATTTCAGTCCATGCCCTTATTTTTCTAAGTGTCATGGAAATTTGTTTTCGGAAGGTAATAAAAAAGTAATCGTAAATACTATTGAATCATTAGAAGACAAGGAATTATTATGAAAATCGAAACTATCTCAGTAATGCAAAGAAAAAATTTAGGAAATTATGAACACATTGAAATCTCAGCGTCAGCGAAGGTTGAAGATGGCGAAGAAGCGTTTGCAGCTATCCTCTCCCTCAAAACAATCATCCACGCCGCTCTTGAAGGTAAAGCGCAAGAGAAGAAAGAAGAATTGCCTGTGGAAGTTCCTCAGGAACCTGAATTAGTTGACCCGGTTAAAGAAGAAACTCCGGTAAGGGCTAAGAGAGGACCGAAAGCTAAGGTTAAACCTGTGACTACTGAAACTGTTGATGCTTTCAATGGTCAGGACATTCCTCCAGTAATCCCAGAGGAAGCTAAGAAACCGAAGTCTAAGAATATTCTCTATACTCGGTCATTAGAGACTCACAAGAATACTCTTTCCATCTACCTCACTAATACCTTCCCTGGTTGGAAGGCAAGTAAGCCAAAAGAAGAGATTATCGCCTTCACTGGTTCACTTGAAGGTAAAGAGTTCCTCGATGAAAGTGGCGAGATTGTAGAATCATTTAAGAAAGTTCTTTCAGGTTTCTTCGGTGCTTAAAACTGAATTATTAGAACATCAGGTACGGACTAGACAGTTCGTACTTGATAAAAAATTCGTATTTGATTTATCCACTCCCGGTACTGGAAAATCTTTGTCAGCACTCTCAGTCATCTGTGAGGTTAAAAAGAAAGCTATGGTGGTGTGTCCTCCTCACTTAGTAAACAACTGGTTGTATGAAATTGAGAAGCACACAACTCTCAGAGGTTGTCCTCACTTTGCGAGGTTTACTGAAGATAAAGATGTCTTCGTTATCTCATATACTAGAGTTGAGAAGGCAGAGGACATATTCAAGAATGTTGATGTAGTGGTGCTAGATGAAGTTCATTACATAAAAAACCTAGAAGCTAAGAGGACACGTGCTGTCCATGCAGCTTTATATAAAAATACTCCTGATTATCTAATCATGATGACAGGAACTATTTTAAAGAATCGGATTCCTGAGATATACAGTCCTCTCATATTGTTAGGTCTAGGCAGTAAAGTTACTCCCAAGATATTAGAACACTATAGAAGTTATTATTTATTCTGCTGTAGGTTTACTAATGTCAAACAGACACAATGGGGAACATCATTCTCTGGTTCTAAGAATATTGAAGAACTCAGGGCATTTATAAAACCTTATGCTATCAAGCATAGCGATGAGGTACTGAATCTACCTGAGATGACAGAGAGTAGTATTGTCGTCAGCTACCAGGACAATCCTGAATTGAGGGCAGCATTTGATGAGTTCAATAATGGAATCTCTTCAGGGACCAATATTCAAGCCAAAGCTAAGTCTGCTGAGTTCAAAGCACCGTTTACTGCTAATTATGTGCTGTCATTGATAGAGCAAGATTGTGGGCCTATTGTAGTATTTTCCGACCATAGAAAGTCAATTTCAATAATCGAGCTTGAACTTTCTAGCAAAAGAGTTCGGTCGATAACTGGAGAGACTAATATGGATAAGAGAACAGAATATATCAAGATGCTCAACACTGGACAACTCGATGCCCTCATTTGTAGCATTGGTTCTAGTAGTTCCGGTATCACCCTCACCGGGGCAAACAAAATAGTTTTCAATGATATACCGTTCGTACCTGGGGACTTAGATCAAGCTAAGAAGCGTATTCATCGAGTTTCTCAGACTAGACCTTGCCAGATTATTTATGTCATCGGAAGTAAACCGGATGAAGATATTATTAATATGATTAACGGGAAGAATAGGACTATTAACAAAGTATTGGGGGGAATATGAATTTGAGATTTTTTAAAAAGTTAAATGGGGATAAGATACTCCAGGCATACGATCTAGCTAGGGATGAATATATGGATGTCCCCATGGTCGAGGAGAGCAGTAAGCAAAGACTACTAAATGCCCTCCATGCAGCTGAAAAGGCAGATAGGTCCTCAACATTTACTATTCTTTTGTCTGATAGGTTTCACGAGTGCCTAAAAATGGAAGAACAAGGATTGTACTCTAAAGTATGTCGTGACATCTCATCTATTTATGGTCACAGGATTTATGTGGCCAGAGTAATGTCGGATGATTTTAAAATCTGTAAGGAGCTTTGATATGCAAAATAATGAACTTGAAGCAAAAATGATGAAGCAGGTAGGTATCAGTTTAGAGGCTCTATCGTGGTTCATCCTCAGTGGTTGGATTAAGTCGATTGTCACTGATCCCGAAAAAGTAAAATTAGTATTCTCTTCCGCTGAAGATTGTCAGACTATCGAGACATTGTTACAGAGGATCAATAAACAGTTTGCTCCCAATATTGATAAGATCATTGAGCAGGATGAGAAAGAAGTATTCCTTGAGAATCTTCTACAACTTCCTCCGAAGAAAGTATTAGCACCGCCTAAGTTGATTGTATGAATAATCCAAATTTTAATCGTTTGTTCGAATGGGCAAGTAGTAAAGACATAGGAATAAGGATTGACTACTGGCCAGGGTTGGAAGGACATGCCGAAATAGAGGCATACTCTGCTGCTCCCATAGAATGTTACTACATGAAGAGGTGCTCAGACATTGAGTATTTCATTTCAGAGTGGGAAGATAACTTTAAGCGTGGGTTAGAGAAACAAAACCACCCCATAAGCAGATAAAGAAAAGGCGTAACATGCCTGTCAATCCGGCAGTCGGCAGACTGCTCCAAAATCGGTCAAAGTTGTTAGGTTTTAGAGAGTTTCGCTGAAACAAATTGGACCCTGTGATTCCTAGATCAGGTTGCCCACGTTGATCCGTGACCATCGTTATGACTCGGGGAGTGGGCGTAAACCCTTTATTGCTTAAATTTTAATGCTTTGATGAGATCATTGTATAACGCTGTAAAAAGTTGACACATGATCTCATTTTCTGAATCTGTTAATTTCTGATCTATCCCCGATATTGCCAACATTGCATGGACACATTCATGATAAAGAGTGTCTAGTTTCTCTTTGTCGGTCTGATCCTTTTCAATATAGATTGCCTTATTAGAGTAATCACACAGACCCAAGACTTGATCTTGCCCATATTTCAAATTTGATATCTGTTTTATCTTAAATTTCCTTCCAAGTATCTGGATAGATTTGGGGATTTTGTTCATACTATTTTCCCTATCCATCTTCCCTTAGAATCAGTTATGAGGGGGATTAGTTTCGGGTGGCCATTAAAGCAAATCGTCATCGTATACCATCCTTTTGCTTCTCTGTATGTATTGAATTGCCTCTTTCAATGTCAGGATATCGTCTTTAAAGTACCCTAACCCCGAATTGCAAAAATGACATAGAAGGCCCCTAACTAAGTTAGTCGTGTGGCAGTGGTCTACATATAAAGGTTTATCGAATTCCGAGGAGTTCCTCTTACATATTTTGCAACAGTCGTTCTGGGCAACAAGTAAATCTAGGTAAACTCCTTCAGAGATTCCATATTTGCTCCTCAGCATTACCTCTCTAGCTGATCTAGGATTTCCTTTTCTCCTGTTTCTTGTCCTCGTTGCCTCACACTTTAGACAGTGACCCCCATACCCCGATTTAGTTGATTTATTTTTTGTAAACTCATTTATAGGTTTCTCTGTTTGGCAGTATCGACATTTTTTCATACTATTTCTCCTATCCACCTACCTTTATCATCTAATACCATAGGTATCAACTTGGGGTGTCCTGATAAAATTACAGTACATCCAATTATGGGTCTCTTAGTCTGAAGTTTGTTGTATCTAAATGCTAACGATTTATCGTCGATCATACACCCAGTAATCACGGACCACAGTAACTTCGACGCTGTATTGACGTACTTAACTTCATACACTGAATGGTGGTGTCCCTGTACCGTATTCATACCTTCAGCTAGTGCTACGGTTATTCCGTTTGTGGATTTCCCATGATGAAAATAACACTTGTTTCCGTCAGATAGCGTGATGATGAGATCGTTATGCCATTTCCATGTTCTAGGAGCATCAAGTATTTCTCGATAATCTCGGAACACACTTCTCGGTAATCCTCCATGTCTCCCACGACGATAAACGAGTGACCCATGATTGCTCTCCAATATGTCTGCTGTTGGAAATAATTTGTATATTGGTCTTAGGTGTTCTATTGCTTTTTCTAATTCTGAAGATGCTGAGAAAGGTAAATCCGGATCTGAGTCATGGAATGATATACAGTGTCCATCCACCTCGTCCCCTGTTAATATCACTCTGTCCGGATTGATCCATTCTTTAACTGCCTTTAGGAATGGAATTGTGTCCTGGTGGTAATAGGGTGCGTGTAAATCTGAAATCACAAGTACCCGGCAATTCTTGGCCATTGCCTCTCCTCGCTAATGGTATAACTAATGGTACTATAATTTGGGAATAGTGCCGCCCAATTTCTTAATTATGTCTGCTGTGATTTTCATTAGTTTAGTATTTCCGTTAGCTTTTGCTTGGAGGTAATGCTGTATCCAGTATTCTAATTGTAGCTGCTTAGATAAGCAGACTTTTGGTTTCAAGGTTTAACCCTAACTTTCAACACAAACCCCTTATCTAGTAAGGTTTTCATGATAACCTTATCCGAGAATGGATATAGGTCGCATTTTTGCTTCCACTTATCGAAGATATTTTTCCTGACTCTGTAGCAATGAATGAACCCAGATAGATCTTTATTGATCTTAAGAGTTCTTAGTTCTAAGGGTTTCGAGTAAAGCTTCTGTGATGAGGCGCAGCTCAAGCTCAATATCGTCAAGGCGAGTGTCAGATATCTCATCATCCGGTTTTTGATATTCTTCATACCAGTCCTTTTTAAGCTTAAGCACGTTATCTTCATATTTGTGCTTCTCCTCCAAGGTAAGATTCCCTAACTTTAGAAGCTGTTCTAAAATACCTAGGAGGAGTTGCGACATTTTTTAGTCCTGAACTTCTTTAGCTACATGGATAGCAAGTTCAATAGCTTTGGCAAGGTCAAGTTCTTTGATCTCAGCTTCAGCTTCTTTCATAACTGGAATGAGGGCAACGATGGCCTGTACTTTTTCTACCACTTTAGGTAGATAAATTACATCTTCCTTGCTAACTCCACCTTTACCGATCTCGATACCGAGTTCGATACAAGCATCTACTTCTGAAGCAAGTTTCTTAAGTGCTTCGATTCCTTTCTTTTCTTCTGACATATCCCCTCCTGTGGGTTGTATTTGTTACTTGAACATCCAGTCATTATTATTCATCGACCAAAATAGGTGGCCACACACAATCCCCAGTAGAAAAGGGATTAGGGGATAATCGTGTGACGCTCTTATTATATGCGCTGAGATTGATTCCTTCTTTCCCTTTTTCCATATTACCCAGTAATCAAACACGACTATACTAACCACAATGATTGCAATGAATATCAATGTTGTGTTCATTTTTCTTCCTTTGTATTCTCTTTAATCATCTTGGTTACATCGGCCAGCTTCTTAATGATCTCATGAATAATAGCTTCATGATATTGCGCCTTTGCGATAAGATCATATGCCTGTGCTTTTAATTCAATAGGTGTCATTTCCATAGATATCTTCTCCTGTAGTTGTTGAACTACAAAGTTATCGCTAACTTAAAAAGGTTGTCTAGCTGCTCCTGAGATAAGCCAAGTGCGGGTGCTAGAGAATTTAAAAGCGCATTACTTCTGTGAAACTCGTTCGAGTAGTCCCATGTCTGAAACGCTATTGATTTCGTGGGTTCTGGAAGACCGTTAATCATTGCGTTTATTGTCTCAATAGAGAACCCTGACATAATCAAAGCTACTCTCATTTGTCTTGAGGTTACTTTTTGAGGGACAATTGGTGTTGTCCCTTGTCCCTCCAAGAATGCGATATACTCTTGAAGTTTCTCCTCCGCAGAGGCCTCGTCTGTATGGCTTGTTATGACTCGACCCCAGTTAGTATTAGGGTCATTGAAGGATAGGCCATAGGTCGTAACTCCCTCTACTGTTTCTGTAGTCACAACTATTGACCCCGGTGCTAATGATTCGAGGGTTAGTCTTTTAGCTTCAATACTCATACTCTTCCTTATGCTGTTGCAATATGGAACCAAGTAGCAGTTCCGTTGCTTATATAAGTTTTAGAAGTCCCGGTTGCAATAGTGGCAGTTCCAGTAAGCCCGTCTGCACCTGATAAAGTCATTGTGACCGTACCGCCGCCGTCATTTCTAACAATAATGTTTTGTCTAAACCCTGATCCGTTAGCGTTGGCGAGTGGTAGCTGAAGGTTAAATGTACCCCCCGCAGAAACAGAAATGAAGTGGTCTGTTGCTAGAAGAGTAGTGGCGGCAGTAATGTTTCTACCTTTCCATCCCTGTGCTCCGTTCCATCGGTTGGCATATTGATCTATCTGGCACATGTTAAAGTTACCAGTTAGGGCAGACCCCCCTCCGAGGAAGTTGGTGTTGTTTGTGGCTGAAGTTAAAGCAGATACGGCTACTCCGACTTGTGTTGTCAAGGTCCCAGAGTTAGTTGCATTTGAGACAGCAAATGCTTGTCTAGTTGTAAGAGTACATCCTGCCCCCACTGTAGAACTTGAAGAGAACCCTGTATGGGTAGAACAATTCCACGCTCCGGCATTTATTCGTGTAAATTGTGGCTGAGATGTAAAGTCGAGATGCAGTGCCTGGGTTACAGTGGCCCCATCTGCCTCAAATACTGGTGCAGCGTTGGTGGTATAAAACGATGAAATTGATCTAGCTACACTCGGAGTGTTTTTAATTTTTGCGTCATTATTGAATAGAAACCCAGCCCCAAACAAAAAGGAATCCTGGGCAAATGTGTGAGTACCGCTGAACTGAACCGCTGCTTTAATGTAGTTGGCCCCCGAAGTAAATCCCCATGACTGGTTGGCCGTTAAGCTAACCATACCTACTGTTACCGTTGAAGCTCCTGTGTAGGTCCCTAGCCCTGAGATAGCTATGGAAGCAAGTGATCCACCCATGTTTCCAGAGTCATCAATCGTCACTCCACTAGCTTGTAGGTCCCCGGTCACCCCGTCATATCTTGAAATGGTGTTGTCGGTTGTGGTAGTCGGGTGGAGTTTGTGCCTTGCTGCTGAATAATTTAATAGCGAATCATGGTCAATAATTCCATTCAGTGTTGTGAGTGTTGATTTCCCTATAGTTGCTCCGCTGGCATCGTAGAACGGAATACTGTCAGCTAGAACTGGAGTTATGACCGATAGTCCATTAATATCCATCGCTACTGTTGGGTTCCCGGAAACACCGTCTCCATTAGACACCGAAGTTCCGAGTCCCGATGCTATAGATCTCCCCGTAAAGGTGTCGGCAGCAGTTTGAGTCAGTAGACCATTTGTATTGTATGCAGCTAATGCGGTCAAAGTTGCATCAGAGGTTTGTTTGTTATTTATCTGAGTTTGAATCGCAGAAGTCACCCCGCTCACATATCCAATTTCAGTGGACGTTGTGGCGGCAGGAGATATAGCCCCCGAACCATCAGAAACTAACGCCCTACTTGCTGTAGTAGCAGCAAGCTTTGACAGAGATATAGCTGCTCCTGCTTTAATATCTGCGTCCTCAATATTAGTGATAGTATTTAAATCGGCATCAATAGTTTTGTTAGTTAAGGAAACTGATGCAGAGTTCTTAGTTGCATCAGAAGTATTGTCTACGTTACTGAGACCCACCGCCGTCTTATTCAATGTCTGGAATGTCTTATCTCCACGGTAATAGTCTGCTGCTGTAGTAGCTGTAATGGTTGGTTCTTTACCGGCGATACTAGTCACCAGAACTTCGACTTCATCTCTTACCGCATTCTTCGATGGAGCTATAGTCGTAACTCCATTCCAAGATGTAGCGTCATAAGCCGTGTCGGACACCTTAGCGTCAATAGCTGTCTGCTGTGCTGTGGATACTGGTAGAGTACCTAGAGTTACCTTTTTATTTGCTCCGCCTACACTGTCTACTATGACTGAGGTATCAGCACCTACGGGGGTAGCTTTTAAGGTCAAGTCACTGATTTTAGTATCCGCCATGCGTTATCCTTTATATTACTCTAAAATAATCTTATCGCCAGATTCCAATAATAGGAAGTCCCCTGTCTCCATTAATAAGAAACTATTAACAGGTGGAATCCCAGGTGAAACAGGGTATGCAAGGTACATTGCTGCACTTCTAAGCAAAGTCACATCGTAATCTGTACCGAGATTTAGTATCGCATTTAACTGGTCGCAAACATCCTCGGGAGCCCCCTTCAATACTTGTGCTGTCATGAAGTGACCACTACATAATGGGCGGCTGAGAAAGTAGATATAACTAAGTCGATAGTGCTCCCCCCTCCGATCATTGTATTGATTTCATCTGCTAATTTATCGGGGTCCCCCGCAATTACAGTGAATGTCTGAGAAGTACTAGGCGTCTGAGATACCACTAGAAACTTACCAGCAGACACGGTTTTTTCCACCAGTAGTACTTCTTCGTTTAATGCTGCTAAGGCAAGTGCTAGGCTATCTGGGTCTGCTTGGATTACGGTGCATGATTGTGCCATTTATTCTCCGATCCATTTTCCGGTCTTATTTAATTCATTTATTATCTTAAATTTCTTAAGACTATTCAAATCATCTCTCTTAGATACTTCATCAGCAGCTTTAGCTCTTTCTTGTGGGTCCAAGATTTTACCGTCGAACATCTTGTATTTAGACTTCTCGAACAGTGTTGGGAATTGCATAGCTACCATGGAAGCTATCGAACCTACTGCCTCGGGGTCTTCATTCAAAGCTTGAGTGATTGCCTGAATCATTTCATCTGGAACACCATTGACCATAAGTTTAGAGATAACAGCTTCTTTATTCTTGATTAGACCTTCAGTTGTTCTCGGAAGTCTTAATTTTGCCACTTCCATTTGATTAACTTGAGGTTGGTTAAATGCAGAAGGAAATGCTGGTTTTACATTTCCGAAATTGTAATTAGATTGCCCCTGCTTAGTAGGCTCCCCCGCAAATTGGCCATTTCTTAGATATGTAATGGCCCCATGCCCCGCTGCTTCTGGCACATACGGTGTGCTTGCAACCTTACTTGCTGTCTTAAAAATTGATGTTAGGTACTCTGGAGCATTGGATTTAACTCCCTCTGCTGCTGCTTGTCCTGCTCCCAATATCCCCCCAGTCACGGTAGCCCCCATTGGGCTTATCGGCACACCCGCCATTGAAGCGGCTAGTCCCGCTGCCCCATACGCCCCACCCTTAGTTGCCATAGAAGCCATCAATGCAGTTGCATCTGCCCCTTTTAGCTTCTCTGTTGGAGTATATTCCAGCATGGACTCCATATCCAGGAGGGACTTTAATCTGTTGTTCTGTGCTTTATAGTAATCCCCGGCATCGACAACAGTATTTCCTACTCGTATCTTGTTACCAGATAATTGTGATTGGATCACATCCCCCAATCCTCTGTATAGATCCCGAAGAACTTCTGTCTCCATACGGGTATTAGCGTCTGGTTGGGCATAGAAGGCCCTATCCGCTACTTGTTTACCGATATTTTTACGTAGTTTCTGTAAGTCAACGAGTGAGAGTGTAGTCTTCTCTGCTCCTAATCCTTCAGGTATCTTATTCACTATAGAGCTACCCAATTCCAATGATCCTGGTTTCTTTACTACTCCTTCTAACGGAGCGGGGGGAATACTGTAGTGCTCGAAGGGTTTTAGGGTTTCTTGCAGTATTGATTGAACTTTGTCTAAGTTGACGGTTTCCCCCGAAGTCTTAGACATATTCGTTCTAACGTTTTTCATTAATTGGGCCATCATAATATTGGCCGGAATCTGAGGTTCCAATCCATGCTCTGATTCCACTTTCTTTAAGGCATTAGTGATATCGTCCGATATCTGTCCAATCATCCCCCCTGTTCTCTGCCCCTTCTCAATTCTCATAGTGGATAAAGAATCAGGCATAGTTTTTTGGAGATGACGCTTTCCGGCTATCTTCTCATATAATTTTGGCGGGTTTCTAAGCAATCCCTGCATATCCTCAGCAACTAATCTTGCCCCAATTATATCTAGGTCCACTCCCTCTTTTAGTACATCTGACTTAGACGCATATTGGGAAATGGCCTTAGCTGCTTGTCTTTCTGAGGCTGACTCCAATGCCTTGGCAACTGGTTTCATTACCCTCTTACCGGCCTTAAACCATGTGAGGGGGTAGATAAGAGATTCTGTCGCAACACCAGCCCCAAATCTCGCAGCTTTCTCCATTCCACTTAGGATAGGATGCTGCCCTCTTTGTTGCTCGGTCATCGAACTCTGCAATCCAAAAGCTTGTTTATTGATGTCCTCACCTGTCGGAGCTAACTCCGCAGCGGTGAACGGAGATTTTGCAATATTTGAAATTTGAGAAGATACTGCTGGAATAACGTCTCTTTCCGGATTGATCGCAGCTTCTACTGCTGTTCTACCGATTGAAAAAGGAATGTCTATAGTATTGGCTATTGATGACAGGATTCCGGGCTCTACTTCTTCCCCTGCTCCTTGGGGTGCTTCCCCCAAATCTTTAGCTTCATCTAAGAAGGTAGGAGATTTAGTTTTGGCCTTGGCCCTAACCTTAGTCGGTTTATACCCAACCTCTTCCGTCACATCTTTAGCTTCATCTAAAAAATTGCCCATTATTCTTTACCTGTGAAGATTTTAACTTTATGTTCTTTCACCGCTTGAGGGTACATACCAATAGGTATCTCTTTGATTCTCCCATTATAGATTACTTTCACCATAACTTCACCACTAGTCACATCTTTAGATAATGATTTAGCTACTGAAGATACGTCTACACCGCTGATATTTTTTTCAGCTTCAGCTTTCTTTTCAGCAATTTTTGTTATGACCCCTGGGGCTTTATCTCTAATCATGGTTGCGATACTGATCAAGTCTGCTCTATCTTGGTCTGAGAACCTAGTCCCCTTGAACCACATATCTCTCAATGTCTCGTATCTAGCTAGATATTGCGGAGAACCTGATACTGCGGCTGCCTCTTGTACTGCGATGTTACCAACATCTCCGAAAATACCTTTTGCAAATACTGTCCGTGTACCTGCATCAGATACGCCTTTCCCTTGGGCAAGGAGTTCTAATGCTCTTTGAGAACTTCTGGCCTGGGCTTTATAGTCGATAAAATCTTTATCTGACTCTAATTTCTGCTGGAATCTTGCCCCAGCAGCAATTTTTTTTCTTTTCTCTTCTTGCTCATCTCTAAATTTCTGAGATTCTGCTTGAAGCTTCAACCTATCTTCCAGAGTTAGTCCTTTTTTCTGGTCGATCGGTTTTTCCATTCCAGCAGCTTTACCTGCCCACTCATATACTACCTTGCCATCTCTTTCTACTGGGACTAGGTTAGATGCTGTTGGAAGTTTAGCCGATGCTGATTTCTTAGCACCTGCTACTGCTCTTGCTTTTTCAGTTTGGAGTAGGAAGTCTTCAAGTTTATTTTTTCTGGCTTCATTTTCTTTAACTTTGCCTAGGAGATATTCACCTGAAATAGCTGATGGTTGTCCGTAACCACCTGTAGCAACATCAACTGCTGCTGGGATTAGACCGACTAATAGATCAGACCAATTTGTTTTCGGACCTTCAGCTTCTACTTGGTCTCTGATTGCTTTGAGGTCAATTTTATTTGATTCAACTGGCTGGGATGGGATAGTCTCAGAATAACTAACCGCAGATACGGGGTTCGTCATCCCCAACATCTTTCTAAGATTTTCTACTTTATCCTCAGTAATAGGGGGAGTTTCTGCTGCAACTTTTGCTGTTTCGTCCGATACAGGTTTAGCTGCTGACTTAACTCCACCTACTTGCATACCTGGAATCTTGGCCTCTGCTTTACCTTGGGGATTTATGTAACCTTTAATAGGAACAGCGTTCTTTGGATCAACATTATCGAATGTAACAGTACCTTGAGGAAGATATTGTTCATCTAGCATCAAAGGAGCATTATCTTTCTCAATTCTTTTTTTAAAGAATTGATCTAATGTTTCTGCCATGATTATTTCTTCTTTTTAAGTTTTCCGATAGCTTTTAGATATTTCTCTTTCTCTTCTGGATTCTCGCCCTTTTCTACCTTAAAATATTCCCCCTCAGAAGTTGCGGCATTGGCCCCTTCAGGAGGTTCGATTCTCTTCTTTTTGGCCGACTTGAGCATAAGGTCGATAGTCATGAGATCTTCAGGCTTGGGTTTAATGGCAGACGGGACTTCTGAAGGTTTTACTTTCTTAGAAACTTCCAAATCACCTGCTTCAATTTTCATAGTCTTTTCCATTGGCTTATATTCAACTTCCTCAATACCTTTAAATGGAGTAGGTTTGACCTTCTCTGCACCTTGGAGTTTCTTTTTGTCTTTTTTAATTATTGCCGATGGAAACATATTTTTCTCCTAACATTAATATTTTACCCAGTATTGCACACATTGGAACACCAACTATAAAGATAGCTGCTCCGACTACAGAACCTTCTCCTGCAATAAATCTTGCCCAACTCATAGCGAAAGGTGCTACTAGCTTAGTAAATAGTTTGCTTTTTTGCATACATTTTACTACTGGTTTAGCGGCAAATTTATATCCTATGATGACTGAAGGGTGGTGTTCTTTGAGAAATTGCCCGTAAAGCGAGTCTTTTGCATATAATTCGTCAGACATGATTCCTTGACGGTGAAGTTCAGTACAAATAACTGAGTCTGTCCATGAAGAGGCTTTTGGTGCTTCAGGTGACTGAGTTCCCTCAGCTTTCCCGCCTTGCATGAGTCCGACCGTTCCTGACAGTGTGTTAGAAGCCAATGATCTTTCATCAGCAATTGATTGTCTCTGCTGCCCGTATAGTGAAGCTGCAATATCGGCATCTGCTGCTCGACCCACGTTAGCTACTGCTCCTGCTGCTGCTCCGCCTTTAACCCCACTAGCTGCAAGATTCCTTTGAGCATTTGCCATGGCACCTGCCTTCTGACCCCGGATAGCTTCTGAAATAGGATCAGATTGCTCTGATCTTGCTTTAAGTCTATCTCGGATTCCTGAAATGTCCTGCCCTGTTTGGAAGATATCTTGCCCATAACCTACTTTCGCTAGTTCTAGCGCATCAATGGCTTTTTGTCTTTCTTCCAATGAACCTGAAATACCAAAGGCCCTATTATTCGGATCCCTGTAATCATTCATTCTTCCGCTGAGGTTTTGCTCTTGCTGGGAGTATGCTGCTGCGTCTGCTTTTTTCTTAGCCTGTTCTCTTTCCTTCTTATTGCTGAAAGGATTATCTATAGTCATTAATCCGGCCATCATTCCCTCGCTATCAAAATTGAAGCTTTAACTTCAGAAGCACCGTTATTTCTCAATGTAATAAATTCATCATTCCAGCCCGAGGGGATGTCAGAGATAACACCGTTGCCTTCTTGTCTTAATATTACACGCCATTTGGGTGTAACGCCAAGAAAATGTGTTACCCTCACTTCAGTCGTTGCAGGTATTGTAACCGAAGCGATATACCCATTGAAGTTGGACTGGAATGATAAAGATTTTAATACAAAATTTAGAAGTCTCACAGTATCGTTATGGGCATTGATTACGTCTTCAAGTGAAGCTTCTTTATCAACATCCTTAAGATCATATGAGGACCTATTGACTACAATGGCCATTAACGTTTCATCCCCTGTTGAATAGGGTTAAACTCTACTTCGAGTGATTCAATTCTGAAGTAACAACTAGCTGATGCAAGTTCTATGCCACAACTAACCGCCAATACCTTATCTGCATTAAGTCTCTGCTTATTGCTGTAGGTTGATGAGCTAACTGGGTAGAATGTCACATCTGTTATTCTAGTAGCGTAACTCCAATCTTTGAAATGTACTACCTTGATGCTTGAAGTTGTTCCATTAGGGGTTATATTCCCGAACATCTTAAGCTGACATACTTCTTTTTCTAGTGATGGTTCCCCTGCTGTCAACCATGTACTGAACATCTGACAGGGGAAAGTGGCAGGATAACTTAGCGCTAGTGACGTATTTTCTTGAAGAGATTTAGCCCCCAGAGTAGCTGCGGTAGGGTTATAGAAACCTACTACAAATTGCCCGTTTATCGCTCCAATAGATGTAGCCTTATAGGTTGCATTAGAAACTATCCCATTCCACTCATAGAACTCACCCGAAGCTGTGTGCAATACTAGGCAAGGATTGCCGGAGAAGCTCGGACCTTTCCGCATGAATACTAGGAGTTCTCTGTATCCATCATACGCTACTGATATTCCGATATCTGAACTAGCCGCTGAGTTGATATTTGTCCCGATTAGGGAGAACACTACATCCTCATTTACTCCAGCAGAATTGAATCTACTGAAGTTCTTAGGAATCTTGGAACTAAGTTTTACTGTCTTACCTCCACCTAATACCTGATAGACTCCCATAGCTGTGAGCATGATCGCTGAGTCTTTAACATTTATGGTTGTATTGTTTGACCATGACCCGATTTCAGCTTCAGGCATCTCTTGAACCCGGTAATTTCCTGTCGAAATTGTGCCATTTAGGAAGTAGTTCTTTCGTTCACGGGACACCATGAAGAAATCTTGAGTTCCGCATACTGACATCACTTGCCCAAATTCCGTGTCCCCTACTCTTAGGAAACTTGAAGTATTTAATTGCTCAAATGATCCGGCCAGTGTCGGGTCGGAGTACCAAATTAGGTCATCAGACCACATTAGTAGCTGGTCTTGATATTGAGTTAGCCCCCTGAATGGAACCGATCCGTAAGGATAAATAGCGTTTGGGGAAAGTTTTCTGGTTTGCGTGTCGTACCAATCCCCTAAGTTGGGGGAGATAGTGAACATAAGGTTCTCGGATCCTGGAATCGGTGTCGTGTTAGAGGACACATCTATGTTAAAAGTCCTACTAGTCGTTGAATAGGGGAAGGATGGACATATTCCCCTGAATACATAATTTCCGTTTGCTGAGTTAGATGCCCATACCGTGAATACATTTCTCGTCCCCCATGATATCGCTGCGGCTACACCAGCTTGAGCGATGGTACCTGACTTCCATTCTCTGTTGACGGAAAGATATTTGGCATCTGTGGCGTCAAGCTTAAGGGGGGATATTGACTTAATTTTAAGGGCGTACCCTAGGCAATCTTCTGTTAACCCTGTTACGGAGGAGTCCGTAAACTGGAAATTCACGATCACATAGGAGCCAATCTGAGAAGCAAATATAATATTGGTGTCTGTAGTTGTGATTGTGTACTCATTGGAGGCGTAGGTTGCAGTGCCATAGAAATAGGGGGATTCTGCTACTATAGGGGATATGACAGCCGTTGGCAGTACGTTAGTATTCCCAATGATGTTAGTGGCCCCGCCATCTACTCTAATTACGGTATTCCCAGCGGTATTTGTTCTGTATTGAACATATTCACTCACGGGCTCATTATTATCAAAATCTATGCAATGCTGTATGACCCGGATATACCCGGTCCCCGAGGAGATATAATCCGCACAGGACAATATAGGTTGCTGCGACCCGCAGGAGGATGCTTCTACCCCGTCGTATTTGAATATACTCCCATCAAATGGATTGCAGAAGTAAGTGGTATTGTTCTTACGATAGGACATGAACCCTTTGCTGATGTCATAATCCTCTGTACTTAGATTGGTATTCCCGAGACAGTCGATGTGTTCCGGAACAAAGTTTAAATCTTTATATAGATGGGGTCTGATGGCCGCAACT
>JACCDR010720460.1_pt1 | contig 42710 bp, 12 predicted proteins | sample 7446431 | NCBI WGS metagenome assembly JACCDR01 (sample SAMN15323443, study PRJNA562643) | freshwater metagenome | isolation source: river surface water | place: USA:Blue River Watershed | collected 2017-08-17
CCTCCCCCACACCCCGCTGTGTGTTCAGCACCGTAATTCATTCGCGTCGAACACGTTTAAAAGTCGGCGCATCGTCCTCCAGCAGCGCCGGCACCTCGGGTTGGACACTCGAAATCACGCCAAGAACGTTAAAGCACTCCAGGAGTCGGCACTCGGCAAACCGGTGTCGGACAGACCACAGTTTTCGCAACGCACAACGTCGCGTTTCCTCGCACAGCCGCAGCTTCAAAACGCACCAGTGCACCACAGTGATCCAATCGTCAAAAGCACTCCTGGTCACATCCAAGTCCAAAAGTGCCGTCACTTCATCCGCGCCAAACACCCCTTGCTCGCCAAACCAGCGTTGCTTAACAAAATACCTCATCGCAGACAAATACGGCTTATGACACCCCAGCGCCTCTGCTCGTGTCGCAAATGTTTTCACAACTGGTCGGGCCAGCACCGGAAAGCTGTCGTGTTCTCTAATGCAAGCAAACAGATGATTAGCACACCGAAGTGCCGCCACTTTGCCAACGCGCAGGTCGTGGGTGAGCACCCCCACAAACGCCGCGTTGTCGAGCAGCGGCTTCATCAACCGGGAGTCCGTCCAACACACGGTTTCTCCAATCAACTCGATGCACAACCGCGCAATGGTTACAGCCTGGCCATTTCCAGAAACCATCGCTCGCATGCATCCGTCGGTTGCAAACCCATGCTGCATAACGTGGCACGCGCTCGAGCTTGCAGACACCTCCCTTTCTCGGTCCCACTTTACCAGCGCCACAAAGTCCCGGCACTCGGTTTCGTCGTCAAAATTCACAAACAGCACCATGTGCACACCGGTCAAAACAAACACGACGTGCGCGGCGTCGTCGGGAAATCGGGTTAGTTTCACAAGTGCCGACACCACCGCCGCGCAGCCAAACCGCTGGGTCCCGGATTTAGAAAACTTGTGCACGTGTTTCCAGATCTCCACAAAGCAAGCCACCGCACGCTCGTGATGCACGGAACCAAACGCGTTGCCAACCCAGCCCATGAACTGGAGCGCGCCAACGACGTTGAGGTCGGACCCAGAAAAATGAGCAGCAGTGAGCAGCTCCAGCGCCGGCCACACGGTGTGGGGAACCTCCTTTGCCAAACCCAGCGTAAGTCCCAACGCTTCGTCGGCAATCCGTGCAAGGTCGCCCACCGGGAACGCCACCACGACGCGAGCAAAAACATCCAACCACTGCGTGGACAGGGGCGGGCTTGTTTCCCCAGCCACCTCGAGCACTTTAAGCACCGTCGGCCAAGCAGTCACCACGGTGTCGCTTGTCCACTCAACGCGGCGCAAAAACACCAGCTCCGCATCCAGCCAACCGCGTGCGATTCTGCTAGGTACCTCAGAAGACAACCTCAAATATGCGACCAAAGTAAAACACATGCCCAGCCCCACTTTCACGCCTTCCTTCGCGTCAACAACTCGCACACACAACTCCAACACGCCAGACACCAGCCCATGCTCCGCAACCGAAGGGTACAATTGCTGTGCCAACCACGTCACAAGATTCTCCACGTCTTTAATCAACGAAAGGGGGGCGTACACCCACTGCAGGCCGCGTAACACTGCACGGACCAACCCACACACCGCGTCCGTGGCGTGTGGCGCGGCCCGCCGCGCCAACTTCACCGCGTCTCCAATGACGCCCCAGTTTTCGCGCATCGCAAATCCTTCAATGCTTTCGCACAGTCGCTGCACCACAGACTGCGCGACCTCGGGGGTCCAAAAATCCAGAGGTGTAAACACCAAGTACCGCAACAGCACCCCGCAGCCGTGCACCCGCGGAAACACAGACAGAAACATGCTGTACACAAGCTGCGCGACACCGGGAGCATCCAATTCCAGTGAAATGCCCGTGTTTAAAAAGTTCAGCGCGGTTGCGGATCCGACGTCTGGAGTGTCGGCCTCCACCATGCGCGCGACCGCGCGCAGCAACGCCGGAAAAATGCCCTTAATGTCCCTCAAACCGGTGCGGTAGTGAGTCACAAATTGCACAACCTTGACCTCCGCAACCCCGCCAAACGTATCCAACGCTTCGCACACAAACAAGGCCACTTCTCGTTTGCACTCTAAAATCCAAGACGGATGCAGCACAAACCTCTCAAACCCGCGACAAAACGCGGGTTCGTCGAGGCCAACCAACACGCGAAGACTCGCCAACCACAGTTGCACCTTTTGTTCGGTGGAAAACTCTTGCGCGGTGGAGTCCAAAAACCGGAACAGCTCCTCGTAAAATGTGGCGGTTAAAGTGCCGCCGCACGTGTCCACTTGTGCCGACAAATGCGCAAAAAGCACGCCGTGCTCAAACACGGGCACGCCCTCGTCGCCAAGTGTCCACGCACACTCTTCGCGGCACAGGGGACACTGCCGACAAACCCGGTCCGGGTGCACCCACATCTTTCCCAAACACTCCGTGCATATTTTGTGTGTGCAGCACCCAAATCGACTCCAAGCCGCCGGAACCATGAAACACACCGGACATGGGTCCGGCGACGCCTGTGCGTTGTCACTCATGGATCAAGATAAAAGAAATGTTTATTATCTGTTTTGGACCCACCCCTTTTTTTATTAAAACACAGAACACGCATAACTGTGCTAAATAATATAGAGTATTGCATCTGCGTGGCGTGGGGGTTTAAACCGACCTGTGGGCCTAACCCATGGGTGTGCATTTCAAAAACACTGCTCCGGGCAGTTCCACGGGGAGCCCCTGGCGCAAATGCGTTTTTGTGTTACTGTTGGTGGGCACCGCTGTCGTCGACGGCGCGTTCACAACTACTTCCAGCGAGACCGTGTGGGGCACCAAAACTTTCACAACCAATTTTGGTAGCCCTAACGACTACTACTACTACGAGGATGGAATGGATACAGCTTCCAGCACCACTGCCGGCAAAGTGCTGACCACTGGCACTCCCGGCACATTCATTGCGGTCGGAGATCGTAGTGGCACTCCCTGCAATTTTACTCTGACCGTGACCAACGGTGAGTTTAGTTTTGCTGTTGTGGATGGCACCCGCGCGTGCTCCATTTCCTTTCCCGCGGAAACTCTGACACTGAGCGGCGGCGACAACTCCGCGTTCAACGCCGCAGAGGTCGGGTACACATATTTTCCCGCCACGGTGACACTGAGCGTAGTGTCCACTGTGTCCGGCAGCGTTACCTTGGGTGTAACCCGCACGGGCACGGGGGGGTGCACCCCCTCCGGGTACTTGAACATCGTGGCTGCCAAGGCCGTGGGGGCCACTTCGGAATTCGTGACCACGACGGGCACCACCTTTGCCACCGTGACCGACGACACCTGCGTGTTTACCTTTGCGTTCAATGCTGACGGGGACGTGGTGGCGACAAGCTCCCCACCCTGTACCGCTACCGTGCCCACCGAAGCTCTGGCGTTCCGACTGGAAGCCAGTGTGCCGGGATGTGTGGACCTGGCCGACACCGTTGCTGTGAACTCCGGGTCGTTTGTGGTAAATGCCGTGACCACGCCCACCGCGTCAGCCACTGCGTCGGCCACTGCCACCGCATCGGCCACCGCCACCGCTTCTGCGCCCGCAAACGTGGCCATGACTTGGATCAGACGCTCCGGATACGACTGGAAGTACTTGTTCCTGGCAGTGGATGGGCTGCTGGCCACGGTGTACAGCTTTGAGCAGCTGGTGGCAAGCTCGGCGTGGTACTACACGGTGGATGCCGGCGTTGGAACTTTGCGGTCCACCGGGTTAAGTGGCGACACATGCGTGGCGTACGTGAGCGTGGTGGAACAGCGACTGCGGTTGGAGTTTTTTCAGGGCGAGGCCTGCGGCGGGCCGACGCCGGGGCAGTCTTGGACCTTTGGGTTTGACGCGTTCACGCTGCAGGTGCGGCTGGGCAACACCGGAGATGTCACGGTGCACAACGGCGCAGCCTTGGTGGGCACCTACACCCCGTTGGTGGCGACTCAAGTTTTGGTGGCTGCCACAGAATTAGGGCGTAACTACAGCTTTGAGCTGACTCCGGGCAGTGGTTACTTGAACATGAACGCGGCGCAGGCCACAGCGGTGGTTCGCATGGCTATTGGAGTTGGCGCTGAGTCTGTGTTTGACCCGGCGTTGGGATGTGATTGGGTTCTTCAATTGCGTTTGCACAGCCCTGCGCAGCTGTTTGCTCTGAACGGGGGCACTCCCGGTTCCGGGACATGCGCCGACACTGTTTCAGGGCTAACGTTGTACCTAAGCTCGGGAACAGGTGTAGATTACAGCAACACCGCGGCGGTGATTGCGTCCCCGGGCCTGGTGTTGAGCTACCCCGCGGAGCCAGTGACGCCCAGCGCAACATCCACAGCCAGCGAAACCTCGAGCAGCACCTCCAGTGCGACGGCTACTTCCAGTGCCACTGGAACATCCAGTGAAACGGCGACGAGCACGGCTACTTCCAGTGCTACCGGGACGTCAAGCGAAACGAGCACATCAAGTGAGACGAGCAGCTCCAGCGCCACAGCTACGAGCACCGCAACTTCTAGCGCGACCGGAACGTCAAGCGAAACGGGCACATCAAGTGAGACAAGTACTTCAAGTGAAACAAGCAGCTCCAGCGCCACGGCCACGGGCACGGCAACTTCTAGTTCAACTGGAACTTCTAGCGAAACGAGCACGTCAAGCGCCACGGGCACAAGCACAAGTACCTCAAGCGCAACTGGAACCTCCAGTGAGACGAGCACGTCAAGCGAGACAAGCAGCTCCAGCGCCACGGGCACAAGCACGAGTACCTCAAGCGCAACTGGAACCTCTAGTGAGACGAGCACGTCAAGTGAGACCAGCACGTCGAGCGAGACAAGCAGTTCTAGTGCCACGGGCACAAGCACGGGTACTTCTAGCTCAACTGGGACATCAAGCGAAACGAGCACGTCGAGTGAGACCAGCACATCGAGTGAAACGAGCAGTTCTAGTGCCACGGCTACAAGCACAGAGTCCTTTAACGCAAGCCCGAGCTCGACGTCGAGCGAAACAAGCACGTCCAGCGTCACCGCGACAGGTTCAAGCACCTCCAGCTCAACTGGAACATCAAGCGAAACCAGTAGTTCCAGCGCCACGGCTACCGGCACGGCAACTTCCAGTTCCACCGGAACATCAAGCGAAACGGGCACTTCGAGTGAGACAAGCAGTTCCAGTGCCACTTCCACCAGCACTGGTACTTCCAGTTCCACCGAAACTTCAAGCGAGACGAGCACATCAAGTGAAACTAGTAGCTCAAGCGCCACGGCCACAAGCACTGGCACTTCTAGTTCAACTGGAACATCGAGCGAAACGAGCACATCGAGTGAAACTAGTAGCTCCAGTGCCACGGCAACCAGCACGGAGTCTTTCAATTCAAGCCCAAGCTCGACTCCAAGCGAAACAAGCACTTCCAGTGCTACTGCAACAGGGACCAGCACCTCTAGCGCGACTGGAACTTCAAGCAAGACGAGCACATCGAGTGAGACAAGCACGTCAAGTGAGACCAGCAGTTCCAGCGCCACGGCAACCAGCACGGGTACCTCCAGCGAGACCAGCAGTGCCACGGGCACTGCCACGGCGACTTCCTCGGGAACATCCTCCGCCACTGAAAGCTACGTACCTGGCGCATCCGGCAGCGGGTCTCCGTCTCCGGCAAGCAGCAGCGTCAGTCCGACCCGGAGCCGAACCGTGACCCGCAGCATCAGCCGCACTTCGTCCGCCAGCCCTGTGCATCCACTTTACTACTTTGCGCGCTTTGGACACGTACCCACGGGACACTTTCGGTTTGCTTACGGTGTGCCGCTGCAGGTTATTTTGTACTTCCAGTACTGGGCGAACGGAGTGTACATCCCTGCGCCGGTTGTCATGCCCGAGGCGCCGGGTAGCACCGTTGCGCTGCAAACCTATGCGGTCATAAACGACTGCGCATTGGTGTCTGGGTCTTGGTTCCCAGCCAGCGACAACACAAGCGTAACGTTTCAGTGCATGCCCGTCAACACCCGCAAGAACATTACGCTGTACACACCCGCTGGCGTGTTTGCGACTCGCAGCGGCATTGTGTCGCCATTTAACTCCGGAACCTCCGTGGCCACCTTTTCCACCAGCGCAGACATTAGCTGTGGTACCTTTTACTCGGAAAGCGGCAGTGTGACGTGTCGCGTGCTGTTTTACGCCACCGTTTGGGGTGTCACAGGCGCCGGGTTTGAGGCAACCTTTATTGGGGCGGACGGTGAAATGGCCACTGCCGGCACCGTGACCGTGACCAACAACCAAACCGTGTCTCAGATTGGGTGGACCCCTTTGGCGCGCAGTGGCGACGGCGACAACGGCGTTCGGTACACCGCCACCCAGCTCACGGTATCCATTGCTTTGGACGCGGGCACGTTGTTTGCGGAGGGGTTTGAGCCCGACACCATCACCCTAAGCCTGCTGTACGGAGCCGGGACGGTGGACGGCACCGTGCCCACCTTTGCCGCATCCGGGACGTCAGACTGGTACGTGCCGTGTTACGCCACAGACAGCTGCGGGGACGGAGGCGGAGGCGGAGAAGGTCCCAGCTTCGAGGACCTGGAAGTGGTGTTGGACGCGGGGGGCACCGTTGGCATGTCGGGTGACTTGACTCAGACCGGGACCCTGAGTCGAGCCGGTGTACTCATCGACGCGGACACTTTTGGTGGGTCGCTGACTGTCACGGGTGGTGAATGTGCGTACGTGTCGGGGTCCGCGCAAATGACTGGTGACACCACCTTTAAGTTTGACTGCACCCCTGACATCAATGACATCGGGGCGGGGTACGCGCTGGGCATCCGGTTGGAGTACTACACGTTCATCGCCACCGACGGCAGCTACGTGACGTCGTCCGCAAGCAACACCGCCACGTGGACGTTTGCGGCCCGGGCCACGATTGAGCACCTGTACGCCAACGGCGACACCGGCAACCCGTACTTCACCCAGGGGGACACCACGGGGTTCAACACCACCGTGGTGACTTTTGACACGGAAATGGACCTTGCGCCCGGGGGTGCCTGGGACGAGGTGCTGACGTTTGTTGTGCGCAACTCGTTATCTGGAACGATGTCGTGTGCGGTAACGGCATCTGCAACCCCGGAGGTGCACGAAAACTGGTACACGGAGCGATACTACACCCGCGTGGTGGTGGTGTGGAGCGTGCCCGCCGCCGGAGACTGCGCAAGCGTGGGGTCAGGGTGGACGGTGCGGTTGGGACTGGACACCACCCAGGTGGTTGACGCCGTGGTGGGCACCGCCCCGGCGGCGCTGAGCTCCTTGGTGCAACTGACGTACGTGGAGCCCACACCATCCACAACGCCGTCGTTGACTTCCACGCCTTCGGAAAGCATGTCGTCAAGCCAAAGCACCACCGCCAGCGAAACGTCTACTGCCACCTCCACCGGCACCTCCACTCAAAGTGAGACATCTACTTCCAGTGAAACTTCAAGCGCAACGGCAAGCGCTACAGCCTCCTCCACCGCCACGTACGTGGCGGTGGAGGTAACACTGGAACCGGGGTCCACCTTTCGCGTTGACAGCGTCATAACCCAAACCGGGGTGCTGTCCCTGGAGTCGGACCTTGTCGACCTTGACGCCGATACCTTTGGCAGCGCCTTGACCATCACCGGTTGCGAGTACGTGCTTGGTTCGTTTGCGTGGGGCACGCCGACCCGTCGCGCACTGCAGGACCAGCCCCGCAACTTGCAGCACGACCACGCGGAGCGGAACCTGTGTCGTCGTCGCGCTCAAGAGGCAACCCATGACGCGTTCCCGGACCGCGCACTGGCGGACCGCCAACTGACCACCATGGACCGTTTCCACTTCCAATGTGCCACAAATCACGCGGACATTGCTTCGGGGTACGAAGTTTCTATTTCCGTGCACGCGGGTGCGTTTGCTGCGCTGGCCAGCGCGACGTGGGTCAGCACCGCTTCAAACACCGCAACGTGGTCGTTTCGCGCGGGGGCAGTAATTACGCACCTCACAACGGAGGGTGAAGCAGGGGGTACAACCTTTTCCACCACCCCGCAAGTCACGGTGATTGACTTTGACACCGAGGTAGTTTTTACCGATGTATACTTTGCAAGCTTTCAGTGGGCACTGATTCGGGACGTGTCAGACTGTGATTGTGCCGCCGGCGCGTGCACAACGTACGTGACAAACTCAACTGCAACCACCGTTGCAGTTGACGACCACACGTTTACGCGAGTACAACTGGAGTGGGTCACTGCAGACAACGAAGACTGCGCCGCTCTTGCGCCGGGCTGCGTGATGTATTTGGACATTGACCCCACAAAGGTTGGGGACGCGGCAAACAGCGCCCCCGTGGCCTTTTGGAACACGGTTGACTTAAACTACGCGTACGCACCGTTGACAGTTCACGTTAGTGTGGTGTCCAGCATCCACGGCAGCTCGGTGTTTCGACGGGGCGCAGCCATGAACATCATTGCAACTTTTAGCGAAGAGGTGGCTTTGCCGTCCGAGCCGGAAGAACTATCGGACTGGTTTACCTTGGTAAACTGCACCTACGTGTCCGGTTCGTGGTGGGTTGACGCGGACGAAATTCGGCTGCAGTGCACAGCCACTGCTGGGGCAACGGGCCTAACGGTGGCTGTTCCCGCCGGAGTGGTGACCATGACCGACGGCTCTGGCCGCGTGTCTCTGGCTTCCAATGTGGACGCGGCATCGTTTTCCCCGGGGTTTACGTTTTTTGCCAACAGCGCCACTGCGTCAGACTTTTATTTTGACGGCAGCACCGTGTTTGTTACCGGGTACGCGGACAGCATTTTGGACACAGAAACCGTGTCGGTGGGCGACTTTGTGGTGACACCGATAACATCGAATGACGACGATGACATCATTTCGGGGCCGGAAATTTCCCTTGTCGGGTTTTCCACGAACACGTTTGCACGCGAAGGCGTGGACGTCACCGAGGTTGTGTTCCGGTTTGAGTTTAGCGGCGTTGACGGCATGGATGTGGACTTACCTTTGTGGAGCATCCAAATAATGGTAGCCGCAGGCGCGTGTCGAGACCTGGGAACCAACGCGCCGAGCCACGAAAGTTCCGTGACGCTGTCGTACGAAGCGCCGTCCCCCACGTCCACCCCGAGTGCTACAAGTACTTCAAGTGCCACGGGCACGTCCAGTGGAACTGCAACTTCCACAAGTACATCCTCCGAAACGTCCACAGCCAGTGAAACCTCCAGCTCCAGCGCCACAGGCACGTCCACGAGTACATCCTCCGGTACGTCTACAGCCAGTGAAACCTCCAGCTCCAGCGCTACGGGCACATCCACGGGCACAAGCACGGCTAGCGAAACTGCGACCTCCAGTGCCACGGCCACTGCCACCGGCACTTCCACGTCAAGTGAAACGTCAAGCTCTAGCGCCACGGGCACGTCCACTGGCACAAGCACCGCCACCGAAACCTCAACCTCCAGCGCCACGGCCACAAGCACGTCCAGTGCCACGGCCAGTGCCACCGCCACCGCCACAACGTCCGCGCCCGCGTTCACCGCAACCATTGCAGTGGAGGACGGCGAGGTGGTGAACACTGTCTGGCACCCGCCTGCGGTGCTGTTCACGTTTTCGGGGCCGGTGGCCTTGGTGCTGCCGGACGCCAGCGTGGAGGTTGCTCCGGAAGTGGGTGTTCTGTGGCCCGCCGCGGTTGTGCATGGTATCACCTCTTCGGGCTGCGCAGCCGGCAGCGTCCGGGTAACTGTTGTGTCAGTAACCACGCTGCGGGCAACCTGCACGCCCGTGTACTCTGAGTTTGTGTACATTGAGTTTGGCATTGAGGTGAGCGAAGACACGGGCACCAGTCGGTTTGTGCACGCGGACACAGACGTGCGTCACAGCAACCCGGTCAGTGCCGAGGTGATATTCAACCCCGTGCCGGTGCTGGGATCGTGGACCCCGCCCACCGACGGGCACACCTCAACAGCCACGGCTGTGTTGGTGTTCCCAGGCGCCATTTCAGCGTGCGACACCGAGGGGGTTACTCTGGCGTGGGATGTTGACGGCTCCGGGTCTGGGGCCGCAGACACCCGGAACGCGGACTCGGTGACGGTCGGCCCGGGCCCCGACGGCACAAACACCCGCGTCACAATTACGTGGACAGAGGTCGACCCGGTGCCCGGGGTGCTGTCGGAAACCATTTCCGTGCCGGGCGGAATGTGCATTGCCGCGGGTGGCGTGGGGACATCGTCTCAGACATTCACTGTGGTGCGCACCAGCGTCACAGCCACGTCCAGCGCCACTTCTACTTCGTCCAGCACTGCGACGGCGTCTTCAACGGCCACAACCTCGCACACCCCCAGTGCGTCTGTTACGGCTACAGGCACAGCCACGGCCACGCCTACGGCCACGGCCAGTGCAAGCGTCAGTCCCATGGGAGGGGTGTGGGTTCCGGACATGCAAACGGCCTGTCGGCGATTCGGCGTTGAAGGCGAGGAAGCGTTCGCGGATGAGCCGTGTGTCATCAGTCCCGAGGATGGCCTTTCGGGATTGGTGGCAGTGACAGTGACCCTGCCCGACAATGGTGCAGTGGTGCCCGCAGTGACAAGCGCCAGTTTTTGGGGCGCAACTACAAGCAGCGAGTCTTCTTCGTCCGTTGACTCGTTTTCGGAAGGTGGGTTTAACTTGGTTGTGCCCAACCAAGAGGCCTTGGTGGCACTGTTTGTGTGCTCCGGCTGCACGGTTCAGCAAGCCATTCCGTTTAGCCTGCACGTGGAAGGCCCCGACGACACAGTGCACCCCGACTTCCAGCTTTTGGTAAGGTTCAATCCCGGACAGTTCATTGCAACCCTTACATTGCCAATGGGAACCTTTACCCGGACTGCCGCTCGTGGCGCCGACAACGCCGAAGTGGTGCTGCAATTGACTGCGCGGCCGTTGGTGGACGTGTCTATTTACCCACCTCACACAGAAACCATCGGCGATGTGTACTTTTACCCGTTTCTGCGGGACGGCTCCCAGACCGTGACCCTGTACGCCACCATGATGGGTGTTGCCGACGCGGACACATTTGGGCTGGACTCCGTGTGGGTGCGCAGCACCCGGGCCGGGCCCGAGTCCGTTCCCATGACCGTAAACACTGTTGGGCGCGTTGAGGTGCTGGACAGTGTTTCTTCTGTCACATGGGCCTTGGTGCCCTGGGATGTCCCGGAGTCGGAAGAGCTGGTCAATGTAACAATCAGCGTGCTGGCGTTTACTCTGGACCTGTCTGATGTCACAGTGGATGTTACCGTGGCTCTGAACGTCAACGCACCGCCAATCATCACGACGGATTGGGTTGTTTCAGCAGCCCCTGGTGGCCACAACGCGTCGCTGCGGGGCCTTGACACCGTTCCCATGACAGTGACCCTGGCGCCGGTGCATGGCTCCGCAACGGCATTAGCGGTGGCAGTAAACTTTGGGGGGCTTCTTCCCGGCGACGTGTCCACCATTCTGTTTGAGGCGCTTGTTACAGCCTTGGGCGCTGGCGCGGAACAAGCCGCAGTGGTGGCTCCGTGGCTGAATGTTTCTGGAGCCGTCATTGTGCCGGGCAGCTTTGCCCTGGTGGACGCCTTGGTGCTGGCGTTTCACGTGGTGCCTGTTCCGGGCGCCACCCAGGTGCGGGTGGAAGTCAACTCCACCGAAGCCGGTGGGGTGTACGTGTTTGGTCAATTCCTGGACGGCACGGAAGCAAACACGCTGATGGAGAACTCACCCCAGTGGAACACGGGGCACGTGTTGGGGGCCCGGCCCCAGGCCGACGCGGTGGGGGTGGCCGTGTTTTCCCCGGCGCCCATGATCACTGGGTCTGCGGGCGGCGTGCCGCGACGTGTGGGTGTCACCGACGGCGGCGTGGTCAACGTAACCGTGACTTGGCCCAGCGCAGTGACGGGGTTTGAGGCCGCCGACGTCGTGGTGACACTGGGTTCCCTGTCCGGCACTGTTCTCACGGTGCACGATTTCCAGAATGCCACCGACGGCGTGTCGGTGGGCACATTTTGGGTGGACGCAGACGGGTCCACGGCGTCGTTGGTGGTGCACGTGGTGGAGGGAGCGGTGGCCGACGCCGCCACTGGATCCGCCAGCGTGGCCGGGGTGGCGGTGTGGGCCTGGGAAGCCCCCAGCGAGTCACCCACTCCCACCCTCACTGCCACTGCGTCCGCCACCTCCAGCGCAAGCGCAACTGCAACGGCCACGGCCACGGCTTCAGCCACAGCCACGGCTTCGGCTTCGGCCACGGCGTCCGCGTCGGCGTTGGCAAGCTGGGAGCCCATTGTGCACGGCCCTGCGTTCCTTCAAGAACCGCTGCTGCCGTCAACCCCTACGGTTGTGACGCTGTTCATTTTTGTGCCCACAGCGGTAACGGCCACGCTAATTGATGCGCTTCAGAACTCGGACGAACCCGGGGTTGTGACGTCCTTTGGTTGTGTGTCTGCGCTGCAGTACGTGGACCACGCACCCGCGGCCGAGCACTTGCACCTGTGGGTTGGCACCGAGTACACGGACAACGTCACGGTGACGTGCACCGTGGTGCTCCGCGTTCCCAATGTGCGCATTGAGTTTACCGCCGGGGGGCTGTCCGCTCCCGAGGCTCGAGTGGCCCCCAACAGCGCCAGTGTTTTCAGCGTGGAAGCCCATCCACCCGCAAGCGTGTTTGCAATCACCGCCGTGTCTGCGGACGATACCTGGTTTTACCGGGCGTGTGACACCAGTTCCGAGCCGTGGCCACAGGCACACAACGAACTCGAGCAAGGGGTGACCGGACCATGGGGCGTGTTGTTGGTGGACGTTGTCACCGCTGTGCCGTTTTTTGAGGGCTATCCAGCAGTTGGCACAAACGTGTCTTTTTTGCTGAACGTTGTGCCGTGGGTGGCGGCAGGACAGTCGCCGGCGCAGTTCCGGTCCGGCACTGCCCCGAACATCACTCTGCAGTCTGCCAACGAGGTAGCGGTGACCGTGGTGGGCCCAGAAAACGTTCCTGTGCAAATTTCGGTGTACCTGTACGTGCTGCGGGTTCAGTTACAGCCCGAAGACACCGTGCTGGATTTAGCGGTGGGATTACCCGAGTTGTACTCCGGGGACACGCCTTACGCGGTGCCCAGTTCTGTGCGCGTGGGTGCGTTGGCGGTGGGCACTACTTCGATTGCCGTGGCGCCGCGCACCGCCCAAGACGCGCCTTTGGGAGTTGTGATTACCCTGGGGGCGCCCGCGGTGGCGGCCCCCGACCCGGAAAGTGTGCTGGTGACCGGCGGAACTGTTGTGCCCGGCAGCTTGATGTGGTCAGAGACCGCGCCCACCGTAGTAACCCTAGCGGTGATGCCGAACACGGGGGTGTTGTCGGGGCCCGACGGCGCGGACCTTGTACTGCAACTGGCAGAGAATGCCACCACGCTGCGGGTGTGGCGCCGGGCCCAGGTGTGGGACTGGATGGGGGCCGTGAACCCGGAGTGGGCGGTGGTGCTGTTGGCGTCCCCGGCCAGTGCAGAGACAACGCTGACTTGGGCTCCGGTCCCCATCATCAACATTGTGCCTGCACTGCCCGGCGACAACAACAGGCAGTGGGAGCGCCTGTTTGCGACCCACTCCGTGGGCATGTACGTGCCTGGAAGGGACGTAACAGTGGGCGTGGTGTGGCCTAGCACCGTGCAAACCAACACAATCGACTACTTCTTATGTTTGCAAAATGGGATCTCGCTTAGCTACTCTTGGCGGTACTCCATCCAACCCAATCACGCGACGTCCGTTCGAGTGGATATTTACCGGGTGGACACCGAGGACTGGAACACGGAGGATGTGGTGTGCACGGTGCTGGCGGGCGCGATGCTGGACCCCGTCACTGGTCACGCCAGCATCGCGGCCACTGCTCGCGCGGTGGCGGTGGTGCGCCAGGCCCTGGACACCATCTGGAAGCCGTGGCTGGCCACATTTAACTTTGCAAACGACACCCATCGCGCGTGGAGCCAGCGCCTGGGCCCAGACGCGCCGCCGACCCTGGCCGCGTTCCACGTTCGGGTCCCCGTGGAAGCCACGGTGTTCACCCAGCTCAGTGACGACTCCGGCGAGTGGGCACAGCCCGACTGGGACACCTTTGACTGGAACACCGTCATGGACGTGAGCGGCTGCGGTCGACTGCAAACCATGGACAAGACCGTGCGCTCCGTGTCGGCGCGAATGTTTTCTGACAACTCAAATGCAGAAGCATTTGAGTGGGAGGAAATTGACACGGTTGTGGCTGTGTTGGTGTGTGTGCCTTACCACGGCGTGGGTCACGTCATTGCTCGGGTCCAAGGCGGTGTGTTTTTTGTGGACCAGAAATCCAACATGTGGTCCAGGGAAGTGCAGCGCAACGTGCGGTACGCGTCCCGGTTGCAGTTTGTGGGCATCAGCGGCCTGGAGGGCGTGACGCCCCCAGTGGGGACTCAAGGCGGCGTCAACTTTCCGTTGCTACTGCCTGGCAGCGGCATTGCTACCCAGGTGCGGCTCATTGTGGGGCTGCCCTTGCCCGGGTTCGACTACGACAACGACGCCCAGGGCCAAGTGTCGGGCCGCGACGCCACCGACTACGTCAACACCACGGACACGCCAGTGACATTCAGGGACGCGGCGGTGCGATTGGACACCACTTCGAACTGGGGACAAAGCGGCAAACCTCGCTTGGGGTACATGAATTGGGTGACCATTAACGACGCCGAGGTGGTGCTGCACAGCATCAGTCGCACGGGTGCAGGTGTTGTGCCCCCCGGGGCCGTTGGCGGCGAAGACGACGACGGAGACGAGCACGTGTTTGGTGCCGGCACCATATTTACACTTAATGTGACTTTGCCTCCCACCTTCCGGTTTGATTATCGGCGAGACGTGGCGCTGTGGATGGGACTGGATTGGCTTGAGGACAACACACGGGAGCTGTTTCGAATGAACAACGAGCAGTGGAAATCCATCCAGGCGCCAGCCCGTTTGGGGTTCCACGTGGCGGACGCCGCGGCGCTGCTGCAGCCGCCGTCTCTTACGGTGTCCGGGCGAGTGGCAGGCACCGGCCCCGCGGCCGCTGGGTTAGTGTCTCTGTACATGCAGTACCCCGCGACGTTTGCGCCAATCACACCATGGGTTGCGGCCGTTAGCAACATTGACTCGAGTGATTCTGCTTCAGGGTTTGTGGCTTCGGACGCGCTTTCGGACACGTTACTGGACACATTGCAGCTGTCGGGCGGGGCTCTGGTTCCGGACTCGGTACTGCTGGGCAGCAACGGGCTTAGGGTTGGCGTGTTTCGGTTCCCTGCAAACGCATTGACGCTAAATGCGTCCATGCTGCCTTCAGTGGTGGCGCTGAAGTTGGAAACAAACCCCAGTACTTTGCGTTGGCACACCGCAACGCGGTTCCAGTGGCAACCACACACAACAAGTCGTTACGACAACCCCTACGGCTACGACCCCGCGCAGGACGACGAAGATTTGTACGCACGCGACGACGACGACGTTGACGACGACGAGGTGAACGACGACGACACCACCCGTGTCGAACTTGATGACGACGACACCGAAAACCGCGATTACGACGACGACAACAACGACGACGAGGACGACGACGATTTCAACAACATCTTTTCGCTGCGGAGCAACCCTAACCGGGGGTTTGACGAACACCTACACGCAGTCCCGGAAACGGTGCGCAGCGTGTACGTGGTGGCGTCGCCTTGGTCGGGACCCGTGACCGTGGAAACGTCGTGGACCGTGGTACCGGTGCTGGCCGTGGCTGATGTTACGCCCGGGGCGCCGCCCGCCACCCACGACGGCACCGGGTTCGTGTTGTACATTGGGTACGCGTCCCCGGTGACGGGGTTTTCTCTGGCCCGCCTCACGGTGCGCGTTGGGTCCCTGGGTGCGTCTGCGCTGGGTGTGGGCACGTCGGGGCTGTTTGGGGAACCGGAGGAGTTGCCACAGTGGGCGTCCCCGGGCGGCGCCGGGTCCGCGTTCCAGGTGTTGATTACTTTGCCCGGGAACGGCACCCACGACACAGTATTTGTGAGTTTGGCTGCCGGGTCGGCCAGCGACACCGGGGACGCGCCCACGGGGCCCGCAGAGGTGTTGATGGTGCACTGGGTTAGTCCCAGCCCCAGCCCTGCTCCCAGTGCCAGTCCAAGTGCCACGCCATCTGTCAGTCCCAGTCCTCGACCCCGTCCCTTGACTGCAACCTTGTTTGTGGATGATTTGGGGGGTCACGGCACCATGCTGGCCGGCCGGGTTGTGTTTTCCGAGGCCGCGATTCCCGCAAGTCCGGACGCACAGCTGGTTACTCCAGAAGGCTGTGATCTTGTGACGCCTCCCGCGTTTACATCCCCCACAGTGATCCAGTTTTACTGCGTGGTGCCAACAGGGGACAACGCCGGGAACAGCGTTGAGGCCGGTGCTCCACCTTTGGTTCGCATTGTGGTTCCTGCTGGAAGTGTGGTCAGCGAGGAAGGGAACGTGTCTTTGAGTGTGGCGTTGCCCATTGTGTGGGGTGGCACACCGTTGGTGTCCATTTCGACTGCGTCCGCTGGGCTTCAATCTGGTTGGGTGAATGACGCAGGCCCGGTCACAGTAACATTTACGTGGAACAGTCCCGTGACTGGGTTTAGTCTGGAGGATGTGTCGGTTGCTTTGGCGCCTTCTGCCGCGGGTGTGTTTACCGTGAACACAAGTCAGGTGGTGGCATCCACAAGCACGCCCTGGACATTCACCATGGACATGCAGATTACTCGGGGGCTGGGTGTGCCGCTAAGCACACCTTTGGCGTACGCTTTAATTACGGTGGCTGCTAACGCCGTGAACAGCACCTGGGTTCCCTTGCAAGCCGAGGATGCAATTACGGTGTCGGGCCCTCCCACCCCTGCCGTAAAAGGCCTGTTCTGGGCAGCGGCGTCCCCCAGCCCCGCCCCCAGTCCGTCTCCGAGTCCCTCTGCCACCCCCACGCCTCTTGTGGTGGATGTGTCCGAAGCCGAAAACGCCACCTTGGCCGGAACACCCATGCTGTACACCTCCGGGGGTGTGCCTTTGGGTGCCGGCCCTTTTGTGGCGTTCCTGCTGACGTTCAGTCGCGCGGTGGTGGGCATGCTGCACACCTCCCACTTTGCAACCCAGGGTTGCACCGTGGACACCGCGGCGCAAGCAGTGCTGCTGCCCGGTCGCGTGTTCCTTGTTCCGTGTGTGTTGCACGCCCCCGGCGGCGCCGTGTCCCTTCAGTTCATGAACGGCAGCGTGCACGCGTTGGGGGACGGAACCCCCAATGTTAAGTCTTCCGTGGTTTCAGTGCAATGGCGCCCAGTTGCAACCCTTGGGAGCACCGGCGCGGTGGGCAGCGGCATCACTGCCGGAACCGGCACTTACGTGGGGTCCAGTTTTTTGCTGACGGTGTCGTGGTCGACCCCGGTTGCAAACTTTACCATGGCTGCGGCCACCCTGGTTTGTGCTGGCACCCAAGGCAACACCTCTTTGTGCGACCCGCCACCCCAGTTTGTTGACGAAAACGATGACGGCCACACAGACGTTACGGAAACCGTGCCTGGTTTGGAGTTCACGATTCCCGTGGTGACGTTTCCCCACGGTCCCCTGTTCAACACCTCTTGGCCTGACATTGTGGTAACCGTACCAGCAGGGGCTGCGGTGGATGCGGTGTCAGGGGCCCCTTCCCGTCCCGCTTCCGTACTGCTTCGCCCGGAGGAGCCGAACCCAAGCCCGTCACCCGCCCCGCCCCCGGTAATCATTTTGGATGCGCCCCTGGCTCACGATGGCGCTCAAATCTTCTTTGCCATTGTGACCATATCTGTGCCCTTTGAGGAGCCCGACGACGCAACACCTTCATTTTCACTGGCTGTTGACGGAGGTGAAATTTCGGTGCAAAACCCAAGCGCGGACCATCTTCGGATTGTGTTTTCTGTCTTACCCGATGACGAAGACACGCCTGTAGTGCTTACTCTCATGGTGAATCGCAATGACGCGTACGGTCGGCCGTACGACGTGCGGCTTGCCCCGGGTTTGGTTGGCACCCGAGGTGATTCCAGCAGCGACAACGCCATTTTTGCGGAATTCACGGTGGCGGCTGGCGCGGCTCGAGTCACCGCAGCCGTGTTGGACCACAATGGCAACCCTGCAGGAATTCCAAGCCACGGCGGGGCGCTGTTTCCTGTTTTGCTGACGTTTTCTCGCCCCGTGGAAACATTGAACGTGCAGGCGATTGGCATGGGCAATGGCCGCATTGTTGGACCAGCAGTTGCGGCTGCAGGCACAATTGATCCAGCTGTTGCCGCCAATTACGGGAACTGGGAGGACAACGGTCCCAGCAACCGCATTTACACCCAAGAGCTGATTCCACTGTTTTCGCGCAACGTGAGCATGCCGCTTGTGGTGCCGGGCGCAGCGATGCACACCGCATGGGTTATATTTGTGGAGCCGAACCCGTTGCCGTACACCGGACCAGTGGAGGATCTTGATTTCCGGAATCCGGCCCACGCGCCACGACCTGTGCTACTGTTGTTGGGTCCCGGAGTGGGTGTTTCAAGCGAAGGCATTCAATCCTTGGAGGGCACACCTCTGGTTGTTCCCTTTGCAACTGGACCTGGACGTTGGACTCGGCCTCGCCTTGCACCCCTGTCGCTGCAGCGATTGCAGATGGGTGCTCGGCCCCGACCACCCCTACAAGTGTTGGCAGAAAACGCAAGCAGCATGGAGTTGCCGGCGTGGGATCCCGCGGGTCTGGGGTTGGAACCTCTGTGGGTGGAGTCTACGTACACGGGCGACGCCGCTCGGGTGTTTACATGCTCGGAAGTGCCAGTGGACTTTGAGACGACTGTTAACTGGATCGACGAACACGGCAACTTTGTGGACCAAGCAAACTTCGGCGCGGCAGACGACCTTGTGCACATTGTTGACGCGGGCTGCACCGGCCCGCAAGCAGCACAACGGTACTGGGATCACCGAAACGCTTCTGTCGACGGGCTGGGGGTGTGGATGACATTTACAGATCACCACACTTGGTGGACGCCGTACTTGGTGCACAACAACGTCACACTGGAAGCGTTTTCGGAAATGATCAGAGCCGTTGATCGCCCCGACAATTTGTGGCGGGGCTTGAATGCGCCTGCTGGGGGCTACAACACAACCGCTCTTATGCAGGTGAACATGCATCCCTGGGCGATGTCTAACGATGGCTGCAGCGCAGACCCGCCTCCGCGCCCTTGGGGGTTAATCATTGACTCGTACACCCAAATTGGGGACGCTGTGAAACTTGTGAGGATTACAGTCAGCAGTCCAGCCCCCGCACTGGGAGGTGTGCGTCTTCTGTCTGCGGGAGCCACCCGGGCGTTGTTTGACAACGGTCAACCGGGCATGCCTGCGCAGGCAGCCTTTGACATTGGGCGATCTTTGTCCAACTACACGGTGCCCTTGGCAATGATTCTGACTTGTGGCGATGGCAACAACGACGGCGTGTCTGACAACACCCCCATCCCAGAGTACTTCCCCGGGGAGTTGACTCTGGATTTGTGGCGTGCCCTGGGTGGCCCAGCGGCATCTCCGTTGGGCTTGTCGCTTGCGGACCCCTCCACCGCCACCTTCCTGGACGTAACATCTTACGCGAGCACGCCGTGGGCTTCTTTGGTTGGGTTCCTTGGGTCGAGTTTGCACAACTACCCCGCAGTGACATCCGTTACTTGGAACGAAAACGAGTGCGGGGCTAACTCCCTGCGCCTGTTGCTGTTTACGTCGGATGCAGCAGCAATGGCTTTGGAGGAAGCGGGCTCAGCAGACGGCACTCAGTTCCGGTACCGGGCGCGGGCGTGGTTTGGGCCTGGGTGCGGCCCGGCCATCACCCGAGACTGGTGCAGCCCGTTGGGGAACGGATTCGCAGATCCTTCCGACTTGCACTGCGACGTGGACAACACGACGGATGTTACCCAGCACCCAAACCCGGACTTCCGATCTTTGGCGGTACTGGAGGTGGCTGTTGGGGCTGCGGTGCTGCCCAACACAACGCTGCCACCGTGGGGCGAGAACGGCGGCACCTACGGGCCCACGGGAACCTTACCCCCAGTGTCAACTTTTTGGGCGCCACCTCGCGTGATTACTTACGCCCAGTACTTGGGGAGTGTAGGCATAACCGACACCAACTCCTCGGGCAGTGGGCAGGATTGGACATGGACGGGTGCAGCAGATGATGACGACGCCACGCAACCAGAGTTTTTGCAACCAGTGGGAAACATTGATGACACACCCGGCCTGGTTGTGAAGTTTGGGTTGCCCATCCCGTACAACCTTGTGGGGGACGAAGGCGAGCTACATCCCTCCGGACAAGGACCCAACCCACCTTGGGTGCCCGTGTTCACTGTGTTAAGTCTAGGGCCGGCCGCAACTCCAGATGACGTGGTGAACGCGGTGTCATGGGCAGATCCACACGGCCCCGATCCACCGGCCGGTGTAAATCCTTGCAGCACTTTGCCCATGAAAGCGGAGTGGATGGCACAAGTAGTCAGAAGTGCGGGCTGGACCTCCGGTCCGTTGTCTGTGCCCGTGTTAAGCGCTGCGTTGTTTGAGAACCCTGAAATTACCATGGAAAGTGCGGGGCAGGCTTTGTTGGGCCTGGACATATTTGCGGATCTGGACTTGGTTCCGGCTGGACCAAACGTTACCGAGGCTTGCACCCCGGCGGCCTACGGCGATCCCGATACTCGTGGTTGTGCGGTGTACAACTTGTTTCTTGACCCCATGTCGGCGCTGCAGTGCACAAAGTGGGACGGAACCCCGGCGGCGCAAGTGGACGGCCCAGGGCCAGACGGCCTTATCACGGTTTCGTTCTCGGTGACGGTGGCGCGATACGGCCCCGACCCCGCAGCCCCGGCCGGTGGCATGGCATTGCTAATCACCTCAAGTCGAAGTTTTTCGATAACTTTGGACCCGACAGTGCCCACTGCGGAACGCACTTTGTCTACTTGGAGCGCGCCGGTGGTGGGGGGCCTTGGGGCACCCACGGGCATCACAGCCACACTCACTTCCGCGGTGAAGGAGCCGTGCACTCCGGAGGACTGCACCCCGGGTGTGTTTCCCTGCAACTGTTCCCGGGACGAGGGATGCCCCCCCGAGGCGCCTTTTTCCCGGTACCGTCTCAGCGTTGCGGTGCGAGTGCCTCGGGTGCCTGGTCAGCCTGACAACGGCATCCTGGACACGACCACGTTTGGGGCAGCTGGGGTGGAAAGCCCGTACGGTGTGTCCCAAAATCCGGAGGATTCTTTTGTGACCCATGCAGGCAGTACTTCAAGCATGAACACTTTCCGGGTTTCTTATGCTACGGAGTGTCGATCGGAGTGGGACCCCGCTGGGGAGGGCGGCAGTCCAAGCGCAGCCGCGTTTTCCACCGCCTCGGGGTGCTCCAACTGCTTCAATGTGCGGGTGCAACTGGCCACCGCCTCCAACGCGCACCCCGTGTGGAACGAAACCCACGCGGGGTCTGCTGTCCCGGGCGTCACCATTACCCTGAGTGTGCGCGCGATACTGGCGGATCCACCTGTGCCCACTGCCCTGTTTGACGCAACTGGCCCTGGCGGCGCGGCCGAGGTGGCGCCCCTGATCCAGTACCCGGTCCCGGGTCCCTACGCCGGCCTCGGCACCGTGGCCGCGGTGCCGGCGGGGTCCACCCTTGCGGGACCCCGCATCCTGGTCCTGACTCTGGCCAATGCCAGCGCCCACGACGGCCCAGTGGCCCTGTCCCTGCGCTTGTACAGTCTCACGGCCTGCAACATCAACCCCGACTCGCCGTACCTGGAGTGCCTGTTGGGCGGCAGCCCTGCGGCCGGCCTTGCGCCCGGTGCGCCCACCCAGCTGCCGTGCCCCGCGTCGGGCCTGGCAGGCACGTGCTCCGTGGGTGCGTGGGCCAACGTGTCGGGCGTCACGAGCGCCATCAACCCCGTGGTGGCGCGCCGGGTGTTGGTGCGGGCCTACACTCCGGTGGCCTCCGCGGGCATGGACGCGGACAGCGTGTGTCGTCGCGGCACCACCTCTGTGGGCCCCCACGCAGGGGACGCATTCCTGTGTCCAGAGGAGGGCCCGGAGGATTCTGCGTGTGGCGGCCCGGGGTCATCGTCTGCGTGGCGGGCCCTAGAGGGTATTAATGGTTCCACTCCGGGTCTGGACGCGGTACGGGTCCCTGCCCTGCCCGTGGGGTCCTGGGTCCTCATGGCGGTGGCCACCGTGACAGACTGCGCGTACACTTCGCCCGGGCGGCGACTTACACCCGTGGCTCGTGCATTGACAGCAAACAACACAACCGACGAATTCGAGGACGTGGCCGGCGTGACTACGTCCACCACTGCCAGCGTGCACGTTGACAGCGCGGTGCAGGTTTTGGTTGTGTTTCCTGAAGATACCTCCTCATCCTCCGGAGGTCTGTCTTTGGTTGAGCTGCTGGCAGCCATTTTGGTGCCCACCCTTGCGCTGTGTGCGTTCTGCATGTTCTTTGTGGCGTGGCGTCGCCGGGACGACGACGACGACGACAACAAACCTCAGACTGTTAACGGCCAGGTTGAACCTTGGCCGCGCAGACCCATGCGTCGCATGCGAGTTGCGCCACAGGCGCTGAACGCGCCAAAACCTCGCCGTGCTTCTAGGTGGACCCCGGTGTAGTCGCGTTCAAAGTGTGTGTTTCCGGCTTTTCTTTCTGTCCCCGTTTGGTTTTTTTCCGTTTTGCTCTCCTCACTTTCCTTCTCCTTTCCCTTTTCCCCTTTTGTTCTCTTCCCTTCCTCTTTGTGCGCGTGCGTGTGTGTTGACCCAGGCTATCCTTTGCATTTTTGCGCGCAGCAACGTGCCGAATGGCACAAACTCCCAACACACAATGTTTGCATACGGAACAGCACACACCCGTCAAGACACCACACAGCACTTGCCATGCACAGAGCAAAATTGCACAAGCTCCAGCGCTGGAGGTTCGAGGAACACCAACGCCAGGCTTACAAAAATTGGCTTCACACACAAAGCGGGCAAAAGGACGACAGCCCAATTTTGACTGATTACTGCAAACTCCGCGAACGCGTGCACCTTGCCGGGGGGTTTCCGTACCTCCCGGTGCAAGACACCTACAAATATTTGGCCGTGGACCTCAATCACGGCGCGCTCATTCCCGCGAACCGATCGCGCGAAAACAGGGGCGCCAAGTCAAAAAAGCATCGTTTGTCGGCACTGCACTTTTTAGCACTGTGGCAGCATTACCACGAAAGTACATCACTGCAGACTCGGCTGCGGTGCGTGTTTGAAGCGGCAGATGCCCAAGTGTACGTGGTTGTTCCCACTCCCTCCAATTCCAAATTTTGTGTCAGCGAAGAACCCACTGAGCTTGCACAATTGCGCGTTTTGGAAGCGTTAACTACTTTAAAGGAGCACAAAAACAACCTCAAATTCTTGCTGTTTTGTGTATTGCGTCAACAGTACGCAAACAACTTTACGTGCCTTCATCACGCGTCAGAACACGAAATGGATGTAAAATATCAAATACTCACACATTTGGGCGTAACAACTTCACCCGATTTTGCAATTGAAAAGTTTGCAGAAGCGACTTCAAGTATCAACAGTTTATTGTTGTTTATTAAACCAGACGGCGTGTCAGTGGATGAAAAAATAGAACAGCTTAAAACTTTTAAATCGACCGCAAAAACAATTTTGCAGACACTTCACGATAAAGACGAAGTTTTGTGGGACAAAATGGTCCGAAAACTTAAAGACGGCAAAAGTGAATCTATTTTGCACACAATACGTCAAAAAAAGGCCATTCGTTTGCTGAAGCTATTATCAAATGGCGTAAATTTTAAATATCAGCGTCACCAATGGATAGACACTCCAGAATACCTACCCGCGATCAAACGAACTTTACAAACACTCAAAGCGGCCTCTTTTGACGACCTCAAAAAACAGTTTGACGAAAAACTGTTGTCAGAATCTTCCCTGCGCAACTTTGCAATCAACAACGCGTACAAAGAAGCTTTTGAGTTGTACACAAAAAACACAATGCCACTGTTTCGAGAATTCGTTGCGCTGGGTCAAGCCGTACAAATGCAAACCATCGAATGTACAAAGTCAAAACCCGAACAAGACGCGTTTTTACAGCTCACGGAAACGTTTCTTCAGACCCAACGGCGCGCCCCATCCGTGTTCAGCAAAACGACAGTGCGCGCACTTTTAAACTTGCTCGAATCGAACCTATTTGACAAAAATGACAAAGCAGGCGCGGGCACAGGCGCGGGCGCGGCTGCGGGCGCAGGTGCGGGTGCGGGATCAAGCACCGGAGAAGAAGCAGCAGCACTGCCCACAAGCAAAGACGTAAGTGTGACATTTATGACACACACAAGCCAAAAGGGCGACTTTATTTTGAAGGTGAAAGCTTCAAAAACTGTAAAACCCAAGGTGTTGTTGTTTGCGGGGTACCAACAAGCGGTTGTTGTCCCGGGAAACGTGTCCAAGCTTGTGTTGCGGGAAACACTGGACAGCGACACCATTGTTACCCCTTTGAAAGTGTGGACAACGCCCCGGGCCCAGTTCTTGTTGTTAAAATCTGCTGAAGGCACCCAAGTAGTACCCACACTGTATGCGTGCAACGACAACGGGATTTCAGAGCTACAAACAACATCCGCGACGGAGCCGGTGGCACTTCGAGAGCCTCGTGCTGTTGGGGACACCTCGGATTTGTGGGTCGTAAACCACGACACGCTGCATGCCGCGCGTGCAACGGCCCCAACCGACAATGCGTACATCAAACTTGTGGACGCAATGGAGCCGCTGGTGGCCGCCCCCACCAGCGTGCTTTCCCCGTGCGGGGCCCGCGGCGCGACCGTTTTCCCCGTCAGTTTACCGTGGGTGCGTCACGACGACGACTACGAAAACGACGACGAAGACGAGCTGCAGATTGGCGGATTGAAAGCTGCGCTGCCCCACTTGAAGCAACGCGTGGTTACCGAAGCAGTGCCACGGGACATTCAGGACTTGGAATACGTTGGGTCCCCGCTGGTGCTGTTTGTGCCCAAAGTCGGGCCTGAAGTTCAGCAACGGATTTCCGCGTCACAACTCGACCGCGTAAAAAAGGACGCGCGCTCAGACGCAACCACAGAGGCAGTTGCAAGTGCTTTTGCGGCAGCATGGCTGCAAGACTTTTTGGAGGTTGCGGCCGACACCGGATTCGAGCAAGAGCAAATCGACCCACCCGGTGCGTTTGACTGGGGCCAGCTGTCGCACATGATGGAGGAGCACAGCCCACCCAACAAACTCACCCCCACGACGTTTGTTCTGAAAACCAACTTGGGTGTGGCCGGCAGTCCCATGCAAATCTACCTTTCGCACCAACTGACCCAGACCCTGCTCAGACTTGCCACCGACAGCTTTGCCACCCGCAATCCAGTTTTTGTGGGGGCCGTTGTGCATCAACTGGAGCGATCCCCTCCCGAGCCACCGCCGGTTTGCAAGTGGATGGCGTGTGTGTGCCGCACCGCGGTTGGGCTACCGATTTGCACCCCGTTGTGGAACCCCCGCGCACCGTGGGCCGCAAACGCCACCGACCTTGAAACGGTTGTTGTGGGGATATGCTTACTGCTCGCCGGGTGCAACAACGCCGACAACCAGGGCCGGGAGCCCGGCGTACCCAATGAGCCCACACAAGACCCGCCGTCCGCGGCGTTCTTGGCGATGCAGGCATCCGTAGAAAATGCGTTGCAAGCACCGCTGTCCGTGTTTGACGTGGTCGAACTGCTGGGGACCGGGGGGAGCATTGTGGCGCGTGCCGCGCGGGGAGAGGTATCCGTGGAAGTCGTGCAGAGGTTCATGACAGGAATAGTCACGTGCGAAGACCGAACCGTGGCGTTCGATGAAGAGTTTAGGACCCTGGCCGCAATCGCCATGCTGCCCTGGGAAACCCTTGTCGCGTCCGAGGAAGTGTTTAGTGGCGTGTGTTCTATTACAGGCACCGCGCCGCGTCCAGTGATGCGGGTTCCCATTTTCAGCAAACGGCCCGTGGACTGCCTGCAGTGGATTGGGGACGCGCTAAAAGCCGCGTGCTTTGACGAAGACCGCGCCTGGTGTAAAACGCCGGAGAAGTTGTCTGTTGTGTTAACCGGGGAAATCGCCGTACGGGGCGTTTTCACGCTTGCGCGCAACATTCCCGGGTCTTGGGACCTGTTTACGGACACGTCTACGGATTCGTCAGCGTCAGAGCTCTACCAAGAGCAAGCCAAAGAAGCCCGACAACAGCTCCTTAAAGACACCGCCGAAGAAAACTGGCCCAAGTGGGTGGACAGACTAACGTCGCGCCGCACAGATTCGTGGCCGGGTCCCGCTGGCAAGCATTTTTTGCACCAGGTGGTTGCGCTTGCGGGTGTTTTGCACGCCGCGTTTGAAATTACGCAAAGCGACGCGCTGCTTGGACCGTGGTTTTCGTGCGCGCTGTACATTGCCAAAACGCGAAAACCTGGAGGTTGCAATCCCGCGCCGGAGTTACGCGCGTCAACGCCCGGCTGCATATTTACCGCCAAAGTGGAATTGAAACCCCAAGGACACTGGTTTGAACAGGGGACACTGGTAGCTTTTACGCCCGAGCCGGAAGGGTTCAAACTCCCGGGACTTTGCAAGTGGATACCCACTTCTGCGCAAATGCAGGCGTTAACCCTTGTGTGTGTTTCGGGCAGTTTAAAAACGAACGAGTCCGATGGCACCGTGTCGCTGTGCTTAAACCCCCAAAGTCTTAACCCGTTGACGGGGACTTTGGAGCCTTTTAAATTTAACCTAAGCGGGTCCGCTAACGTGCTTTTGCAATGGGTACAACAGTTTGTGGACCGAGGGGTGTTTTTGCGCGCAGAAAACGCCGCAGGAACATTCAGCTACGTGGTTGAACTTCAAAAGGATGGAAGCGCCAGTGCTTCCAAAGTCGGCATTTGCAAATTTGAGTCCAACACCGCGAAAGCCTTGATGGCGGTAAACAAATACCCGTGCGTTACCGTGCCGCCGCTGCTGAAGTGGCTTCTTAACTCCAACCTAGGAATCACAGAAACCATTGTAAACGCGGCCACGCCGTGGCTGGTAGTAAAACCGCCAAGCACACCGACAGCAGAAGCCTTCACAATTTTGGGCAAAGGGCCAGACACAATGCACTTCAACGCGGTGATGGCATTTTGGAGTGCCGACGGTGTAACCATGGACAGTTTTGGGGACAAAACGTTGTCACAGAATTACGTGGACGAAATTAAAGTCGGACCCATAATCAAATCCACAAAGGTGTTTGCGGGATGGCTTGTGCTTGCTCCAGTGCTATTAACAATTAAAGCCGGATTGACGGCGGTGCGAGATCTGCTGCACAGCATTTCGGAATCCGACGAAAACACCAAAAACGCAGTATTTAAAACCGTTGTCAGGATTGCCATGCGCAGTTTTTCTGCGCGCGCGGCGTTTGATTTTTCCGACGTTGAAACGCTGCGCGATCAGTTTCCGCTGCTTGGTGAGTTTTCCGATGCGGTGTGTGACCTGTTTGCTGCATGTAAAAGCAACACACTGCAACACAGTCGCGTCCTTATTGAAATGTGTCTAAAAGAGCTAACTCCGGACAACATTCTGTTGGGTGCAATCGGAAAGTGTTCAAATATCACCATCAAAACTACAGGAAGTAAAGTACCAAAAATCTCAAATGTTCCAGAATCTGCGCGTGTGCTATTTTCAAATCCCGAAATTAAAAAGTACATCTCCGAAAATTGGCGCAGCGAGAGTAAATCCGACCCTGAACCCGCGCCCGAGCCCGATCTGGAATACGCTGATACCCACGAATCGCCACCACCGCAGCACATAACCGAACCTTATGTTGACCCCATTTCACCAAGAAGTAAAACTGGACACAAAAGCGACAGTGAAAACTCCTCAGTGGTCTCAAATAGCAGCACAGACGACGACGAAGAAGAAGACGACGACGACGTTGAAGACGAAAGCAGCGAAGACGAAACCGACAACGAAGAAGAAGAAAAAGAAGCAGCTGTTGCAGACGAAGAAGAAGAAGGCGAAGCCGAACAAGTCGAAGAAGCCAAAGAAGATGAAAATATCGAATCTGTTAAAAATATCAAACTAGCACTAAGACACTTAAACGAAGTAACATGGGAATTGCTTGCAAAAGCGGTTCGACCCCCGACCGCAACATTGTTGTTGTTTACTTTTCGTGCAGCAAACAGCGTCAAAGTTGACCCCACGCCACGGGAATCAGTAAAACCCACGGAACTGTACTTGCAAACAGACGCATCCAACATTTTTAAGAAGTTCAAAGCAAGGACTGTGAAAATTTCCGATGGTGCGCAGCAAAACCGCGTAAGGCTGTTGCTGCGTGCCGGAGCAGTTTTTGATTCAACCCCGCCCGAGACCGAGACCGCACCCGCACCCACACCCACACCCACGCCATGAAATACATTTCGGTTTTACACCAACAACTCGATTACCCACTGCGGCGTGCCGCGTTGCGGCACAACATCTCGCAGCACTACCAACAACTGTTTGGTGCTGTCCCATAACATGCCCACACACGCGTCGTTCCCGCAACACCTCAGCACGCGCTGCATGCCCACAAGTCCAACGTCGGTAATGTAAGGCAGCGGTGCTTCGACCACACACGAGTCCCCTGGCGCAAACAAATCCTCCAAGTAAGAGGTGTCTGTGCCGGTGCCAGTGCCGGTGCCAGTGCCGGTGCTCGGGCCCGGCGCACTCGCGGGAGCCACACCCTCCCCAAACTCGTTGTGCACCGTGCCCGGGGACTGTGCACACAACCACTCCACCAACCCCATGACCAGCGACTTCAGCGCCGGGTTTCGACACCCCGGACGATCCCGCGCCAGCTTCAACCACGCAGTTACCACGCAAGCCACCCAATCCACCTCCACGCAAAAGTCTGCTTGGAGCTTCGGAGCGGTACCGCTGCCACGCCGTCGCTCCGACACCCATTCCCGTGTCTCGGCTGTAACCACACACTCACACTTGTCGCACTCGGTGCCCAGCCCCAGCGCAGCCACCGCAAAGTCGCGCCACTCGGCAACCGTGGCTGCCGCCAGCAACAAACCCACAACCTGGTCAACCCTTGCCGCAGGCCCAGCCGGACCCGAATCCAAGCCACACAGCAACGTTGCCCACCGACCCGGCGGACCAGCCTGGTGCCCGGCAACCCCAAAACCCACCGCCAGCAGACGCAGCACCGGGTCCCAGTGCAGCCCGGGGCCCTTAAACACCCCTTGCCGCGCCCCGGCATTCCCGACCGACAGCAGCCCGGCGGCGGCAGCGCCGTCCACTGCCCGACACACCAACCCCGCCAACGCAGCCTGCGCCACCAAGTCGCACCGAGGGGGCAGCACGCACCACAGCTGGCGCACCCAACCAGCCACAACTCCCGCCAAGGGCTGCACCAAGGGCTGCGCCCCCGCCGCGGGGTCCCCCAACACAAACAACGCCCACTCAAAAGCCGCGTCCAAGCCAGGCGCTTGTGCCACCGCAGCACAGGCCACGCGCAGCAGCCGGGTCGCGCGGCGCATATCCACCCGGTCGCCAGCCCGCTGAGCTACCAATGCACACCCAAGGGGGTGCCCCATCACCGCCCGCAGGCCCCACAGCGTTGCGTAAAACAACGCCACCGCCGACTCGCTGTCCAAACGCGGTGGCAACACTAGCTCCGGTTCCGGTTCGGGTTCGGGTTCCGGTTCCGGTTCCGGTTCCGGTTCCGGTTCCGCCTGCAGCATCGCCCTCAAAAACGTCACGGGGGCACACCCCAACTCCGCGTCGACCTCGGCGGCAAACTCCCGCCCGGCACACTCCGGAACCGCGCCCACCTCCAGCGCCACCAAACCTCCCAGTCCCGGCGCCTGCTCAGACAGCCTCTCCACCAACGCAGCCACGCGCGCGTCTTTCGCGTACGTGCGCGCTGCCGCTGCCACCACCTCGCAGTTGTGCGCCAGGGTCGCGTGCCAGCAGGAAACGCGCATGTGGGAAGCTACAGGGAAATACTTATCAGTCACACAACTCTGGGCAGACCGTGTATGGGCACCACACAATGTGCACTGCACGCACAAAGTTTCCCCCGTCGCCATGGGTTTCACGGGGTTTACAGAGGCCGCGGGCGACCGCCTGCGCACCACGGAGCTGCCGCCGTCTCGACACACCCACGTGGTGGTGGACGCGACGCAGCTAATTATTGGGTGCATGTTCCGGCCTTGCGGAGGCGTGAAGGACCTGCTGCGGAACGTGCACTCGGCGTTCATGGGCACCATGGCTCGCGCGCAGCCGTCAACCCCGTTGCTGGACGCCGACAACGCGCTGGGGCACATTGTGGTCACCCACGACCGAAGCGACCGGGCGACACACGCGAAGTGGTACGAGCGCATGCTGCGGGACATGGGACTGGAGCGGACTGGGGCGGAACGAGTGGACGGCGGCGACCCGACTGCCCCGCCCCTGAATCTGGACACACCCCTAACCCACGACACGGTTTTCCCCGTGGGGTGGCAAAAAACGCTGCGGTCCCGCAAGGGTCGCGCCCGCGTGTTTGAGGCAGTGGCCCAGCACCTGCTGGAGGTCGTGCCGCCGGTGCCCGGCACGACGTTTACGTTGGTGGGCCCGGGCGTTGGCGCGGACGCGGGCCCGGTGCGGCATCGCGCCGTGGTGTCGGTGGTGGCTCCCACGGGACCAACCACGTACGTGTTCCAGGACATGCCCCTGGGGGGCTTGGACCACCTGTTTGAAACCCCTGCGGAGGCAAGCACCGGCGAGGCGAGCGCCAGCGGGGACACACCCCCTCCTCCCCCCACGGGCCTCGGGGAAGCGGACCACGTGGGGCCCACGGTGCTGGCAGCGCTGCTGGCGCAGTATCCCCGGTTTGAGGTGGACGAGCCCAGCGTGGTGTTTCTTGGGTCCACGGACTCGGACGCGGTTACGGTGTGGTCCACGTGGCTGTTGGCGCGGCAGGCCCACGGCCCCTGCAATTTTCAGGTGTATCTTGACACTGCAAAACCCCGTGCCAAGCCAGCCACAGGCGAAGCCCCGGAGGTTACCTCTGAAGAGGGCGCTACTGAAGCGACACTGGCCACACCGGCCACGTCTGCGCCTCACCAGTACGTGCACATAAACCGGTGCATTGATTGGGCAACGGAGGCATTTCCAAGGCTTGACCGCGCTTCGGCGTTGATAAACTTGCTGGGGTGTTTGGCTCTGACCTGCGGCACCGACGTCAGCATCAAAATCCCGCGCACGTCCGCGCGGTCCAGCCTGCCCACTATTTGTTCCAACGCCAAAGCGGACCCAACACTAGCACCTTTTTCGGCTAAACTTGAAATGGCCCCAGGTGTGTTTCCGCGGCTACTTGTGGATGTGAACACAGCCGCGTGGCGGTCGTCGTGGTGGCCTGGTCTGGCCGGCAAGGCCGCGCTGCCTAAGTCTTGCGAGCATTTTGACCTGGTTGCCGCAGCCAGACAAGCCGCGTTTTACTTGCAGCTTAGCATTAACGACGCGGCCGCCAACAAGCGATTGCACGAGGATCCCTTTGCGTGTGGATTCAGGTGGGCACGACTGGGCGGGAAAATGGTGTGTGTGCCCCTCAACGCCAACCCGGACAAGCTGCCGCCTGCTGGCAGCGTGCACGTGGGGGACGCGGTGCCGATTGCAGGAGCAGGCACGGGCGCGGCTGCGGAGACGCAAGACGAGCCCGAGGGTTCCCCTTCAAAACGACTGCGACTGTGAACGTGGGAAAGGTGTTACTTTCGGTTACTTGGTGCTGTGGGGAATACGGCAACAAAGGGGGGTTGTGCTGGAAACACCTCGAAATGCACTTGCTGCAGTAGTTCTTGCACCTCGGGGGTGGGTTTTGTTGCGCCTAACTGCACACCGTCCGGTTCCTCGTCTCCGTCCTCCGGAATTTCCACAAGAACGGTGTGGCGGCCGTGGGGCCGCCCCGTGCCCCGGGGTCGCCGGTCCGCTGGAGCCGGCACCGCAGCCCCCGTCCCGGCGTCCACTCCCGGTACAGTGCCTCCAGTTTGCATTGCTCTTTCCAGGCGGGTAATCATGTCCGGCAGCCGCTGACTGGCCTCTGGTGACGCCAGCCCTTGCTCCGTTTCCGCTAACACCTTTAGCATGACGGTGCCCATGTCGGTGTTAACAGCCCACTGGTCCACCCCAGCTTCCATGGATTGTAGCCTTGCGTGCAGCCGGTCGTACTCGTGTTTGCGGGCGCCGTGGTTGCAGCAAATTTCCGCTTGCAGCGTCAGCGCTTGCTCGGTTACGTATGCGGTGCCCATTAAAGCCGCAAGTTTTTTACGGGCCTGTGCCTGCAGCGCGGCTTCTTGGGAGCGTTTCTTTGCAGCCACCCGGCGCTGTTGTCGAATGCGAGGCACAAGATCCATTTTTTTGCGTTGCACCAGGGAGTCGCGGGCTTTAGGAGACAAATGCGCCCATCGCGCCTCCTGCAAACAGTTGCCCATGCGAGGTGCACGTTTGCCGCCTCTGCCCCACCCCACCGCGTGCTACACCTGCCGCCACCACCGTATGCATTCACGCAACACAAAACATAACAAACATGCTTACATCCATGGTCACCAAAAACTCGCGTGCGCGCACTACAGCCCAATCGGGGCCTGCAAGTTCAGACTGGGATCACTGAACTCGGTGCGCGCGGCCACCGTAAGTCCCATACCCTTAACGCACGAAATAAGGTCGTGCAGCTTTTCCGGCACGGCGGACACCGTGAAATTTGTGACGCCCACGGACATGGCGCCGCGCCGACACACGCCGTTGGCGCACGCGATGCCGCCCTCGTGGTGCGGCACAAAGTCGGTGCAGCCACAGCGCTTGCACGCCACCAAGTTGCGCATTTCCCGGTTACGGTACTGCACCTGCACCGTGCCCGCCACCCCCAAGTTCATTTGCGCGGTGAGCTCCATGCCGCCCTGTCGCACCTGGTCCTCCTTCCCGGAGGTGTGCCCACCCACGTTGGCCGGCACGGCCTTGGCCGTGGTGCTCTGCAGGTGTTTAGTGCTGAACATGGTGGCCACGCCGCCCCCCGCCAGAAACCCCGGAAACTGCTGGTCAAACCCGGGGCCACCCACCACACCGGGGGTCCGACCCGGCACCAGCACACACCGCGCGGTGTTCACGGCCCCGAGTGGCAGCTGACTCGCCACCGCACACAAACCCGTGGGCACCCCAGCCCACAACCCACCGGGAACACGCGCCTCCGGCAGCGCGGGCCCGCCCGGGTACAGCTCCACCCGGGGGCAGTTCAACGGCGGCCCGCCCAACACCTGCGGGAACCGCTGGTCCGCAGTCATGACCAAGTACGGCAAGCCGGCGGCCAGGGCCCGACCCGTTGCCACCATGGCCATGAGGGTGGCTGGCACCTTGCGGGTGTTCTGGGCGTTGGGGTCCTGCAGCACCACACTGATGGCACCGCTGAGGGGGTCAAAGGGCATGTCGCCCAGGGGCAGCGGCGGCCCCGGCACCGTTTTCTGGGACAACTGGGACGTGAACTTGTCCCCGGGAATGGTGGGCATGCGCCGCAGCATGTCCACCACCAAGTGCTGGGTGCCGGACGGCGCCTGCGCCACCGTCACCGCGGTAACGGTGGCACCATGGCCGGTCAGCAGGGACCCCTGTCGCACCGCGTGCACCCGTACCACCCGGTACTCCACCGTGGCGCGGGTAACAACCCGCAACAAGCGCTGCAGCCCCGGCAGGAACAGACTCACGCCCTCCGTGGCCCTCACCCACGTGTGCACCGCCAGCATGCCTCCCGGCGCCCGCACCGCCCCCACGTCCACCACCCCACCGGTGGCGCTGCCCACTGTTGACGCAGCCTCCCCAAACAACGCCAAAATCTCTGCCGGCGTCTGCAGCCACACCAGCTCACACAAACCCGACACCCCCAGCGGCGGCGCGTGTCGACTACGGGCCTCGCCCTCGCGGCACGCCACCGGGGCACCGTCCGACCCCGTCTTCACGCAACGGGACACGTGGGTCCAAGACACACCCCCGTCCAGCGCCGCCTCCAGTTGTGGGCTCACGGCCAATCCTAAGGCACGCGCCTTTGCACCGGCCTGCACCACCCCCGGCAGGGACACCATGCCCGGCAAAGACTCCACATCAAGACACACCAACGGCATGCGGTCCTGGCCACCGCCCTTTGCAGACACCACCACCAGCTCCAGTCCGGGCGCGGCTTCGGACCCGCACACCCGCATGTCTCCGGCAAGTAACGCAGCCGCAACCTCGGGCGCGGCCCGCTTCAGGGTATCCCACGGCTTGGTGTCCTGCGAGCCGCCGTCGGGGTCCACCAACGCGATCCCTTCCCAAAACACAGTGCCGTCCAAAGCCACCGGCACCGTGGGGCGGTTGGACATTTGCTGCAGCACAGTGCGCACCCCAAACAGCCCCAACGGGTTCGTGTCCGCAATCACCACCGCGTCGTTGTCCGCGGCCTGCAGCCCCTGTGTGCTGGCAAACTGACAAATGGTTACCACCAGCGGCGCACCGGCCCACGCGCCGGGAGCCACCTGCCCCGCGGTCACCGCACCGTCCAGCAGCTCCCGGCGTGTCTGCGCCACCACGGCTGGCACCAATTCCGGCGCAGCCAACCCCTGAGCCACCAACGCGCTGGCTGCAGCCACCAACCGCCCCTTGTGTGCCGCGTACGTTTCCCACGCCAACGGTGTTGACCCAGGCAAGTACCGACCCAGGGACCGCGGCGCCACCAGCGGCGTGCTGAACCCCAGGCCCGTCCCCAGGGAATAGCCCTCGTACCACGGCACCAACACCTGCCGCAGCTGCATAGACGCATACGTCATGCGCACGGGCGTGGTATTCAGTCCACCCGGTATCTGAGACGCCGCGCTGCCAAACCGCACCACCGTGTCCACCATGGCGCTGCTGTACACCGCCGGCAAATCCTCCGGGTCCACAAACGCCGGCTCTTCGTCGTCGTCGTCGTCGTCGTCGTCTTTTTCGTCAGCACCACCCTCAACGGAAATTTCTGCGCGGGCGCCGGCCCGCACCGCAACGTCCACCAAACCCTGGGCCACCCACCCCACGCTGTTTGGTCCCCGCGTCACTAAGGGCGCGTCCGGCCCCGTCAGCGCACTCAGCAGCGTGGCCATGGGTGTGAGTGCGGCCCGAACCTCCGGTCCCACGTCAAACTGCGCGCCCTGCCACCCCGGCACCACGTCGGGCACCCAGTCCGCAGACACCCACGCCGGCACCACGCCGGCGGCCCGCAGCAACTCTGCCAATTTCGGCGCCGCGGCCCGCAACGCGCGCTGCTCCAATGGCGTGTCTCGCGCCGCGGCACACACCTGAAAACTGTTGCCTTCAAAGGGCAGTGTGTGGCCCAGCGCCCGCGCCTCCGCCTCCGCGGTTTGAATCACGGCGCCGCGCCGCAGCTCCGCCCAGTCGCTGTCGTGGCCCCGGACCGCCGCCAGGCGCGCCTCCAGTTGCGCCAACCGGGGCCAGGCCCCAGCCGGCACCATGCCGTCCACCAACGCAATGTGCGCTTGCATGGCCCGCCCCGACACCGTTTCCAGGTGCACCACCGGCTCCGCCCAGTTCCGGGGCGTGGCCACCGGCAAGCCGAACGCGGGCTGGGCCGGAACGTGCCACCCCACATCCGAAAACAGCCCCAAGCCCAGCGCCACCAACGCGGGGTGCCCACACCCGGCCCGCGCCGCGTCCAGCGCCCGCGCCGCGCCCAGGGCCGCGGGCTTGCCCCCCGCAAACACACCCACAGGCACACCGTCCATGACCAGCCGCCACGCCGTGTTGGTCCACGCACTGGCGTGCCCCGGGTCCTCCACCGCAAACCCCGCGGCCCGCAACGCGGCCCGCAACCCGGATGCAGTCAACGGCAGCGGAGCCCCGGCAAGGTCTCGTGCCCCACCCGGGGTCGTGGCCGCGCTGCGCACCGGCGACATGATGGTGCCCACCGGGGTTTCGCCCACCAGACCCCCGTTTTCGTTGTCGGGGGTGGTGTTCATGCACCGCTGCTCGTGCTGACTGCCGGGCATGCTGCGCTTTTTAGCGTGCACGCTGATGTCCACCGCGCGGTACGCACACAGGCTGGCGTCCGCGTGGAAGTGGTTCTGGGTACCCGCTGGCATGAACATTTGCTTGGGCGGCGCCCCCGCGGGGCCCACCAACCACTGGTGACACGCAAACGCCACCTCCACCCGGCTGGTAAACGCCAGCGCCTTGGCCGAGCCTTTGGACAAAGCCGTGGTCAGGGCGTCCACCAACACCGGGTCTGTGCACAGGGTCGACCCAAGCCCCGTCCCCACCAGCTCCGCGCTGTAAGCCAGCATGAGCCCAAACGGGCTGGTGCGCGCGGGCGTGCGCATGCCCGTCGTGGGTGTGGGGTTGCCCCCCAGACGCTCCTTGGCCGCCACTTGCAAAGCGTGTGCCACGTTTTGGGGCAGCACCGCCCCCAAAAATTCAGGGAACCCCATCATGACACCGTGGGTGGCGTCGGCTTTCACCGACACGGGGCCTCCCTGCACCGCCACCCCCAACAGTCGCCGACCCAACGCAGCCAGCCACGCGCCCTTGGCGCCCACCGTGTCCAACACCCCAAGCGGAACCCCGCCCGGGCCCGCGGGGGTGCCTGCCTCCGGTGCCTCCACACACGTCAAAAACAGGTGCCACAGCCCAAACAAACCCGACACCACCAGCTCCGCGTTGGCCCGCAAAAACGCTTCCACTTCCTCTTGTCCTCGCACCACTCGCACCTCACTGTCCTCGCCCATGTCACCATCGTCACCGTCGCCTTCAAACAGTTCGCCTTGTGGCAGCGGCTCCCTGCCCGTATCTTCGTTGTCGGAATCGGTTTCCTGCCCTTCCTCCACGGTGTTGGCTTCGTCCTCCCCCAACTCACGCTCGCGTTTGCGCTTTCCGGGGACAAAAGCCACGTCCACGTCCGCAGCCGCAACCGTACCCGAACCCGCACCCGTACCCGCACCACACACAACCTTAACCTCGGCAAGAGGCTTCCCCGACTGTCGATCCGCAAACAGTTTTCCGACAGTGGCCAGGGCGGTTGCCTGCTGCAACGTCAGCCCACTACAATGCACCGACGGCGGCTCCGCGTCAGACTTAAACACCCGAAAAGGAGACACGCGGTGAGCCTGGGCAGCCGCCACCGCAGCTGCGGCCACAACAGCCTTGCACGGCGGCGCGCCACGAAACGCGGCTGCAACCCACTCCTGCTCCACGGCAAGGGTTCGCGCCACGTGGCACTGGGCCTCAAGCCGCCGGGAAGCACACGCACCTGGCTGGTTCGCGCCCCCGGGCAGCTCCAACGCTGCGTGCAACGCGGTGTCTGACGCGGCCCCGCACGCGCGTAACACCAACGTCAGGGGCACGCCCTCGTCCCCAAACAACGACGCGGAAAGGGTCAGCACCCCGGTGTCGCTCAACCGCAGGGCCAACTGGTACGTGCCGCCGCTGGGCACGCTCAACGTGTCGTGGGGCGGTCGGTGGGACGTGTACACCACCGCCTCCCAGCTGCCGGCACGCTCCCCGGGGGCAATGAACGGGAAATTGGGAGCGTGCCCCGGAAAGTAGTCATGCGTCAAGGGGTGGGCACCCTGAAAAAACCCACCGGTTTCCCGAGCCGGCAGCCCGGCCACGGTCCGCGTGAACGCGGTGGCGCCCCGCAGGGAACACAGATCACTGCCCACCAGCACTGGCACGCACCCCACCCTCAGTCGCCCAGTGTGCACCTTCAGCACGGGCACGGTGGTTGATACGCCCACAAGCCCCGCCGCAAGTAGCTGCGCCGAGGAGGCGTCCACGGTGGCGCGCCGCGTTGCAGAAGCCGCGGCCATGGCCACGGCCACGGCCCGCACACCGGACATGCCCACGCCAGGCGCCGACGCGGCGGGAATGAGGTCCAACTCCAGACACAGCGTTGCAAACAAAGGCGCGGCGTAAATAGGACGGCCACCCCGCCCGGAGTCTTGGCACAAACGAGCCAGGGTGCCCTTAGGCGTCCAAGCCGGCAGGCCGTGGGGGCTGCGGGGTTGAGGCAGTCGGGGCTGACCCTCCTTCCGGCCCGCCACTGCTTGCCCCAAACACGGCAACGGTTCCACCTCCAGCTTGACACACGTCAACCGAAGCCGCGCCAAAAACTGGTCACGGCTGCCCCGGGGTTGTAGCGGGTCATCCTTGGGCAACCGGTAGTACGACGCGCCGCCGGCCACGCCGCAACTAGAAGCCAGGACCTGTGCCACCCCCGCGTTGAAAGCTAGCTGCAGGGCCGCGGAGCGCATGGTTTCCGGAGCCACCGTTTGCATCAGCACGTTGCGCATCCGGTTGGAGTTGGCGTGCACACCGGTTCCCGCCACGGGCAGCACCGCCGGCACGCGCACCGGCCGCAGGTCCATGTGCACCCCGTCCTCAGCGGCACCAACCCGCAGGTGTACATCCTGTCGGGCACTCAAAAACTCCATCAAAGGCCGTTCAGAAGGGTGGCCCGCCGGACACACCTTCAACAACTGCTCCACGGCGTCAACAGGATGTGTGTGTTCCCACATGGCAGAACCGCGTTGAAAAAAAAAGAGGGTGTAAATATGATTGTAACTTACCCCCAACCCCCCTCCCTTTTCCCTCCTTTTTTTTCTTTGTTTCAGTTTGCCGTTCAAATTGCATTACACACGTTTCAAACGCAGCACAAGAGGGTACAGGGACGCTCCGAGTTTCTCCGCAACGCGAGCGGCCTTAAGGTTAGCAGGGCGGCTTCGAAAAAGACACAAAATCACGCACTGAATAATCCTTAAATTTGAAGTAAAAGGCCCGGTCCCCGTTGAAGTTCCCGTGGAGGCTCAAGCTGAGGCTCCCGTGCTTCAAACGCAGCACAAGAGGGTGCAGAGCCGCGCCAAGTTCCTCCGCAACGCGAGTGGCCTCAAGGTGTGCGGGAGCGCCCCGAGAAAGACCCGACGCCATGCACTGCACCACCCGCAAAAACACGCCCAGTGCAGCGTCGGGAGGCGTGGCCACCGTGAACACCGGGGGCACAAACACCGTCAGTGGGCTGGAGCCGGACTCCGGCACCCAGTTTTCGGGGCGGTCGTCCAGGATCACGCACCGGTCCGGGGCCGGCATTCCAAACACCCACAGGCCCTTTGGGGCTTCGGGTACCTTGTGCACCCCCGCCGCCCACGTGGAACTCACAAACCCGGTTGAAGTCTCCCGAGCCACCACTTGCCCCGAGAACGGACCCAGGCCATCCTCCCCCGGCGGTATGTCACCCGCAAGCGCCACCAGCGCTCGCACCACCTCCCGAGCGTACACCAAGGTACCCAACGTGAACACCCACAGCCGCGCGTCTGGAAGCCGCGCACAGCCCCGCACCAGCTCCACCGCGCCGGGGCGAACAAGGATGCCCACACGCCCGCCGGCCACAGACAGCCACACCGTGTCAGCCGGGGCGTCCTCCGTGCGCAGCGCGTGCACCAGGGTTTCGTCCAAATCAAACACAACGCCCCAGGGGCCGGCGGCCGCACCACCCTTAATCCCAATGGCCCCCGAGCCTCCGGCTCCGCACACCGTGCGATACGCCGTGTCTGAGCCCACCTCTGCGTCACACCCAATGCACCGCCCTAAGCGCACCGCGTCATGGGCACACTCGCGACGCAAATGCGCGGGCAGTTCCATGTCGATCAAAAATGTGCCGACCACACAAAAGTATTTCCACATAATCCCCCCCCCCACTTTTTTTTGGTTTGTTGCTTTCTGCGCAGCACACGCACCCATGAGTGGCATTTTCGGCAAAATCTCCGTTGGTGCGCCCAAGCCCACCGGCCAAACTAAACCCGTGGCCGTGCCAGTGCCAGTGCCCGTGCCCGTGCCCGTGGCGAAACCGGTGTCGGAGCCTCTGGAGCCCACGGCGCAGGAGACCCAATTTTACGAGGAGTGCGCGTTCATGGCCCGCGCGGGCGCGGCGCAGTTTACGGCTTACCCGGACACAACACAGCACAAGGAATCTGTGCTGCCTGGTGTGTTTCCCGGTGGAAGGACGTGGTTAGAACCGCTGGTTGAAACTGCCGCGCTGGGTGTGATTGTGAAGGGCGGCATGATGACGGCTCTCAGGTATATATCCGGGGAGGTTGCGGCGCTGCTGGGCACGGGGAAACGGGTTGTGGCGCTGCCACCTCTGCGATTGCGCGATCTTCCGTTTGCGGTGCTGCTCACGGTTCTGGAAGCCGCGACACGGGAAGTGGGCAGCGGCGACTGCCGACAGGCGGTTTTGCACTGGTGTGACACCATGGACCGGAAGCTGTTGACGATAAAGGCGCCCAAGGGCCGGGACGGCGTGTTTCCGGTGTTTAACGTCCCCTCGGTGTGGACGGAGCAAGCGATTAACGAGTTTGCGGGGCCGGAATTGCAGAAGCTGTGGGTAGATGTGCCGGCGTTGGCGCGGGTGTGGTTGGTGGAAACGGCTCTGGGCACGCTGCGTGCCGTGTTCAACAACGAGCCCTTTCCCTCTGCGAGGGCCGTTGACACTGCGTGGGCTCAATGGAAACCCGCTCAAAAGGCGCCACGAGAAGAAGCCCTTGTTTTGGTCGCCAGTGAAGTACTTGGACCCGCGCCAGAGACACGGGTACAGGTACGCGGTTGCGGTGGTCATGTGGCTTTTTGAGCTGCGTATGTTTGATGCATGGTGTGCGTGTGTGTCGTGCACAGGAGGACGCGAGCATGGAGGCCCCAGCGGAGGCTACAGCGGAGGCTGCCGCTGCGCCGGATTGTGAAATCATTGAAGAGGCTCCAGTGGAGGCCCCCGTCGTGCCAGTCGGTGAACTTGTCGCGGCGGTCCCAGTGGAGGTTCCCGTTGCGCCAGCCGATGAACTTGTTGCGGTGGTACCCTTGGAGGCCCCCGTGGAGGCCCCCGAGGAGGTCCCCGTGGTGGTTCCCGTGGTGGTGCAGCAACAAGCCGTTGCGTCTGAACCCGAACCAAGTGTGCAGCAGGTTGTCGGGAACGAGGAGGAGCCTGCCAACGGTGTGCTGGGGGTATCCCCTGTAAAGGGGTTTTTGGAGGCGTTTGCGCAAACTCTGCAGCAGTTGCGTGCGCGGCCGCAGCACCAGCACCAAGACACGACCAGTTTCTTGACGCAAGCCAGGCGGGCGCTGGAGATTTTGTTGGGTGGGGCCGGGTCGGAGGTGGACCCCCTGCCCGTGCAGACCGTAGCGGAGTTTGCCAAGCAGCACGCCACCCCCAGCAAGTTTCCCTTGGTGTCACCGCTGGCAATGGAACGGCTGCACGTCGCCGCCGAAAAGCTGGCACAGGAGCTGGCACAGCGACAGGACCTTGAGGTGCCCAGCTCCACCATTGACAAGCTGTGGCTGGAGTTCACCAGTCTGCAACTGCACCACGCCACCAGCAGTGTGATCCTCAAGCCCGCGCCGCGCCCGGGGTGCAATCTGCGAGACGTGCTGAAGGACGTGGACACCATGACGCTTGCCACCGGGCCGGTGGCCCCCACGTTTGTCACCCATGTGGGCGCCATGAAGGACCGAGTGGGGGCCTCGGTTGTTGCTGTGCTGCGCTCCGGCGGGGTGTCGTCTGCGACGGTGGAGGCCGCGGGTTTGGCCTTTGAGCGATGCATGGCCGAGTTGCGCAGCTTGGGCACAGGTGCCGGTGCCGGTGCTGGTGCTGGTGCTGGTGCCGGTGTCCGAGTTTCGAGCGTGCACACCAACGGACACAGCAAGGGTTTGCAGGAGGGCGCGGTTGCACACAGGCCCGTGGCCGTGACGCCTGCGGCTTCAGCCAAGGCGGTGGCGGTGCCCGGTCCAAGTGCCGCGCCTTTGTTTGACCCCACCAGCAAACTTGGCATGGCGGTGACGGTGTTGAGCCAGGCTGAGGGCACTCAGGCGTTAACTTCCCTTGACCCCGTGGACGGCTTTGAGTTTGTGCCCCTGATTATTGGCAACACGGCGGCTCTTGCAGCGGGCAGACACAGTGTGTCTGCCTGGACGCTGCAAGCCACACTGCGAAAGTGTGTGCTGTACGCGTTTTGTGTGGCCAGCAACCTGCAGCCATTCCTGCCACTGGGCGTGTTGGGACGCATGGCCATGTTTTACGTCAAGTATTTGCCCAACACGTCAACGGAGCGGTTTTCTGCTGCCAACCCCTTTCAGGAGGTGAAACTGGACGCGGTGACTGCGGCGGCAACCGCTGCCACAGACCCCGTCCTCAAAGACGCCCTAAAGAACTTGGAGCGTTTGGTCATCTTGCGGCAGAAGGTTACAAAGTTCAAGTCGTCGTGGATGCCGCTGGCGCGGATCGATTTCCTGGACCGGGGGTTTCAGGCGGGGCTGGTGGCGGCAGCCGTGCTGGCCAACGGCCCCACCAGCGACCTGCAGCGTGCGGCTGTGGTGTACCTCAAGGAAAACTCCGGCGCGCGCAAGTCCCACACCCCACGCCTGCCCACCTCTGCGGCTTTTGCCGCGGACCTGAAATCCGACAAGCACGCGGAACGGCCGGGTGACAGCCTTAACCCCGAGCTGGTTAAGGCTTTGGTGCTTGCAGTGTGCGCCAAAGCCGGGTTTATTACCCAACCCAAGCGCAGGTCTTCGGGCCAGGACGGCGAGCCTGATTACAAGCGCACCAAACAAAGCGTCGTGGAAGACGAAGACGACGATGACGCGTTTTCGTAGTCACGGTTCAGCACTCCCAC
>JACCDR010808362.1_pt1 | contig 42709 bp, 62 predicted proteins | sample 7446431 | NCBI WGS metagenome assembly JACCDR01 (sample SAMN15323443, study PRJNA562643) | freshwater metagenome | isolation source: river surface water | place: USA:Blue River Watershed | collected 2017-08-17
CTGTGGAAATTTTTACTTCGAATTTTCCTTTTTTTTTCGTTATATGAATAGGGGGGGTAGGGTTTGGTGTGCGGTTTTCCACACAAACAAAAAACCCCAGCAAATACTGGGGTTTTCATTGTGGCTTGGTGTGATCGGAGGCTATACGTAAAATCCTTGCTCTTGAATGCCATCTTTAAATTTAAAGTATATCAGTGTATCGAATGCATCAGAGAAGTGTGTTGTTTCTTCATCAACACTTTTGCCATCACGCTCAGGCCTCTTATCTTTTTCAATGCCATTCTTACCATCACGAGCTCCTGCGTGCTCAATAGATATAACCAAGTACTTACACCTTTCAGCGTTAAGCCTTATCCTCGGTAGGTTTGATTCTTCTTCCTTAAGGATACGGTTAATAACCAGGTGTTTGGTGTCGTGCCTTGGTGCTTGACCACAATAAATCATGTTTACGGTCCAGTCATTATTTTCTAGCACGCGTTGTACTTCTTCGGCGAATGATGTAGTGCGTACTGCATCTCTTGGTATTGCGGTGTGGTCGTACCAATAGTTAACCTCTTTGACTGGATGAGATTCGTATCTTTTACAAAAATCTTCCACCAGATCAACAATCCCATTAGGATCCTTAACAAACATAGCGTTGATTATACGGTACAATTCACCATCTTCTTGTGCTATTACAAGGGTATTGATCTTTGCCCCATAATCAAATGATAAATCAAAAGGTATTGGCTTTACATCCACATCTGGTATAGACCCTTTAAGTACTAATAAGTCCGCGTTAGCAGACATAACATAATCATCGTTACTCGCATTATAGGTGTGTCTATTGGTGTCGAATGATGGGTAGAATCCTGTTTGTACTCTTCCGGGCCTTATGCATTCAATTTCCGCATCATACATAAGTGGAGTTAACAATCGCTTATTCATTGCAAAGTACTCCTTGCCCAGGTTATGAAAGTTATATCGGCTGCTAGCAATAATATAGGTAATCTTTTTAGGGGCACGCAACGCCTCTTCTTCTTGATTGGTAAACCACCTACCCTTTTTACTTAACGGGGTTGTGGAAGCAAATAAGGTAGAGTGGTGCAGCCAGTGATTAAACCGATGTATATTTCCTCTGTTTGACAATAGAACGTTAGCTGATAGTTTATCTTTATCCAATAAAGCGGCCTCGTCACCAATAGCACCGTCCAAATTTATTCCTCTGCTACTGTCTGGATTATCCAAGCTTATCAGTTGAAAACCAGTTCCATTGTAGAATAAAATAAAATTGTCATAGCGTAGTGGGGGTTGATATGGTTCTAACCATTTCCATTCCTTGGGCGGTTGTTTGCCTACCACATAGTGTATGTCTTTTTTAAATCCTAACAATTCTAAACCCTCTACTGTGGATGGAAGGGTTCGTGTGTATAATTGTTGGTAAGTGCTTCCAACGATTCCAAATTTTGCTCTTGGTAAGTGCTTTACAATTTCCTTAATACGCCAAGCGATAATGGTAGATTTACCAGATCCCCGTCCCATCTCAAGGTAAGTTTCTGGTGTTTCCGCCATTGTGAATAGAAGTTGCGGAGTGGTAAGCGTGATTTCAGGTTGCTCTAAATTCATTCCGTTTGAGCCTCCTCGATTCCGTTGAGATTAATGTTTGGAGGAGGAATCACATCCGATAGCCTAACAGCTCCAGACTTTAATACCTGTTTAAGCGCATCGATAGTAGCGGGTGTGAGGTTGATAATGTATTGGTGCTGTTCCAAAGAGGCAAAATCAGGCATATCTACAATGTATTCATCCAACCCAGCTACCTTGTAATGAGCCATGATTGCTTTTGACATTGCAGTGCTGGACCCTGATGCTACGGCGGTTTGTATGTTCTTACGCGAGACTTCAAGCAGAAAGTTTCGCTCGTAATCTTTGTGCACGCCTTCAACCTTGCCAAAGATTTCTTCGGTCATATTTAGTAACTGATAGGCGTGTTTTGGTGTAACACGACACGTGGCTACAATCATTTTAATTACATCGGCTCTTTTGTGGTACTGCCTTCTTAATCCATGAATCAAATAGGCGTGATCAAGGTTTTTTTTATCTGTATCTGTAAGATCTACCTCTTGTTTTGGATCCAATAAGTAGGATATTATTCTATCAGCCTCATTATAGTGCTTGTAAGCCTTGTTATGCTTAATTTCTAAACTACTCATACATATCGATTAGATTCCAACTCTCTGATTCTTTTAACTACCTCATTATATTCGTCCACCCTGGATGGTTTGCCCTTCAGCTTTGTTCTTCTTGTTCGCAGTAGCTTCAATTCATACTCTGCTTTGTAGTCTTTCTCTAGGCCTTTTATAGCTCTTTGATTGGTGTGCTGTAGTGGCTGAATATCGTTTCCAGTAGCCATAAATGAATCTACCCTATTCCATACAGCTTGGCGTTCGTCGGATAGATTTATAATACGTTTTGCAAACTCGAATCGTTGCGCTTCTGTACAGCAGTTGTATAACCTTGCGTGTAGACTTGAAATCTCCCTAATTCGAGCACCTTGGAGTAAATATTGCTCACGCAGTTCATCGGGCAGTATCTCAATGTTAATTTTCGGTTTTGTAGATTGGCTTGGTGTATTGAAATTTGCTTTTGCTGCATTATCTTTTAATTCCGATTCCTTTTCACTTACCCAGGCCCTCATTTTTCCTTCAGAATACTGATCTCTCTTCTTAAATAGAAGAGAGATCAGTTTGCTTTTCTGAGGATATAATGCAAGTAGCAATTCAACCGACTCTTCCCATGTAAGTTGATTGCTGTGGTATGCATTAATTTTTTCGAGAATCATTATACAATGATAATCTAACGGAAATTTCCATTAAAGGACTTCGTACAATACCCACGAAGATGTGCTTGTGCCTGGTGTGTGTTGTATGTTGTAACCCAAGTCCTTCAACTTATTGTACAACTCAATAGTGCTTACTGGAGAATGGCACACATTGTTCAAGATTTCTATAATTTGATCGGTACTAAATAAATGGATTTGTCCCTCGTTTTTTTGGGGAGTGTATCTTGCAAAGATATCATCGAAAGCTGGGTGTATTGGTTTTACCTCTTGCTCCTTGATGTTCTTATCTGTTTTGGCTAAAAATCCGATCTGTGACATTTATAAGAAAAAAGGCCCCAATGTTGGGGCCGTTAATATTGCGGGGGAAGGACTCGAACCTCCGACCTATTGGGTATGAGCCAATCGGGCTACCATCTGCCCTACCCCACTGTCGTACACTGCTTTATCTGGCTTAAATAAGTATAATTGCTGATAGAATTGGCATAGGTAAATTTAATGGAGTTTTGCCAAATATTGCATAATCGCCATTTACTATTCGCTACCCATTTAAACACAACTGGATTGCCTTCTAGTTTGTTCGATAATGTTGTATCAAGATGTACAACATCGTTGTTCGAAAAAACGATGGTTTCGTTCTTAAGGCAAATGATTAGATCATAATCATACTGCGCACAGTATGGTTGATTTAGATTTAGGACAGCATTTGCACTGTCCGCTTTCGTGACAACAAGCACCTCGTTTTGATGAGATGCGTTGTTTGCCGTAATTTCTGCCGATGCCAACAATGATGTGGCTGCAAACAGAATTAGGGTTAACGTTGCGATTTTTTTCATGTTTGGTGTATTGATTTAACAATTGTGAATTCAAACATAAGCCTGTAGTGGCTTTGATTAAAGGACATAAAAAAAGCCCTATAAAGGGCCTTTAATTATTTCTTCTCTTTACTAGGTTTTGGAATTAACGCGTTGAATTTTGGGTTTTTAACCAACTCATCAGCCTCGGCCAAGGTTAGTTTATCCAAATGTAGGGTTTGGCCCATAAATACAATTTCACCGGCTCCAATTCCTGGCGCAAGAGTGTATTTTTCACTCACTTCTGCAATGAGGCTTTTTACTGTTTTTTCTAATTTAGGCATGGCTTTAGTTTTCAGAATTAAAAAAGCTTACACCCGCTTAACTAGCAGGTGTAAGTGAAATTGTGCTCTTGTAAACGTATTGGCGGTTGGTCATGGCCTTAAATTTAAACACGTGACCACGTACACCTGCACTGTTTGTGGCAGTGGTAAATTCAGGTTCAATTTTAGCCGGAAACATTTCGGTGCCTACTTGTAGGTAGCCATTGTCTGCAGAATCAGGCTGTTCAAGTAAAACAATGAAATTGTCATTTTTTGCCATTGCAGCAAAACCGTGCGCCTCTGCCTTGCTACCAGGTAGGAATATTTCGCCTTCTTGCGCAAAAGATTTACCATCGGTTTCTCCTTGCGATTTAAGCTCTAATTTTCCTTTTTCCATGGTACAATATGCCTTTAAAAAGCAATTGCCAGTGGTGAAAGTGTGTGCTGTGGTAATTTCAACTAAATCTTCTGGATTAGAAGGTGAAGCTGTTGGCGTTTTAATAGATAAAAATGAACCGATAGGTGCAAAAAACGCGCGCTGGGTTAACCCGCCCATGTTATCTTCTTGGCCGTTAGGCCCCGCTAAATTAGCGTAATCAATTGGTGGCATTGTTTTTTTTTATGAGGTTGGTAAAAATTTAAATTAACCGTTTTCTACTTCTTGAATGACGCCCGAACCTGACTCTACAAGCTCTTTTAAAATGACCTTGTTTTCAGCCGCTTCTTCAGCAGTTACAATAACCGCTTCTCCACCCTTAACAATGCGGAACTTTGGAATCACAAACACGTAACTCTTTTTATAGAATTTAAATGATGGCAATTCCTTTTTAGCAGGTTTAGTGCTGTTGGCAGACCGCAATTCATTCATTTCTTTTTCTAACTCAGAAATGGTGTTTGTTAGCTCTTGGTTATCGTTGACTAACTCGGCTTTTTCCGACTCCAATGCCGAAATTAATTCTAGAGCTTGTTCAAGAGTTTCGATTTTTGTTTCTTTTTTAGCCATGGCTTTAAAATTGAGATTATAAAGGCTACCGAATTACCGGTAGCCTTTTGTTTTAAATTTACGCTTGATCGTTGCAATAGAAGGTTTCTAAATCAGAGATTTCAAACCCTTGACGCCATTTGATCACGTGGTCGCTGCCGTGTAGGGTTTCAACCGATTTTGCAATTTTACCCATGTCGCTTTCGATGTTTGTACCAAAGACCATGTTGTCTTTTTGTGTCGCAATCACACGTCCCGATGTACCCATCCATGTTCTTGGCTTGATAATCCATTTTGGATCGCCATACACAGTTTTTGGACCATTAGCCAAATCAGGCGTTGCTTGATTACCAAAAACAGAGCGCTCATGAAGTAGATAATTACGGTAATTGGCGTGTGACAACGAAAGCTCTCCACCAAGCTTACGGTGCGCTGGAGTCATTCCGTTGTAAATCAGTTCAATTTTATCCAATGCATTAGAACTGGTTAAAGCTCCTGTGCTTATTGGTGTAAGGTTGGAGCCGGAAATTTCAGCCGCAATAATGGTACCAGGACCATCAGAAATTACCAATTCATTTACCTTGGTCCATTTAGATGGATGGGTGGTTGGTGATTGCCCTGATGTTGTAGAAGCGGTAGCTTTATATATATCTAACTCGGCGCCAAACTTCACGTAATCGCCAGAAGCATATGTTGCGCCCGAATCAAATTCTTCTGCATCACCTTGATAAGTGCTAAGGTAGAAATTGTCGTTGATTTCAGACTTCAACTTCTCCATTTCCTTCATCCAAATCCATTGAGCAAACGGAATTTGTTTGGCGCCAGGTTCAAGCATGTCGCTTAAAAAGCTACGCTCTAATTCTTCTGGAATAATTGAGATAATTTTCATGCCGGTGTAAACATAAAGCTTACGGCCTGAAAATTCGCGATGGTTGCCAGAACGAGAGGTAACGTTTAGGTCCAATGGACGTGCTCCTTTGGCTACTGTCATTTTAGGCAATAACGTGCCATTGAGTGATGCGTTACGAATAACGCGCATATCTTTTACAAAATCAAGATCGTTTAATACTTGACTTACTAATTGTTTGTCGTATTGACCGATAAACTTAGCAATCTCGGCTACTGCTGTCTTTGTCATTTTATTGTTTTTTGAGGTTTACTTATACTAAGCCAGCGTTTTTACGTGCTGCGGCTACACGCTCATCTACATCGCAAGTGAAATCATCACTAGATGCGCCCAAATCATCAACCTTTTCGGTTTTAGAAGTGGTTGAGCCCGGGTTCTCTTTTTTAAAATCTTCGAATGCTTGCTTTGTTGCACTTAAATCATCTTTTGCTGTGGCTAACTCGCTTGAAATGGCTTCAAGTTTGTTTTGGCTTTCGGATAATGCTGTGGCATTATCTTCGGCAAGTTTCACTTTAGCATCGAGCTTTGTGAGATTTTCATCGTTTAGCTCAACATCTACACTTGTTTGCGCATCCGCGATTGTTGCATTAAACAATGCAAGTAAAGCCGCATGTGCAGCTGTGAGAGTTATTGTTTTCATTTGTGATCTTTGTAAAGTAATATTCTCTTTAGCCGAGGCATTAGAGTTTAATTCGTGTATTTTATTTATGGCATCAGATAATGTTCCTATGCCGTCGATAAGCTTTTGCTGCATGGCTTCTTCTGCCACAAACACCTTGCCTTTAAGTGCTGTTTGAGGTACGGGTCCGCGTGCGTTTTTAACAGCTGCCAAGAACTGATCATTCATTGGGTTTAGCAGCTCATCTTTAATTGCTTGATACTCACCTTTGCGTGCAGCCGCAAAACTTGCATTCTTTTCTGAAGAGGCATCTGCAAAAATATCATGGAATTTAATTCCCATTTTTTCATAATAGGGCTGAACATCCATAAAGGATAACATGGTGCCAATAGAACCAATACGTGTTGTTTTGGTATTAGCTAGTATATGGTCTGCTTGTGAACCAATCCAATATGCAGCGCTCGCCATTAAATCAGTAGCTAATGTTACTACTGGTTTTGTTACCGAGCCTATTGTGTTGGCTAGTGATTCGGTGCCCGAAACTGTGCCACCAGGGGAGTCTATCTGCAAAATAATACCTTCAATATTGGGATTAGCAGAGGCCTCCTTTATCATGCGCTCGTATGTTTGTGTGCCTGGGTCGCCACAACTATCATACTTCATTATTGGACCTTCAATGTTAATTAAGGCAATACTACCGGGTTTAGCCGATTTTAACGAATCGGACATGTAGGATCCGCTTTCCGTACCTGCCTCAATAATCATGAATTCAGGAATTGCTTTATCATCCTCGTCCGCAAACACTTTTTCGCCAGCTAAAAGCTTGGCTACTTGGTGTCCCATTTGTAATGCGGCGTTCTCTTCAATTAACCAAAGCCCATTAGTTACCGCTAGTATGATGTTCTTTTTTGACACTGATGATAATTACAGCATCAATATTATTTTAGAATGCTTAAGCGGGAAAGGACTCGATAAACTATACGTAGTAAAAAGGCGATTTATCAATGCCTTTACCTGTAAATGTAAAGTCGGTTTCGTTTCTGGCGGTAAACTCGGCCTTACTTGTATGTGTGCTCTTAAATGTTAAGGGTTCATCAATGTTGCCCACTAAAATTGTTGTGCCGTTGTTATATTTTATAAGCAAAACAAACCTTCGATTTTTAAATTGGTTGAATTGATCCACAAGCAAAGGTCTGTTTTTGGGAACCTTTCCTGTTAATACTTTACTGAAGTAATCGCCCTGCTCGCTTGATTGTTGCTCCTCCTTATAATCTAAAGTGTATTCGGTGGCGTAAAAATCAAGCCAACGCCCGTTGTTTGCGGTTATTATGGCGTGGTGAATTACGCCTTCTGCGGTTTCGGGTATTGAAGTAATGTCTTCAACTGGTATAACTTTGAGCGAAAAAATACCTCCAAGGTTATCGTTTTGGTGTTTTATTATGTCTTTTAGCATGTTAATTTACGTCAGGGGACATTAGGGTGAAAACTTTTTTATTGCGATAGCGGTAATAGTCCTTTTTCACGGTATCGTAGGCAAGCACATCGGTGTCTAGCTTCAACACGTCATAAATCACGGTTTCTATGGCTGCCTTTATTGAAAGTTCGTTGTGTTCAAGCTCTTCGCGCATGGTACGCACATACTTTCGAGCCTCTTTTTCTCCTTTGAATAGTCGCAACATTTCGTTAAAGCGCTTTTTCCATTCACGCTGCTTATCTTGGGCAATCAATAACGAATCAAGGTTGGTTCTGCAGAGTGTTTTTATGTAAGAATCTACTGCATCATTGAACCTTCTTGCATTGCCATCCATGTTAAAACCATCGTATCTAAATTGGTTGTAACGCAGCGATAATTCAATGGCTTCGTGGTATTTACTCACAATACCTCCACTTACTGGCCGACTGTTTTTTTTATCCAGGTTTGAACAGGCCAACTTGTGCAGGATGTGATCTTCTGGGATGTTAACCGGTGTTCCAAAATTGGCCTCTAGGTAGGCCTTAACTACCTTTTTACATGGGATGGTTACACTGATAAATGTACTTTTTTGGGGTAAATTTTGTAGAAGCATAGGGAAAAATTTTGAGCTGATTAAGAAGAAGTTTATCAAAAATATGGTCCAAAGACGGTAACGCACGGGACCGCTAAAAAATTTTGACTAGTAAAAAGTCGGGGAATTTTTGTGATTTTGTAATTCTGTAAATAAGTGCTTTAAACTATTGATAGTCAAACTAATAACTCATTACAAAAATCACTACAGATTTGTAATGAGGGGTTTTTGATTTGTAATAGAAGATTCGTTCCGATATTCTATTACAAAAAATACCACTCTATTACACCCTTATTACAAAAAACTGAAAATTTTTGTAATAGCTTTATTTTATTGAAAATCAAACCATTGCAACCCTTTTCTACCTCTTTTTTACCCTCTATTACAAAATTACACGAAAAATAAAAGTATTAAAATTAAAGGGGGTCGGGGAGCGGAAAAAAGCGAGCGGCCGTGTCGTAAAATGTCGTATTTTGTCGTAATTAAAATTCTCATAATGTTTGTTATTATACTTTGGTTTATTTTGTCCTTTGTTGTGGCCTCTATGGGCACCGATCGTAAAATAGGGTATGGAACCCTGCTTTTAATTTGCCTCTTTTTAAGCCCCCTTGTAGGCCTAATTTTTGCCCTGGCTTCTGATAAGAAGAAAACATCAAAGGATTATGAATTGGAGCTCTTGCAGCTGCACTCGATGCTTGAGAAGGGGATTGTTGCCGAGGAAAGCTTTGAAAGGCGTAAAGCGGACCTTTTGGAATTAATAAAGAACCCGGATGGGATTAAGGTTATTAGCGCTGAAGATAAAAAGGCAAACGAGAGCTTAACCAAGTTTTATATAATAGCAATAGCAGCAGCAATGGTGTTGCTACTGCTAGTTATCTTGTTTAACTTATAGAACGAAATTTATTGAATTAACCGGGTAGATACCTGGTAGTTTGTAAATTAATGAATTAATTGCCTTGGTGTTTACGCCCCATCGCTAGTGTAAGTATCAGTATTGTTTTCATGGTTTTAAAGTTAAAATTTGTTTGTTAATTGTATATGCGTAACTGAGTTACGCATATTTTCAAGTTAGCGGAAATTCTAAACCCCGCCAACGCTCGGCAATTCTGGCAACGGCATCCAATGTTCAAGCGTTAATTGACTCCCATCATTTGTAAACTTCCAATCACCATTTACATTTAACCATCCGATTTGGATGCCGTAAATTGTGCTACATAGTACTCTTTCACCTTTCTTTGGCATTTGGTCAGCAGTTCTAATCCACCTACCAAAAAGGGGTTTAGAACTATCCGCTAACACATTATTTGCGTCAGTGGGGGTGATGTGCTTTTTTGAATCTGTGTGCATATTTTTGAATTTAGTTTGTTAATTGAACTTTGTTGGTGTAACGCCCCACCGAACGCAAATAATCGGAACGTTAGTACCAATGCCGCAGCGGACGGGATTACGGTTTGTCAATCGTTATAATGAACCCGCCGACAGACGTGCCACTTTCTTTAAACGCTCCGTTTTCGATTTCTTCCACATCTGCCCCAAATTTATCAAGCCATTCTCGGAATGCAACTTGCTTCTTTTGACCGCCAATCTTCCAGCTTTTTGAAGCAATGGAAACAAGCCGACCACCAGACTTCAGACACTCAAACATTTTATTAATATGGTCTATGTCCTGATTTTTGTTGAACGGAGGATTTGCTACAATGCGGTCGTAATAACCTTTGTATTGTTCTGGTATCTTCAGAAAGTCGTCACAGATAAAGTGAACATTTGAATGTTTTGAAAGTACATTTTGGTTAATGTCCATTAGTTCGCAACAATCAACCCCAAGTGTAGGCACTACCCTTACAATAGCGTCAACTATTGAGCCTTGTCCCGCTGACGGTTCAAGAACTTTGTGTGTTGTTTTAATATCAGCCCTACGAACTAATTCATCAGCAAGTGAGGCAGGCGTTCCGAAAAATTGGAACTCTTTTTTAATGTTCACTTTATCGCCACCCAAAAGCCGGTCAATGTATGGCTTCGCATCATTTGGAAATACAAAAGTATTCCGCTTGTACTTCGCCCCGGCATTCAGCAATGCGGTTCGCACTTCATTGTAGTTTGTGAGCATTCCCTCGCTTATTGGTGGCAGATGTAGAACATTCCCGTCTACTTTGCATTTACTCAGTGATTCTTGTAATTGTGTCATATATTTATTTTTAGTTGTTTTAAATTCTCTCTATGCGGCACTGGTACTAACAGCACCCTTGCTCCATTTGCGCAGTAACGCTCACACACCTTGTTTCCATTAGCAAACGGACGCAAGGCCGCAGCACGTTAGCACCAATGCCGCCCCGGACATTACACCACATTTCTGTGTTCCGGCGGGACGAAATCTAAATCTATCAAGTCGAAAAAAGCCTCTTCCGTTCCGACAATAATAGGTTTTAGCCATTGGTTCAGTATCTCACCGTTGACCGCCCTGTATCCTTTGCGCTTCATTGCTTCCAGGTATCTAAAATTATAATCGCTCGACCCCGTTCTGAGCGCGTAGATCCAGCCCCAATTTTCCTTTGACGCAAAAAACAAGTCCAGCTTTATGCCTTCTGGCAGTACGCGCTGAGTGTATTTGCATTCTGGGCCAAGCTCGCCTTTAACCTTCTCCCATTCGTTTACGATCTCTGCAATGCCAGAAACAAACATCCCGTTGTTTTCATAAGGCAAAGGGATTGCGACAATTTCAATATCCTTTACTTCCGGTTTTTTTCGACGAATACTGCCAGCTATTTCAATTCGTTCGCAATGAGGGGCCAGCCGTTCTTTAACCCTCTCAGCGATTTGTAATGCTTCTGAATGTTTCATATTTCTTTTATTAAATTCCTTCTATGAGGCACGTTATCGGTGATTTTAGCGGACATCAAACCGATAGTGTTTATTAATTAAAGCCTTTACCGCTTCATCCACTGGCATTTGATGAACGTATGGCATCTCTGAATGATTATCCATCCAGTCTTCCCATTCTTCGCTTTCCATATCAGGCATGGTTGAGCATTCAACATCAAAGTTGTCTGCCATCCAAAACCCGTTTTCGTCTTGCTCCCATCCACCGCATCGGTAAGTTAAATCGCCTTGACAATAAGGGCAAAGTCCTTTAAACTTGAACTCCTTATCTTTTGGAACGATAGAAAAACCACCGATAACAGCATCTACCCGCAAAAGGGGGCTTTGTGCTTCGTTCGACTGATTTTCGGTTAAATTATCTTCTGTCATTTTTTTGAAATTTAGTGGTTAAAATCCCCTCCTGCGGGTAGATGCGGCACGTTACCCTTAACCCGGACCTGGACAGCTAATTACCCTGGTCAGACTTTCCGAATTGGAAAGCGAGACGGTTTGCAATATGATTAAAACCGAGCACGTCTTGTTCGTCGCCAGTTAATTTCTGGTAGACCATGTTCGGGACAATGTTTGCCAGAGCATGAAGGAAAGCTGTAGCTTTTTCTGAATCTTCAAACTCTGACTTATCAATGTAATTTTCGCAATCCTCATCAAACATTTCCTGAATCTGTGAAAGTATTTTGATCGCGTACTGGTGTTCTGGTTTTTCTTTTTCCATTTGATTTTCATATTTTGATTAGTAAATTCATTCTATGCGGCACTGGTACTAACAGCACAATTGTGTCATTAAAACGAGCGCAAGGCCGCAGCACGTTATGTTCACTTAAATAATTTATAAAATTTTCTCCCCCTGCTCAAAATCGGCTTGAGTCAGCTCTAATTCATCGGGATAGACACCTCTTTTACGGCTTATGTCAACTGAATCATTACTCATTAAAATTCTCGGCTGTTGTTTATCATCTTCACCAAACATTCTGATTGTTCCCCAAAAACCTTCGGGGTGCTTTACTTTTTGTCCTAATTGGAGATTACACATTCTTGACTCGCCATTCTGTTTAATTATTGCTATCATCGATCAAAATTTTATAAATTATTTAAATGCCTTGGACTATTTAACGACATCTCCCTCTGGTCGTGGAGTGTTAACGATAATCTCGTTTAGAACACCTGCCATTTTTTCAAAGTGTAGGATGTGTCTTTGTGCGGCCTCTAATTGGCAAATTAACGCCATTAAGCCTTGTGAGCCTGTTTTAAATCGTAATTCTTCAACCTTAGTACTTCGCTGAATCTTATCCCCTTTAGTAGCGTATGTGGGCTTTTCAATGAGTAGTATTATTTCTGTTTGCGGAATCAATTTTCCACTTTCGTAATCGAGCCCAAAATCTTGGTTTGAGCGAACTGAAATTAATTGTGACATGATATGTTTTTTTTAATAGTTGTTTCTAAATTCTTCTATGCGGCATTGGTACTAACATCTCCCTAGCAATAGGCGAGGTTTGGTGGTTAATTAAAGTTTCATTTTTCATATCTAAAAGGTGTAAAATGAATAATTGCCATAGGTTTAGTAAAGTCAGCTCGTTTAAACCAATCCCTGAAATCAGGATAGCTTAGCCCATCGTTTTCGGCCAATTCATAAACGGTTGATATTTCAGGAACATAAATCCGCTCATCTGGCTTTTGTATGCATGATTGTGTAGTCATAATCATTTCCTTCCAGGTAAGCTTTTCAACGCCTATTCCCCAAGTCTTATCAAACCTAAAAATCTCATGTTGTTTTGATTGATAAGGGGTGCCGGACCATACACGAACTGATAGAACAGCCTCTCCTTCTGTTATTTTTTTGAACCGCTTTGCCCACAATTCATAATTACCACGTATGGTGTGTATTTTGCGGTAGTGTTTAATAGCCAATGGAAACCCGGTAGGTTCCCCTGACCTTTTGTGTGCTTTCGGAAAGCGTTCCGATATTGTTAAGACGTAGGTTTTCATCGCTCTAGTTTTAAATCAATTCCAGCTACATCAACAAACTCGTTAAAGCCTATGATGGTAAACCCATTTTTAATAAATGGGGTAATAAAATGCAGGCAAGCGTAAGTAACTATAACGCCATGAACGTTTTTGAAGCGATAAACTGTAATGTAACCGCTGTAATTAAGTAGCTTTTTTTTAATACCGAAAAACTGCAAAATCTCGCGCATTTCGCCAGCGCTGCGGAACTCAATCGCAATCTTAGTTTTACGAAAATAGTTCTGGATGAGGGGTTGGGAGGGGTTCATTAAGCTGCTATTTTTAATCGTGATTGTAATGCTAGTGTCCAGTGCGTCACTACATCAGGCACGACACTGTTACCAATAAATTTCTTTTGTTGCGATTGGTTCCCCTTTAGCATATAATCTTCTGGGAATCCTTGAATCTTTTTAAGTTCACTTACCTTCAACATTCTCATTTTAATGTCAGCGATGCCATACATAGACATGAAATGCTTAAGTTTTTTTACCGCGAGCATGTCTGTATCATAAACCTCGATTGCCACGTGACCTTCTTCTGTAAGTACTAGATATGGTGGCGCTTTATCCATCCTTGCAATGAGTGTAAAGCATGGTTTTTCAATATCACTACCGTGACCAAACCATTGAGGGTTCATAAGGTAGTGCCACTTTCTGTTTGCGGTTATTGTACCAAGCGGCTGATCTATTTTTTGACCAATATTGTTGAAGTTGGTGTCAGTAATGAAAGGCTCTACCTGCACTACATTTAATTTTGGAATGGTCGTTAGTGTACCGGCTGGAATTTCCATACTTTGACACATCGAACCATTTCCAAATTGTCTATCGAGCCATTCGGCAGAAACTTTAGCCACTCTATCACCAGTATCTAGGGTAGGGCATGGACCATCAACATTATGTGCATTGGCACCATTACCATGATACTTTGAAAGGAATTCTACTGATGATAATGCTATTCGTTGTTGAACAGTTAACGCTGGTGCAGGACTTTCAACACTTGCATTTCGATGTTCACCTGTTTTTGCATCTGTTGAATTATATTTCAGTAGAAAATCCGGTTGAACAAGTGCCATTCTATTATTTGTAGGAATAACGCTTGCTGGTTCATCTAATGAGTGGTTTCTATTCCAATCGTTTCCAGTGTAGTATTTTGAAATAAATTCTTTGTAACCAGCGCCAGCAACAAACTTGATACATCCAGCCAAGACCCGTTCAAATGTCTTTTCTGATTTAATCTTTCCAGGAGTAAATATGCTGGTACCTTTATCGTCAAGATCAAGACACGGCCTACATGGTTCCCAAGGTTTAAGTGATTCGAATAAGTTACCGTTTTTGGGCTTTTTGGCGTGTGTTGGTTCTGGCCATGCAATTTCATCCATTGAACGGGCAAAGATTCCGAATAAGCGATTTCTGGAAGTTCTAGCACCGAAATCTGCACTGTTAAGTTCACGCCATTCATCCACATAGCCATGTTCACGCATTTCACGGCACCAGCGAATGAAGTCCATACCACATTTTTTGCTTATTGGTTTACCTTTTTCATCCAATGGTCCCCATGACATAAATTCAACCACGTTTTCAATCATCACCATGTGTGGGCAAAGTGCATCTATATACCTATGAAGATGATCCGCAAGGGTTCTAGAATCTGCATCACGTGGTTGCCCACCTTTTGCTTTACTAAAATTGGTGCATTCCAAACTAGCCCAAAGGATTAATCGTGCATTAGGGTATTTGCGTTTCCATTTACGAACACACTCAATAAGCGGTTCAAGATTAAGTGTTCTGATATCTTCTTCAAAGTGTAGCACGTCTGGATGATTTATCCAGTGACTTTCAATCGCTAATGGATCATGATTAACAGCTGCTATTACCTTTGCAACGCCATTTGTTTTGTCAAAACCAATCGTAACTCCACCAGCTCCACAAAATAAATCAACCACTAAATAGTCAGGGTTAGTCTCAATATCTCTCATGTTTTCAACTTTAAAAAATCCATTAATACTTCATTTTCTGGCGCAACCACTTTACCTACAGTTACCGAGCCAATAAGTGCATCTTGAATTTGTACATCAACTCGGGCTACCATTTTACGCAGTGGCTCTTGCTCCTGCCTAAGTAGCTTATTTCTATGCTCAAGCCACAATAAGGCATCAGATAAACTTATCTGTATGGTTACACTGGTTGTCATTTTATCTTCCTAGCATATTTAACCATCCACACAACACAAGCCGATCGGCTTCGTGTACGGCGTAATTTTCGCCTTCAACCGCCATTTTGGGGTTCCACATATTTAATGCCCAACGGATTCTTTTAGGGCGCATGCCGGTTTCACGGTTAAGTTCAAGCACAAAGCCTGATTTGTACTCTTCTGGCAATTCTTGCCAAGTAATGGTTTTAGTTTGTTTCATGGGAAGTTTGAATAAAGATCATTTCGGTGGCCTTGTATAAACCTGCCTCAAATTCGTGCTGGCGGATTATTCGCTTATCAGAATTCCAATATTTAGGCGGATCTAGTACATAATTCATGCGCTGGCACCAGAGCGAAAGGGCTTTTTTAAAGCCAAGTGAGGTAATTTTTGGGTCTACCTTTTCTCTATATCTACAAAACGCTTGCTTATAGGGGATAAATGTGTTTAGCCTCCGCGCACGGAAGAATCCTTTGGCCCATCGGTCAAAAGGATCCTTACCGTCGAACGGAAGTGTAATTTGATTAGGATCGTTTGTTATGCGGTAACGGTGTCGCATTAATTCTCAGGTGCTATTCCGTTAGCCGATAAACGATCTAATTCAGCAGCAATGCAGGCGCCTGCTATTACCAATCGCTTGGCATAGCTTTTTTTGTCCATTTTCTCACACATTTCCTTATCCCAACTAGAGGGGTAAGGGGGGCGCTTGCCGGCTCCGTAAATTAAAGCGACCGCAGCATCGCGCAATTCGTAATTAACGTTCTTAATTACATCTTGCTCTACGGTTCTGCCGTGTTTTTGAATTTGCTCTTGCCTCTCCTGGGCAATGAGCTCTATTCCTGTTTTGCTCATTGGTTTTGGTGTTCAGTGGCCCTGTTCCCGGTTTAAAATTGTTTGTGAAATAAAATCCAAATTGTTTTCCCATGCTTACCTGAAGTATGACCAAAAAGAGGCTTCCTATCGATTGCTTTTAGAACCTCATTCAAGGTAACTTGATGTTCATTCCATTTAAAAACTAGAAATCCATCCGGTTTTAACACACGAAACGCTTCTTCAACTCCATCCTTTAAATCTCTTTGCCAAGTGCTTTCAAGCCTTCCGTATTTTTTAAACATCCAACTCTTTGGTCCTATTTTTACTAGGTGAGGCGGGTCCATCACAACTAACTTAAATGATTCATTTGCAAAAGGCATCCGTTTAAAATCTCCAACAACATCGGGCTTAATCAATAGATTTCTTCCGTCACAAAGAGTATGCTCTTCATCTCGAATGTCCATAAATAGTGTCATAGGATTTTTTTTATCAAACCACATCATCCTACTTCCACAACAAGCGTCTAAAAAAACCTTTTCCATTTTAATACAATAAATACCATCCCTTTTCAAAACTTTCTCCTGTTCGGTTTAACCAAAAATCATAAATGAAACATTCGCAATCGGAAAGCTGGTAGGTGATTTCATTTATTTTGCTTACAAATTCACCACCTGAAAAGTACTTGTGTTTTAGTTTATGGCCCATGTCTAATGCCACTAATGCTTCTTGTTTGGTCATTTCTACCCCGTGCATAAAATCTGCTTGAAATAAAATTTTCATACCAAGCGACTGCGCGAGGTAAAGCTCTGTCATGGCGCCTTTGCTAGTAGTAAAGTTTTTTAGTAGATAGATGGCATCACAATCCATCATAGCTTTCAAGTCTTCGCGCATAAATTCGCTCCACGTTTTATTATGGTTGTGAGGCAGTTCTATTGGATTAACTACCTGGTGGCCATCTTGCTCTAATGACAGCTGCGCTTGTTTAAAAAATAACGGGGCCTTGCCCTCGATGCCACTTATTTGGCCGCTTATATATACTTTCATTTTGTAACTCTTACTAGGTTTCCTAGATCTATGCTTTTTTTAAAATCTTCGTAGCTTAACTCGCGTAAACTTTCGCCATCTACATCTAACAAATGGCAGGTAGTTGGCTTTGTATTAATTACTCCTTTTTCATAGCTAACACTGTGAAAAATGGATAAAAGCGAGTATACCTTACCGCTTGGGTGTCCAACAAATCGAGCGTATTTTTCGTAAATCATATTTAAAAACTTAAATCGTCGGTGTTATGGGTTTGAGAAAAAAGTGCAAGGTTTTCGTCAGGGTTGGGCTGATCAGTGCCATGCTCCCTATCGTTTAGATTACCTTCCTTGGTTTTGATATAAATCATCTCAGTTGTTTTTTTCATTTCAACTATTGTGGTACCTCCCTGAGCCGATGTTTTAGTGGTGGTTTTTATTATGCCATTGATATCCTTAACTGGCCAGCTGCGTAAAATGCGACCGCGATCATTTTTTAACTCTGCAGGGTTAAGTACATATTTATTGTACTTACACCACGCTTCAAGTTTTAGCATAAAGGTTTGTGCAGATGCTAATTTTTGGTTGGTGTCGAACTTAAAGCGCTCAAAGGCTTCCTCTCGCGAAACAAGGGTATCTAACCTGTCGTTTTCGGTGCTAAAAAACACTTCAGCCCATTCTTTAAACGCATCGCCCATAATGCCATGTAAATTGCGTTTTAACACATTATCCATTGGCGGGTTAAGTTTATGCGGAGTGCGCATGTAAAACTGCAGCGCATAGGCCATGGTGTTAATGAACTCTGTCCACTCGTTCTCGTCAAAGTTTTTAATTAAGTCTTTTCCAAAATCGGTGGCTGGTGTGCGGCTTTCGCGATAGTATCCATTGTTGTTATCGTGGTAGTAATCGCTAAAGGCAGCATAAATCAATCTGCGTTCGGCACTGCTTGTTGGGTCCTTTAAGCCAAAATTGCTAGTAAATACAATTTTAGGGCTAAGCTCGTAATCAATGTAAAACCGCTTAGTGTACTTCGGGTTAATCGTCATACCCTCGGTTATTTGGCTAAAAAACGCCTCTAGATTTAGGCTACGATCAAGATCGTCCACCATAATTATCTCGGTTTTTTCATCCACGTTTTCCAGCATGTGTTTATCCTCGTGCAGCTTGCGGTCCTTGCCGTTAATTAACAGTAGGGTCATAAAATTTTCTACTGAGCGGGCAAATATTGACTTACCAGAGCCCCCATTAGATTGCCCCTCGGCACTTAAGCGATGGTCCATTAAAAAAGGTGCCCAAGGTTTAGATTTTTCTTTATGCCTGCTTAGCATGTACCCTAGCACAAATAGCTTGTTTATTAGGTGTAGTTTTTGCTCTTGTGCCTCCTCTGGAGTTAATAGTGGACCCGCAATGTTGAATTTATGCTCTTGGCGGTATTTGGTTATTTCGGCTTCATCGGTATATTTTTTCTCCAATCTCTCTTCAAGCTCTGTCCGCCAATGTACTCTTGATGTATTTATAAGATAGCGCAGGAAAAGGCATTTGTCGCGCTTTATAACTATATCCCAACTTGGGCTTCCATCGGCGTTTTTAACCTCTGTAATTTCAAACGGCGGATCAAGAAGTTTAGGCCGGTGCTTTATCACCTTTTCCTCCCACACCATCTTGTTGATTTGACCGGGACCAAACTCCTCAATTTTGTCCGCCGTTATCTTCCAGGTACCATCCTCAAAAAACATAAACTGGAAGTCTTTACCGTAGTAAACAAAATCTAGTTCCACAAATGCTAGATTGTCTAGTGAATCGTCCTTTAATTGACTGCTACGGTAAAAGGTATTTCTTAGCTTTTGATCTTCTGTAAATCGAGTGGCTAAAAAATGATTTATAAATGCCTTAATATCTTTACTGGTAATAACCTTTACAATGTTGCCTACAATTTGTATGTACTCAAATCCATCCTTTGAAGTCTTCCATTGGATGCGGAAAAAGCCACTTTTCTGAATAAAGTTGTAAGCCCTTACGTTGTTAAATTCGTAGCGGTAATTTTTAATATCTCCGTTTTTGTCATAAACAGGAATTTCATCCCAGAACTTATACTCGATGGCGCTTTTTACAAGTTTGTCAAAATCATGCCTATCAAAAATATCAAGGTAATCGCGTACATCTTTTTTAGGGTTGCCTCGCCAATCTTTAAAATTGCGCAACTCCATAGGTAACTGAATGGTTTTAAGATCAAGAAACTCAAGTGCCATTTTATGGCCCTCGCGTAAACCAGTGGTATCAATATCTGGTAAGTTGTAAACGTTTTTACAATTCTTGCGTAATTCAAGGTATGTTTTTAATGGAAGGTGGGCGCTTTCGCTGTTTAACCAAATAACATGATAACCAAGGGCGGCAACATTTAGCGAATCTCGGTCGCCAGAGCAGATAATAACCTCCTCTAGCTTCACATCACGCTTTGGAGCCTGCTCGCCTTCCAAGCTTTCATCAACCTCAGAGCTACTAAGTAAGTCTTCGTAAGATTTTAAAAGCCGCTTGTAACCAAAAATGTAGTTTGAGTCCTTTTTGCCAGAGTACCTAAATCGATACTTTTTATCTAAGCTGCGGGGTTGATATATTTTTTTAAACCCATCGCCTTCAATTACAAAAATAGGATACTCATCGGTGCTACTTGTAATAATTGCAGTGCGCTCTTTAATGTATGTAAAGCTGTCAACCGCATAAACACCATAGCGTGCACAAACCTCATATAATGATTTGTACCAATCTTTATTGTCTTTGTTTTTGGAGCTAGCGTGCCTTAGCACCGCCTTAGCGAAAAGAGTTTCAATTTCTACTGCTGAAAAGTCGCCCTTGTATACAAAATGGTAGGTACCAGCCTCTTCGGTTTCTAGCGCTGGTCGCTTTTCAATTTTAGGCATAATTGCCGCGTTGTGCGTTCCTTCAAAAACGTTGTACCTGGCACCAAGCTCTTTGATTGCTGTTTTCCAATCGCGGTTATTAAGATAGCAGTATAGATTAATTGCGTTACCTGAAAAATCACCTCCAAAATCTTTAACAAACCAAACCCCATTAAATAGCTTTAAGGTTGCACTTGGTGTTTTTTCTCCCTTGCGTAATTTAAATGCTCGGTTATTGTTTTGGCACTCGGCTGCCTCTGGTAGCATTTCTAAAATTAGGTCAAGGCCACCATTTGTGCGATCAAGTATACGCTCAGATATTTTTTCGATGCTCATATAGCTTCCTCCTGCGTCCACATGAAAAAATCAACCATCAATAAAAGAAGGGTTTGAAGGCTAATAAAAAGTATGAGCCTCGATACAACTATTTCCGATATGTGAAGAAAACCACACACAAAAAGCAGAATAATAGTTAGCGGAAGAAAAATGTATTTAATTGGATAAGGGGCCGATAAAGGGGTAGATTTTCCGTTAAGCATGTTTAGTGCAGTTAATAAGGTTTATGTAAAATGGATTATAGTACAACAGGTGTCATTGTAACCTGCTCGGTTTCGGTATCGTACTTGTGCTCTATTGTTGGGAAGAGTGTAAATGCTAGATCTGCATCAATCCTAACACCCATATTGGCTGTTAATTTTAACATAGATGTTAGCTCTAACAACTTAATCGATTGTTTAAATACACGTTGAAAAACAGCATAATGTTGCGGCTTTGTTTCAACAGCAACGGTAACTAGCGATCCGTTTGGCGAAAATGCAATCTGTGTTGCGAGGATGGTGTTCATGGTGTGGGAAGTTGGGTTTACTTTCTAAGTTGAAATAGATCAATTAATGGTACTTGGCTGAAAGGCGATGGCTCAAACCCTCGCAACTCCGCGTTAATCATTGCTCTGCGAAACTCTTGACAGCGGTTTCGCTCGATTTCATTAATAAACACTGCGGATTTTTCGCTAAGGCTTTTCTTAAGTCCAATAAAATATCGCTCAGCATCAGCCTCTACCTCGCTATCCTTCCAAAAATTTGGCTGGTAGGATATTAAAGGCTTTTGGTTTTTAAATAAAACAAGCTTTCCGTTGTGCTTCTTAAGCACATAGGTAATTGTGGGGTTACCATTCATATTTAAGGGGATTAGGTTTTACAGTGGTATGATTAAGGATTTTATCAAGAGCATCCTTGCTGCTTTTATAGGAGGGGTTGTTTTCGTAGGGCAATAAATTTTTGAGATGGCTTTGTTGCCCTTTTAACATTTGCATGAGGGCCGTATCGTTTAGGTGGGCTTTGTTGTAGCGCAGATAGTTTAGCATTTCATAACCCCATTGCACGCTAGGTTTTAAACGTTGCTGCTGGTAGTGCTTGCTTACCTTAGCCAGTTGCATTTTGTGTGCTATGTATTTATAAACAATATCAACCAGCATTTTTAAGCTCAAAAAGGTTAATCAATGAAACTGGTATACCATAAATACGAGCCACCCTTACTTCATCACTCGAAACTTCATCAAGCTGCCAATCGCCAACGGTGGCAACTTGGTCGCACATAAGCATGCATGCAAGTCTTTTTTTAGGGTCGGCACATTCAGGATGATTAGCGGGGTTAAATGCTTTAAGTCCATTTTTTTCAATAATGGCTTCAGCTCGGGTTAATTCATGGTTTTCAATACCACTTGTTAGCTTTAAAGCCCCACTTATAAAAACGGTACCTGGTGCTATTTCAAATGGATTCTTCATCTTTATCTGGTTTTACGAGTCAGTCTAGAAATTTTGCGAACACCTCTTTTTCTTGCATTTAATACCGGTGCCGAAATGCGGGCTGCAATTTCAATTACTCCGTAATTGTCTTCGGTTTCGCCTGCCAGTATCCGTTGTATTGTGCGGATACTTACCTTTTTTTTGAGTTTGGTGTAAATAACTGAGCTTGTACCGCGTGGTAGTTTGTTAATCCAGTTATATTTGCCTTTAGTTGTCATGTCGTTTTGTGTCGTAATCTGTCGCAATGTGTCACAATATTAAACACTATTTACCTAATTATAAAACACTTTATAAATATTTTTTAACACAAAACCGTATTAATTTGGCACTCAGGTATTTAAAATTTAAACATTGAGTACAAAGCACTACGGTGAAATCTTAAAAAAAGCGATTTCAGAAAGCGGGTTAACAATTGCAGAAATAGCCAGAAATTCAGGCGTTTCTAGAGAAACAATCTATAGAATATTAGATGAGAAAACCCCAGGACTTAATCATTTATTAAAAATTGGAGCTGCTATTGGATATGAGTATCTGAGGGACATTCCTGAGTTTAAACAAATGTTTTTAAACATACCAACTAAAAGCGAACAAGAGAATTTAACGTATAAGCATTTGTATTTTGAAATTCTAGAAAAATACACCAAAGTGCTTGAGGAAAAGGCTAAGTATCTAAGTGGTGACAAAAAATGACACAAGTGCGCCAAAAAGTGCGCCAATTTGATACAGATTAAAGCGTTAATAATCAGTTAAATGCAGAAAAACGTGGGTAAGTTCGAATCTTGCCACCCCGACGAAGAAATCACTGTAAAATCAGGGGTTTCCGAAAACAAAAGTGGCGCACTTGGCGCATCTAAGTTTGGTTTTGCGAGTCAGAACCTTAACCAAACTAAAATGATCAAGAGCGTAAAAATTAAGGACGTCGGCTTGCGTTGGTATGTAGAATACCGTGAGTTAGACCCGGAAACAAAAATCTGGAAGCGCGTACGCGAATACGGGCAAATAAACAGGGAAAAAAACCTATCCAGAAGGCGCGAGCTAATTAACCAGCTTGCCGCCGAGATCATGTCTTCACTTAGCAAGCGAATTAAGGCTACTCACAGCGATAATGAGATTATTGCTTATTCCCATGCTTTTCTAGATTTTAAAGCGAAAACCTTGCGCAAAACAAGCCTTAAGGCTTATCGGCTATCGATGCAGTATTTTGTCGATTTCTTGAAGGAAAAAGGCTATGCATCGGAACCAATCCATGCAATAAGAAAACGGCATGTTTCAGAGTTTGTTGAATGGGTAACGGAAAAGGTAGGTAACCGATCGGTGAATGGGCATTTAAGCACTGTTAGGTCGTTTTTTAACCATTGGATAAAAAATTACGATGATATAATCTTTAAGAACCCCTGCGATGGCATAACAAGGCTCCCTACTGCGAGCGAAACGCACGTAGCCTATACCAATGGTCAATTGAAGCAAATGTTCGCTTATATGCAGGAAAACGACCCCGCCTTGTTACTTTACTGCCAGTTTGTTGGCTTAGGTTTCATTCGGTGTAAAGAAACACGCATGTTACGCGTTGGTGATATTGATTTTAGTAGAAAAACTATAACCATTAGTGCTGGAAACTCTAAGACCAGGCGAAGGAAGGCTAAGCCCATTCTCGACTATTTTCTTAACAAACTTATTGAAGCCGAGGTATACAAAGCCCCAGAAAATTACTACGTATTTACAATTAATGGCAAACCAGGTAAAAAGCCTGTAGGTATTAATCATTTCCGAAAAAGGTTCCTTAAAGTTAAGCGAAAGTTTGGCCTAAGTAGAGAACACACCATTTACTCCTTTAGGCACACATTTGTAAGTCAAATGCTAGATAATGGAGCAAAATGGCATGAGGCAATGAAGTATACTGGTCACGACACAATGGAGTCATTTGCTAAATATGCAAGGAGCTTGCATGTTAAGCCTGCTGAAGATTTGAGCAGATTTATTAATTTGTAGACGTAGGCGCTTTACTCTCAAGCGATTTTCGAATTTGTACTTTACCTGAAAGAAACGCTCCGACTAAACCAATTATGGTACTACCACCAATTATGCCAGCTACAACATCGTGATTTTGTAATGAAAGTATAACAGATGCTGATATGCCTAAAATAGCTATTATCAAAGCGTAATATTGTCCACGCCTGGCTTTGTCATAGCTTTCTTTAACAGAATGTTTTTCAAGATCCATTCTATGCTTTTGTTGTTCAAGGGCCATATGCATTATTTGAGCCCCTGTTCCAGGCGCAATGTTTTCAAACGCTTGAAGTGCCTCTGGTGGAGGAAAAGGTGCCGACCAAGTAGTCTGATGTAAGTTTATCGAAGCCGCAGCCTTGAATGGCGTTGCTTCATCCAGTGGATTTTTATTTGCTTTGACTGGCTTTTTATTTGACACCCTTAGATTCTTTTATTTTTTCGAATGCTGAGGATACATGCCCTGCAACATTCTCCCAGTCATTTCTTAAAGCTTTTGTATCCGCTTCTTGATCACTATCTGAATAGTTAAACTGTACATATGTACCGTTAATATCAAGAACTGATCCAATGCCAGTAATTAGTCCCTCAGTTGGGAATAGAAAGTCTGACCGAAATTCGTTCATGAGTAATGTTGATTGATTTGCTATTTCAAATGTAATAAATTGTATGCGTAATTTCACAATAAAAATGTTAAACAACTGTAATACAGTGATTTAAAACATATTTTCAATGTCGTTTTCTGTCGCAATTTGTCATTTGTGACTAACTAGTAATGCCTTTAGTTTGCGTTTGTTACAAACACCAATGTTAATTCGCGGCGCTGGCCGTGGTTTTATAACTTAAATTCAAAGTAAAGCGAAACCGCAAAGTTAGTTTTGAACACATTCAAAACGCTTGCGATGAATCTATTTAAAGGGTCAGTTTTATCTGGCCATTGTGCTTTCATAACATTCTTCACCAATTGTTATATATTGGGTATGGAAGCATATATTAAATTACATAATTGGCTGTTAAAACCTCTGTTTTGGCCTTACCTGCGCCTTTGTTTACAGATACTCTTTGTTCTATTGATATTTGCTTCCATCCAAAATCCTGTGTATACTTTTTTAGGATGGGACTTGGATATGAGCTTAGTAGAAACTTACCTTGAATGCCTGATAGAAGCTTTAGAAGGTTTTCAAAATCATCAAGGCTGTAACCATCGTAATGTCCGCAATTTGAGTTGAAATAAGGCGGATCGCAATAAAAAAAGCTATCCTCTGTATCCCTAGAACGAATGATACGTAAAGCATCAGTACATTCGATTTGAACGTTTTGTAATCTAAAAGCATACTCTTCTCCAAATAAATCTCTTTTGTTAATTATCTTCTTGGTGGTTGTGTTTTTTGCCACATCGTAGCCCCAGCTTTTGCCATCAATCATTCCACTAAAACCTTGCGCCGCAAGTACCCATATAGCCCATGCTCGGTCTATTCTTGTAAACATATGAGGCCTTTCCACTATATGCCTAGCATCATCAAACATGCTTCTACTGTGTAGGCTTATTCTTACTTTTTGATATAGTGAGGGGAAATCGTTTTTAACAACCTCGTAAAAGTTGATAAGCTCTGAGTTGGTGTCGTTAATAACTTCCACTTTAGATGGCGGTTTGGCAAAGAATACTGCGGCTCCGCCAATAAATGGCTCACAGTATAAGTTGTGATCTGGTATTAGGCTAACAATTTTTGCGGCTAATTTTTGCTTCCCGCCATAATAAGTAATCGGTGTTTTCATATTGATTTGCTATTTTTGTTAAGTCTCAAACATTTATTGGTATTAAAAGGAACGCCACACGCTCCATCTGGGTATTGTCCCCGGTAGAACGTGTGGCGTTCGAATTTTTCAGGAGCATGAGACCTCCTGTTAAAGCCGGGGACTCTTTTTCCCCTTTAAATAATCTAATTTACCCTACTACCATCCCTGGCACTTTCAATGCTTTTAAGCGTTCTGGTAAAAACATCATAATTTAAACCAATACCGTTTTCAAGATTGTCGTTCAATCGGTTTATGGCGGCTGTTAACTCAGTGTTAGTAGTGTTTGGTGCGCTAAACGAACCCGGTGTGCCTGTGGATGTAGCTGTGCTCCCGCCTGAAGCAAAGCTTCTATTCTGGCGAACACCTTCTAGTTGCCTTATTGCTGATGCAGTAATTGGGTTTTGAAGCATCCAGTTTGGTGCTATCCATTCCGCTCCAGCTTCACCAGCAATAAAAGGAACTCCGCTCGAAGAACTAAACAGTGTTTCTTTATTCACATATCCTGCAGGATCATGGTAGCCTCCTTTGGCATACGGTTGTACCTGTGTGTTAATTAGTCGAATTTGCATTATTGTTTCGGCAGCACCCGCAGCGGCAAGTAGATGAGCAGCTGGGGTAAATCCCATATTTGCGTAAGTTTTCATTACTGCCTGGGCCCCATTCATAACGGCGTTGGCACGTGCATTCTTTTTGTCAGCAATAAACTGCTTTTGTTTTGCTAGGCGGACATTACTCTCGTGCTCAAGCTCTAACTCTGCAATCCTTCTATTGTACTCTTCATTGCTTGTGGTGCGATACTGAAACATCCGTTTTTCTCTTGCCAATTTATCTTGATAGGCTTTTTCTTCCTGTGCAGCCTCAGCTTCGGCAATGTTTCGGTTAATTTGGTACCGCAAATTCATTATGTTGGTAAACTCTGTTATAAAAGGCTGGGCAGAGTTTAGCAAATCCTGCATGTCTTTTTTCTGTTGATCATGCGAAGCTTTTGCAAGAGCTCTTCTTCTACCCTCTTCTAATTCCTGTATTGTAGTTAGTCTGTTTTGTCCCTTTCGTTCCGCTTCGATTATACGATCGTACTGGTCATTAATGTCTTTAATTTGAATATCATATGCCTCGTGTGTGGCTCTAAAAATATCATCCTCGTGCTTCATTTCGGCATCGCGCCTCATTTTGGCATACTTCTCAATGACCTCTAAACGCTCCTTCTGCCTTGCCTCTTCTAGTGCTGTTGTATCTTTATTTAGTATGTTGGCTGATGTGCGTATATAATCTATTTCCTTCTGAAACTTTTCATCAATATCATCCAATTCATTTTGCTCAGCATCTTGCATCAACTTACGTTGGTTTTTCAGGTGCTCTGCGGTTTCTTTATTAACGGCATCAAAGTGTTCACTTGTGAGTTTTTGAATTTCGAGGTCACGCTTTTTCGTTACAATTTGTATCGCTCTAGATTTTTCTTCTTCGTGACCAACTGCATTCATAAGATCGTCGCTATTAATCTTATCCATGTTTTCCTGCCACGATTTCCAAATTTTTTCAAACTCCTGGTCGAACTTTTCGAGATTAAAAATCTTATTAGCGAAGTTCATTTTCTCAAGCTCCTCAAGCAATCTTTTATGGGCCTCTGCAAGCTTATCGGTATGGTTTTTTTCTATGCCCAAAAGTTCGTTTAAAGCCTCTTGTTTACGCTTAATCTGCTCGTTTAAAGAACGTATTTCAATTCGGCTAACTGAATCTGCTCTTTTTTCTGTAAGCGCTGCAATTTCCTCTTGTAACCCCTTTATTATGCCTATTTGAGCGATAACTGGCGGAGTGCCAGTTGGTGATTCTAACGCTTGAGTGCTTGCGGCTGAAACCATTTCAAATGATTTTGAAAGTAACCGTAGTGCGGCCGCATACTGTGTAGCAGTTAATCTTCCAGATTGATAATAGTCTGTTAATACCTCTTGTTTAATTTTTAAATCCTTCAGAAGCTCAGCCCTATTTGCCTCGTCTAGATTCATTTTCTTGAGATTTGTGTTATAGTCGTAAAATTCTTTGGCATACTGCGCAAAAATTTCCTGACTTGAAACTACGGTACCGTTAACAAATTCAAGCTTAACACCTAACCTCTCTAATTCATCAACCTGCTCTTTGTTAAATATTTTGCTGCCTGTTTGGTCCATAAAGGCATTAAAAACAGTTAGTGCCGTGCTCCATTGTTGAATTTTAGCAGTAATAGAATCAAATACGCCAGCAATAATTTCGCCAGAAGTGCCCTTATCCATAGAAATTAATAGACTGTCCCAAGCGTTACCTGCACGAATTGTCGCTTGTTCGTACTTACTCATTCTAATAGCGGCCTGTTCCTGTGCAACACCTACTTCTTTTACCTGCTTCGCTAATTGCTCTAGTCTAGGAATGTTGCTTATTAATATCTCACCAGCTGCTTGATTTTCCATCCCAAAAACCTTCGCAATTGCAGCCGCGTCTCCTTGTATTTTCGATAACTCCTTAAGCCTGTCACTCAAGCTAAGTGACTTATTCTGTAGTATACTAATATTAACACCAGCATCTTCTAGCTGCATTTTTGCAGATGCCGGCAATACCTCGGCAGCATTCAGTTTTGTGAATACATTTCGAAGCATTGTGCCAGCTTCTGCCCCCTTAAGTCCCTTTTCTGCAAGCAACTCTATAGCGGCTGCAGATTGAAAAATATCTATGTTAGCACTTTTGGCTTGTGTTCCAAACTTTAATAAAGCTTCAGTTACTTGTGGTACTTCTGCCGCACCATACTTAGAAGCTGCCGCTAGAGCATCTGTGTATTTTGCCGCATCCTTAGCAGGCGCACCATATTGGTTTAATGCGTCTGTTAGCCTTGTAGCAGCTTCTGGTAATTCAAGTCCAGTGGCTTGAGCTAATAAAATAGCAGATTTTGCAACTTCATTTAAGGCCTCTTTGTTCTGAAGTAATTCAGGTTTTGCCGATCCAATAAGTTTATACGCCTCCACAACAGATCTGGCACCACCCTGGACATCTTTACCAAGATTTCGGGCTGATTTACCATAATATTCTAAGTCTTCCGCGCTTGCGCCTGTAATCGCTTGAAAATCCTTCATTGAGCTATCAAACTCAAACAAGGTGTTTTTCGCGCTTCCTATCGCAGTAACAATTTTACCTATAAGCACTAAAATTATAGCAGCGGGTCCGAGGCCTGCCATAATTGATTTTCCAAGTCCAGCAAACGCGTTACCTGTAGATCCTGCCATGTCCTTTATGTCCTTAAGCCTGGTATTAACCTTCTTAAGTTCTGCGCTTTTTTCAGCAAATTCCTTGCTATCTACTGGTAAACGGCGCATCTGTGCGCTCAATGCTCTTGCCGATGCTTGAATGTCTTTTAAGGTGGCATTAGCAGCTTGCCCTCTAATTATAACCTCTATTATTGCTTGTTCGTTTTTGCCAGCCATTCTATGTAAGTATTTTATTTAATTCAGAAACAACAAGCGATTGAGCTGATTCAACACCATGTTTTTGGAGTATGCTTGTAAGGGTAGATACTTCGCCATAGTATGTTTTAGATAACCATTTTTTAGGTCTCCTCCCGCCACCAACAATGCCTCTTAAATCTGCATTACCCTTAACATCACTAATTCGCTGTCCTCTTCCTACGCCCATATCTACGAATTTCCCGTAGTAGTTATAAGTGTGTTGAACCTTAAAGTCACCAGTAACACCTGTGATGAGTTTGTGTCTAATAGAATTATAGAGCGCGTTAGAGTAACCAATTCCTCTTTTTCTTATTGATTTCATCAAGTCATTGGCGGTATATCTGGCCCACGACTCAACAATCTCATTTTGTTCTGCGGTTATTCCTTCTATTGTGCTCACAGGTCTAAATTATCCTTGTTTTAGCCCTGCCGAAAGGACATTATAGCTTATATAAGTAGGCCTTTGCTCTGGCTACTTTCTTTTCAAACGAAATTGAAATGCGCTTAACTATGTATAAATTATATTCTACCATTAGCTTGCTGTCCTGCCTTATTTTTTCAAAAATAAGTGGGGTTAAGTACATGTTCTTTTCAAGAATTTCGCTTTTGTTAATTGCGTTCAAAAGTTTTCTACAAAACGCCTGCACCATGCCAGTGGCAGTTAGGTCTATTGAATATTTCCCTACTGTGTTTTCGTTAATCCCCTTTGTAAATGGCGTGGCCAGTACGTAAACACCACCGCGTTCAACTGATGAATGTCCGCCTTGGTTTAAACCACGCCAAAAACAAATTTTAGGGGTGTGTTTATTGGTACCAAGGCCATAAAGCTCACTTGATCCAATGCCATATAATTTGGGCATAATTGCCTTGTTTTGGTCCGATGTGCCGCCCTCATTATCAGCAAAACCCATGTTTACTGGAGATAGTTTGCTGGTAATTTCAGTTTCACCCTGACCAATTTTTAGTTGTGGATGATAGTGTCCATAAAAATCCCACGCCAATCCACTGCCGGTGTTTTTGGTAATATAAACCTCATTGGTAAGGCCCATTAATAAAAAATTACCTTCTCGCACGGGCACCACATCCAATGGGCTTATACCAAGGTGTGTTAAATAATCTGTTCCGATGTCACTTACTGCAAGGTCCTCTTCTTCGAATTGATATGAAAAAGTTACACCCTTACCTTGTTCCTCAAAATCTAATTCGTTTTCAGGCTCACAAATTCCTGTTACATCGATAGCATCTGGAAAAACAAGCGACTTGTCAACTATAGATAATTCAACCGTTTTGGTGGCAAAGTCAAAAATAAAATTTATACCGAGCTTTTTAAGCTCAACAAAAAGTTCTCCAACCGTCCAATCTGGCACATGCTGTGAATATATAATGGTACTTGGCGGCGCACTTGGCACGCTGTTTTCATCAAGTGTAACTGCCATGTATGAGTTTCTTTCGAATATGAAATAGCTCGATGTTTGCCAAAAATTCGTGTTTTTTTCAAATTCTACGTTTATAGCTTTACCAATATCACCGCTAGTTGCTGTTATTGAAAAGCTAATCGTGTGTTTGTATAAGCTTGTGTAAGGATCACTTGTACCATTGTTTAACCTAACGGCTCCCATTGTGGCACCATCATATTTAACTAATGCCCTGCCCGGGTCTATGTTAGGTGGAGGAAGTGTGGCTGAAGATGTACACTTTCCTTGTATAAACACCGTTATGTTGTGTTTACCAGCTTGTTGAATAATGTATGATTTACTCGCATTATCGTATGCTCCAATTGGATCATAAGAACCTAATGGACCAACCATAAATCCAGCTAAATCACCAGTAGTTGTTAAGTTTTGGTCAACCCCAGCAATCACCTTTACATTATAAGTTTGATCGCGCACCTCAATGGCCTTATTGCTTGTAATAAGTATTTTATTGCACTCTGCGTCGTCCCAAAAACTACCCTTTGGAGTAAAGCCCTCGTTATCAAAAATCTTCTTTAAAATAAAATGAAGATAAAGCCATGGCACAAGTGTGTATTTGTTGTTTATGGTTATTGCATCATTAACCAAAAGATTTCCATTAGCTGAGTTAACTCTGTTTATTATGCCCAGAAACGATGCGTTTAAACCGTTGTAAAAATTACTTGAAATGTGTGGCACAAAAGCAAACGGATAGTCTAGCCAGTTGCCCGACTCGGTTGCGGTTTTAGCACTGGCAAGCACATCAGCTTGTGTGTTTCCTAAATAAAAGTCGTCACCAAAATCAATTTGATTAAGTTTCAAATCGGCAGTACTTAAAACCTTTACCCCTCCATTTAAAACAATGCTGTATCCTAAATTACGGCCCCTGCTCACCTTTAATTTGGTGCTAAACTTTGGAATGCCATACACATAAACTATAGCTGTAAAATCAGTTATTCTATCACTGGTGTTTGGCAAGTTTGCGTACTTAAAAATCGAATTATTTGTTGGTGTTGCTCCGATTTCGAATGGAAAAGAGTACTCCCCTTGGTAAACTTCTGTTGTAAAAAACGGATTAATAAGCTCGTAACGAATGGCCTTATTCGATGGCAAATCCAAAAACTTACCGTTAACCAATATATCTATGGTGCCGTTCATGCTGTTATAATAGGGTAAAACCTGCTCTGTGGCACTTCGGTCCTAATAGTCTCTTCAAGTTCTAGTACATAACCGTATAAAAACTCATTGGTTTTGCTTCTTACCATGGTTTTATTAAGCACTTTAACTGGTATTACTTCATCATACGAGTTTTGGTACTTGTTTTCATAGAAAAAAAGAACCGGCGACATAATAACTTCTTCTAAATACGCCATTTCGTTAGCTCTACGCCATCCCGTGTGAATAACGTGCCGGTTCCTTTTCTCTATAAATAGTTGTTTCACATCGCCATCGTAAACAGTATCTGTTAGTGCTCTTGTTCTTTCAACGCTCTCGCTGTCAAAATCCATTAATGCTTCTCTAAAACCTGTACATCTTAATGTGTCACAACCAGCTTTTGAACCCGCAAAATATATATAAGTGGATTCAGGATAATAAGCATCATCAATATGGTAGGTAAACTTCTCACTGATAACAAAGTCGGTATCTTCGTTGTAAATTTCAACCTCCATTTTTGTATGCCTGCTATCAATATCCAATCCATGCGAGGGTCCATTAACACACCACGCTACAAGCTGATAAGCAACAATACTACCCACCTTTTTGTAGACAACGGTATCAACCAATTCGTCTTGTATGTAAAATTTGGCACGAATACCGGGGTTTGAATAACTACTAAAAAACAACAAATAAAGCCATTCGCGCTGGTTTCGCACTATTTTCTTTGATCTGTTCTGTGTAGTTAAAAAGTTATGCTTAAATCCTTGTAGTAGGTACAAAAACTGCCAAATTGGAAACCTTCTCGACGATACCTCGTCAAAACCAGACTTCAAAACCCAATAAGCTGTGCTAATTGCTTTGTTATCCACATAAGTGTCTACATAATTAGCAGTAAAAGCTTCCGCCTCTGGTGGCTCACCATATAATTGAGAAGTAACCAGTCTAAATTGACTAACTGCCTTGGTGCATAAAAATGGGTCGTTTAAAACTGATGGGTTATTAAATGGAGGAAGATTGTACTCCAAGTAATCATTGATATATTGCTGTAAGTCAAATTGAATCTTATGATCATACGGCTCTTGGCTAAACTTCTTTAATAGTGTCCATCCATCAGTTGTTTGCCTTCTGCCATAGAGCTCGATTTCTATTTTATAACCAGGTCGAAGTATTGTTTGTACATCATCTACACCGTTGCTTACGTAAAATCCTGCGTTAGAAACGTCCGTGGTGCTAGCTCCTAAATTATACGCGCTTCCAGCGCTTTTTGCAATAATAAATAATGAGTTCTGAAATGCTTGAAACTCAAAAACTGTATTCAATACAGTATGGGTGTTTAAGTCGTTAGCTAATTGAGCAATGTACTCATAACTATCTTGTCCAGATCCGGCCTTAGCAACTTCATTGTTGCCAATATCTGTAGCTGTCTTAAATGTAATTGTTTCATTGCTAGTGCCCCAAGCAATGTAAAGTATATCGTCAACTATGGCGTTCTGTAAATTGCTAAAATAACAATGTGCCTTAGTTCCTAGGTTAACAGAATAAGTATCGTGATCAGTGGTTACACTAATGTAATGCTTGTTCCTACTAAATTGGTATAGCGGGAAATTTTGATTAAACGTCAGACTTGCCATTACCCTTATCTCCGTTCTTCAGCTTTAATATTTGTTCAAAAGTTACCCTTCCTAATAGTAACATTATGGCAACCTGGTCGGCAATAATTATATTAAACCTATTATCGGGCTCAATCCCTTTGTGCGCATAAGCAAGCAAGGCAGTTAATGCCAGTGCCGTCAATTTATGTCCGCTAGGTTCACCTTTTTCGTTGAGTAATCCAAAGTAGCGATAAACGCTCCATGCCCAGCTTTTTGGCTCGTTGCTCATTTTATCGCTCTGTTAAACCAACCTTTTAAAAATACTTTTTGCGTACTATCCTTTGAATATATCATTACATACTGGTGCATGCGCCTAATACGTAAATAACTCATGCTTAAAGCGGTGGTTAATGAGTCAATACATTTGCTTTGAAAATTATTTTCCAATCTAAGCACGTTTATGGTGCTGTCCAGCGAGTTAATTACTGCTGTTGTTTTTTCTAGCGCAGAATCAACCTTGCATTTTTGATTAAAAACAATATTTAATTCCTCGCAACAATCCTTTTGGAATGGTAACTCATGTGTTTTTGTTGCGCAGCTTGTTGTTATTGCTATCGCTAGAAATACTAAGAGTCTAAAAATTGTTTTCATTAGTCTGGGTTTTTTTCATTAAACAAATCAATAGTTTTTTGGCACAGAACACCTCTTTTTATCCCTAAACGCGAATAGGCTAAATTTACTTGCTCCTTTGTTGGATTTAAATTCCCTCCAAAAATGCAACTGTCTTGACATAGCGAAATAGCCGATGCCACTCCGTGTAAAACTGCCATATCAAATAAATAAGAGGCAAATGTTGCGCTTTTCATTTTGTCCGCTCCGCATGGCTTCCAAAATACATCAATATAAAACTGCTCTTTTAATTGCTGCAGTTGGCTATGGCTGTTTAGGTTTTGAGGAAATCCAGGTTGCTTTTTTAATTGGTCAATAATTGTCCAACCTGCCCATTTTGGATGGAACTTTCGTGCTACACCAGCATAGGTTTCCCCGCCCCGATCATTTTTATGATTAACGTATCCGCCCTCAGCCTGCTTAAGCAATTTATATGCAGCTTTAAATGTTTCCATTTCTGTGTTTTTGACGAAAAATTTTTTTTGCCTTTTCCCAGTTAATGTAAATAACCAAGCCTAAAGAAAGGGTGCTTAACACTCGAAAAAACCACTTATACACATCATCGGCACTTGCATTTGATAAAGCTTCAAAAATTCCAGATGCCAATAATAATGCCGTATCAATCATAATGTGGTGTGAGCTGCCTTGGTTGTGTCCGCCTGTTGTATGGTTTATTTCCATTACAGGCAAAATTGAACCAAAGTGCAGTAAATGTAAAGGACAACTTACATTGGGGTGCTCTCCACAGTAGTAACCCAGTCACTGTATGTGTTTCCCGGATTTTTAGCCCTAATTCTAAAATGATAGGTAGTATTGTTCTGTAATCCTGTTATTGTGTTGGTGCCTCCTGAATCGGGCGTTGCAGCCACTGTAATGGTTGTAGGACTTGGGAATAATCCAGTAAAATCATACTGAATTTCATAGGTTAAAGTGGCTAGATTGGGGTCTACCCAACCCAACTGTATACTGCTACTGCTTAAAGCTGTGGCACTAAATGTGTTTAAAGGCGATGGCTCTGGGTACTTTACATCGCTTTGCATTTTATGTTTTATCGTAATATCAGGCATTGCTTACTACCCCAACTTCTACAGGCACGTTTAAAATGTTTTCTATTGGTGTTTTTATTTTAGGTGAATTTGGCCACTCAACGCAGGCCATAATCTTCAAACCACAACCATATTTCTCTAACACCTGGTTAATTTCCTTTTGGCACGCCAAAACATCTTGATCTCGCGCCTCATTTAGTTTTTTTACTAATGCAGTTTTTTTACTCATATTAATTTCTGCCTAATGCTGTATTAAATGCTATCAAAATTGTTTTAAAAACACCCGCTTCAGTGGGTGTAAGTCCCCCTAAAAAGTAATCATTACATGTTTCTGATGTCGTACGATTAACCGTTCCTCCACTTCTGGTGCCTAGTACTACTATAGAACTTGAAGATCTACCAGAAGAACTTACTGAATGGCTCGTGTCTCCTGTATTAGAGTAGCGCCATACTGTAGTGCTATTTATCCTACTCAACATGACTATTTTACTCCATGGGCTGGCAATATTAGAGAATGCGCTGGCAAAGCACAAACCATTATCAATGGCAGTATTGTTACCCGTTGGTCTAACCCTTATAAAGCATTGTGCGCCAGATTCGAACATTCCCATTTTATATTCACTACCTGCGTTATCTGCGTTTTCGTAAAAACCCATGGTAAAATCATTTAGCGAAGCGTGTGTGGATGGTACTATTTTAGTGTCACCATAACCATTGGTTGAATTACTTTTTACACCATATCCGCCAGTGGCAATAGTACCACTCCAAACAATTCTAAACGCGGAGTCAGTGTCGGCTGGATTTCTAAGGTTCCATTTTGCCGATGTTGTATTGAATCCTAAATAAGGGTAAAAGGCCAGAAAGGTAGAGCGAGACCAAAAATTGTGAGCACTATTGTTTGGTCCAATGCCTTTTAAATCCAATACAAGGTTGTTTATTGCTGTCCAAATCTGTGCCCCTGACTTTTCGAATTGGGTGCCATTAAAATACAATGTACTGTCATTGCCTATGCCAATAACAGTCATAAAGGCAATAGCATCTGTATCAAAAACAACGCCACTTGAAACATTTAAAATCGTAGTTGCTCTCCTCCTACCCATAATTACGGCTCTTGGTAAATCCAAACATGATACTTGGTAGCGTTAATACGCTCTACAACTATGTAATTTACTAGCGTAGTACTATAGCTTCCGTTTATGGTCACAAATTCAGCCGGATAACTTGGCTCAGAGCCAGCTTGGTGTATAATTTTTTGAACTATACCATTTCGAGCGCCACTTGTGTTAACGGTAATTGCGCCGCCAGTTTCTGGTGATGCCACCGAGCCATAAAAACTTTCCTTGTCAAACTGTATGCTTAAACCCGTTCTATTGGCCGACTCAAGTTCTAAGTATGAAGCGGAAATTTGAGACCCATTCCATGTCCCACTTGTAATGGTGCCAACAGTGGTAATACTAGTTTGTCCAATGTAAGTTGCGGCTATGTCAATTGTATTACCACTAACAGTAACCCTGTTTGATGTTCCAACATAAGTTGTACCGCCAGCGTTTACCCATGTAATGTTGTCTATACCCAAATCAACAGGCTCATCGTTGGTGCATTTAAATGTCATTTCGGCCTGTGTAGATCCCTTTTGAACATTAATGGTTGCGCCGCCTAGTTTGCCACCTGCATCAAAATCGTCAGCCCTTTCCCAGGCTGAACTTCTACAGATATAAATTCCGTTTTCTGTAGCATTTGTTTGGTTTTTCACCAGCACCCTTTGTCCAGCTAATAATAATACACCATCTATGGTTTGAACGCCAGACAGAGTAATGTTTGCGGTTGTGGCAACTACTGCAGCGTCCTTCCAAAATGTATTTAAAGACACCGCTGCAATCATACTTGTTAGCCCATCAATTTGGGTTTGCAAATTACTGCTCGATCCGCTCAAATTCGCCAGTTCTGAAACTGTAATAATTGAGTGTATTAAATCTTTATTGCTGTCAAAAATAGCCACTCGTTGCGCTGTAGCTTGTTCAAAGCGTATAGTGTTTGCGCCGGTAGTATTTCCAGCCGATAACTGCGCTGATAAACCACCACTAAGTACTGCCGTCACAAAATTAGTGAACGTTATAATTTTATTGCCAGTCTTAAGTATTGGCACATAATCACCTCCAGAAATAGTTGTAGTGACTCCAAATGTTGATGTTTTTTGATCTGCCATTATTCCAAAATAATTTTATCGCCGTTCTCTGTTAATATATACCCGCTTGAATCCTCTAAAAGAATAAATGAAACTGTAGGTGTACTGGTTCCTAATGTCCTATTCAGGCTGCGCTTCATAACGTGCTTCTTTTTAACTTTTTTCGCCATTACAAAAGTGCCTCCGCCACAATTACCGATTTTCTTATAACAAACAACTCCATCGATTCAGTAACATCGTAAAAGCCATCGTCGCTAGCGCTTGAATAGTATCGAACCCTCACCTCGGCATAATACTTGCCCTCATTAAGAGTTTCTGTGTGTTCTGAACGCATTAATGCTGATATAATTCCGTTTTCTGGATCTCCGGGTTCCAATTGCTCCCAACCACTAGATGGTGTGTTTTGAGTGTACTTTACAATTGGGTTGCCGTATCCATCATGTACAACCAAAACAACATCGCCAGCACCATCCATGTTTAAAGGGGTGCCATCATCGCGAATCATTTCAATCTCGATGTCTACATCTTCTCCCTGATATACTATAGTTTCTTCCATTATATTTCAAATCGAGTATCGTTGTGCCAATCCGCGTTGTTAATTAACATTTTATCTGTCCATGTTTGATTCATTTGAAAATCAACACCCCATCCATAGCAAGCCCCCATTAACGGACCATTCATTGTTATCGACACAGTATTTAAATCCAGCCCTTTTATTTTCCAAGGGTGGTTTTTGTTCATCAAAAACTTCGACTGGTCGTTTTTCATTTTAGCAATAATCTGCTCTGCCACGTCTTGCGTTTCATCCAGCACCGCTCCAATGGTACTTAAATCCTTGGCATTGGTGTTTTTTAAAATCAAAAATTCGCCAATAAACACCTTTCTAACATTATCACTTAATGCATCAGTAGGTTTAATTTGTGGGGGTAGCAGATAAAGGCTTATCTCGCTAGATTTAGCCTTTTGTACGTTTAAAAGCTCGTCAATTGTAATGCTAAAGAACCTCTTGTTTTCAGAAGTATGGCCAATTAACTTATTGCTAGTTGCAGCGGCTTCAAAATATGCTAAGTATTCACTAAACCTCATTTCTTTTGCTTTGCCAATTCAACACTCAGTTGCTTCATAAAAACCCACATATTTGTGTTTTTAGTACTTTCAAATGGTCCAAAAATTCCACCACTCATTGCTAATACACCATCAAGAAAATTACCGCTCGATTGGTTTTTTTGCTCAGACCTTTTAAAAACTGTGCTGTATCTGAGTTCAAGATATGTTAGTATTCCTGTAAAAAAAAGGAAAGTGCCTTGTAAGTACACTTTTGGCACTTTTTTTAATAGCCGCTCATACCTTGGTAGTTTATCGATGTCAAAAGCCACCCTAACTCCTTTGTGCGTGTCCCTATATAGAATTGCCATTAAAGTAATTAAATGTTCCTCCTTTTCAGTTCTTGAAAAAGCACTATAAGCCGAAAAACAAAAACTAAACTCCTCGATGCTGCAGTCTGCCATTTCATCGGCAGGACCTTTCAGTTGTTTCATCCACCCCACGTTAATTGTTGGGATCATGTTTTTAGTTAAATCAACCTTTTCAAATAAAAAATCTAAAAGCTTTAATGGGTTATCGCCAAGGCTATTCTCATTATAATTTGAAAGCGCCTTACATACCTGTACTTTTTTAAAGTAACCTAAATCGCATAATTCAATAAACAACTTAGCCTTGGCTGGTATCAAGCTTGCTTGTGCCTCAGAAAGTTCTTTCCAAACAGGCCACATCTTTGCAATGTATAAAAATTGCTTATAAGAAAGCTGGTCCCACTTACTAGGTAGGTTTAACTCAATTTTTTGAGTACGAGTTCCTTTTTTATATTTAATCGTTACGTTTTGCAATTTTGAAAAATGCCTGCAGGTTAATACTCTTGTCTACTAGGTTGCTAGTTAATCCAATCAAATTCCTTTTGTTGGTCTCATAAAAAACACCAGGGCCTATCGCAAATTTATTGGCGTTGCCACCAATGGTAAAACCGACAAAGAAGGACTTATAATTAGGTTTTACGTTTATGGTAGTGCTTTTAATCGTTTGTGGCATGAGCATTTTATAAGTGAAATCTCTTTTTACAATATTATTCTTTGAAATTACATCGGTAATATTGGCACATATCGCCGAATCCCTTACCTCTTGTGTATAAGTGTATGTAGCAAAATAATCTCTTAAAATTTGAGCGGTATCAACATCTTGCGGTACAGGAATAAACGATGTGCTAATTAGAGTTAATGTGCCTTGTGGTGGCTTTCTATCTGTACTGTCGTAAATTTTAATCACTTCGGTTTTTACCTCATGGGTGTTTGTACTCGTAACTAAAGGTTTACCAGTAATCAAAAAAAATAAAATAATCAGCGATGAAGCCGCACAAACAAATATGGCTATATCTCTAAGCTTATTCACCCCACAAAAAAATTTAAATCACCATTGTTCACGTTGCTAATGTCTTCCGGTGCCTCATAACCAGCGTCGTTGGTATAAGCAGGAAATTCCGCCTTGTTGGTTTCTAGCCAACTTTTTAAAATACCCAAGTAAACATCGCCATCTTTCTTAAGATGGTTGCTCATCCTCCTTAAGTCTTCAATGCCAGCGTTTTTGAACTTATCAATTGTATCGGTTGAGCCGGTGTTATCAAAAACTAAGTAGCCTTGTGGTGTAAGCCTAGCTGCCAACTCGTTAATTGACCTTGATATAGTAAGGTTCACTACAGCTGGTTTAATTTTTTCAATTAAAGCCGTTTCCGGAGCGCTTAGTCCTGTACCTTCTTCAAGTTTTTCTTTTAACTCATCAAACAAATCGTCAAGTAAAACACTTTTAATGTCAGTATCCTCAACTTTTCTCATTATGCTAAGCAGCTTGGTGAAGTTTATCATGCTGTTGTTTAGCTGCCTAAAATATTTTGTAAACTCCTTGGCGCTCGGCACAAACATGGTCACACGCTCACGATATTCGTCCGAGGCTTGGTATAATCCAAAATCACCGATGTTATTAACCATGAATCTTAGCGCCTCATCAAGCGCGTCGTATCCTGCAGTGTAACTAGCTTCCTCTACTTGCTTTATCTGCCAATGAAAGGCTGTCTTTCGGTTTGCGCTACTTGAAATGCCTACCCCACTACCATCAATCATTACTTGCCCTATTGGTAGCCATTTGGCAAGGCCGAGGTTGGCTGTAGCGGTTCTCAAAATGTTAATTACAGATTTATACGACCCATCTTCTAAATCGTCAAAAGTAGTGGCATCTTGAAAATGTTCATTAAGATCATCCAGCTGATCTGCCCCAATTAGCGGTTTTATAATCGTTCTATCAACCTCATTTAAGTGTGGCACTATTTGGTCAAATTCCATGCCGGCATTAACACCAACATACTTTCTAAAATCTTCTATGTCTTTAAAAAACATTACGCTGTAGTTTTGGTTGTTTCCTTGCCTTTATCTAGGGTATTCATAAATGAAGCTCTAAACCTAAATTCAATCTCAGGGTCCCACCCATTGTAATCGCGAACCAGGTTTAAGGGCTCCAGTATAATATCTTGGTGAGGCTTCACCATCAACATGTGTAAATTGTAAGCCTCTCGAATATTACTACCAGCTCCACCCATACCATTATTGGGCATGGTGCCAACAAGAGCTGGGTGTAACCCTATCGCTGCCATTTTATACAAAGAGGCTTCTTTACCATCCTCTAAAAACTGGCCTTGCTTATACTTATCATCGATAACATTGATCTTCCAAAGCGAATACTCTTTGCCCATTTGATCGGTGTGCATTGCGGTAATAATAGAATTGCCTGCTTGCTCTACCCCTGAAAGAATATTATTGAAGATTGTAAACTCATCCTTTTTAATTTTTTCCTTTTGAGCAGCGCTCTTTTTGTTCCATTCTGGGTACTTCTTCTCCCAATATAATTGAGACACCTCGACGTGGTATTTTATGTTTAATTGCTTAGCTAGGAATGATTTTTTAAACTTAGGAATGGCTGCACTTACCGAAAGCCATCCGCTACTGCGAATACTATCCCAATCAGCTAACTGATAGTACTTACTACCGGGCGTTGGATAGCTTAAGGGATAAATAACATTTGTAGAATCCAAATCTTTTAACGATTTAACAGCATCGTAATAGGGATCTAAAACCTTGAGCGTTTTAGTGTTCGCGTGAGTCTCATCTTGTTCTGGAAAATTAGCGTTGATAAAGCAACTTTCAACTACCCCATTATCGTTTTGAAGAGAGAACCGAGACCACTCTGCGGGTTGTACACAAAGTTGTGATATTTGTGTTTTATCTCTGCTTAAAACAATTTCAGGAAATACATTGTAAAACCAATATAGGTCCTTAGCAGCTTCGAGTATGTATCGGTTAATATTACTACGTCGCAACCAATTCTTAACCTCATTGTTTTGTTTTTTATCTGCTAATGGGATCAACACCTCTTCCCCATTGTCTTTGTAATCAATTTTACCAAAAACAAGCCCACCAGTGTAAAGAAGTCTAGCCGCTTTGTCAAGTAGCGTGCCTATCTCAGGATCCTTCCTAACGTCCTTAATAACATCCTGCGGAAATGAATTTGATTCACCCCAAAAAGCCATTTTACCGGTGTTTGGTTTTTCTATAACCGACCTAGTGGTTGGTGCCACATCGGTAATTATTGCAGAAGCATATTCATTATGAATAATGTGTGCACTGTAATCATTATTTACTTGTACAGTTTTCATATATAAATCTCCTGCTTGTTAACTTCAAGAATCAAGTGGGTGTGCACTGTATGAGGATGGTGCCTGTTATTAGATTGCTTCACAGTAATTGTATTATTGTTTACTTGATCGTGGTTTGAACCCACTCTAAAAGCGTCAGTAAGTTCAATAATTGAGCCGCCAGTTCGCCTACTTCGGTCAAAGGCAACATACTTAATTTGGAAATTCCTAGAATTATCCTTGGTAATTTGTAGCGCCGATGCCAATGAAATAGCCATGATGCAATATTATTCACCTATTTGCCATAGGGAAAGGACAGCAGTATGGTAAATTACTATATTGCAACGCCTAATCAAGCTATTGGTTTTTAGGTAATCCCCTCTCAGGCTCGATTTTTGGGTGAATCGTACAACTTCTGGAGGGGATTTTTCTTTTACCTACTTTTTTACGTTAAAAATTTGTCAGTCAAACCGTTGGTTTTGAGTGAAATAAAAAAAATCACTCTAATGTCCCGCAACAC
>JACCDR010203595.1_pt1 | contig 42677 bp, 35 predicted proteins | sample 7446431 | NCBI WGS metagenome assembly JACCDR01 (sample SAMN15323443, study PRJNA562643) | freshwater metagenome | isolation source: river surface water | place: USA:Blue River Watershed | collected 2017-08-17
CAATGTAGGGGCGACCCTTGTGGTCGCCCTGTTTCGTCGCCGAACGGTTGGGATGATCCGACGACATGTTTGATTGTGTTTGTTCCCAATCATTCGGGCGGGATGATCCAACGTGTTTGTGTCGGTTTGTTCCCTATTGTTCGGGTGGGGAAAGAGGGCGACCACAAGGGTCGCCCCTACATGGACAAAACTTTTTTGTATAAAATACTGGAAACGAATTTTATACGTTTTGTAAAAAACAGTACTTTTACACCATGAAACATCTTTTCTTCTATAGTTTTTGCTTTGTTTGTATGTGTATCCTGCCTGGATATGCGCAACTACAACTTGTTCCATTTGTACAACCCACTGCCCATCCTGTGGCTTCGGCGGCACGGACACAGGCATTGGATACCCTGAAATTGCCTTTTTTTGATGATTTTTCGCTCTATGGAGAAGCCCCCGTATCCCCCAAAACTGACAACTGGAGGCTGGGTGGTGGGGTTATGGTAAGCAATAACTTTTCCGGAGGAACCATTACCAAAAAAATCAACAAAAAGGATACTGTCTTATATGTAAGTCCGCCGTCTAAGGGGGTGGCAGTGTTGGATGGCTTACAGGCTTCTGGCAAACCGTATAGTAACCGAAACACACTGGTACAAGCCCCTACAGATACGCTTACTTCAAAGGCTATAGACCTGGCAGGCAAGGCCAATGTTTCGATGAGCTTCTGGTGGGTAGCCCGAAGCCTGGGCGAAGCTCCCGACAAACGGGATTCTCTGGTACTTGAGTTTATGGGCAAAGATAAGAAATGGCGGCGGGCATGGTCTACTACTGGGGCATTGGATACTACGTTTCAGCAGGTGGTGGTGACGGTAGATACGGTGGGCAAATTCAGAAATTATCATTCTGGCTTTCAGTTCCGCTTTCTGGCCTATGGAAAACCCTCAGGCCCCTATGATGTGTGGCTGGTAGATTATATTATGATAGATGAGAATTTGGTGGATAAAATCAAAAATATAGTAGATTATACAGTTACCAGAAATCTCAAACCTTTACTAAAACGATATTCTTCTATGCCTTGGGAACAATTTAAGGACAATCGTGTGAAAGAATGGGCATTGTTAGATTCTCTAAGTCTGTTTGTCTATCAAGCCCCCAAGCCCAAGGCAGAACCACAAGGGATAGGATATAAATATACCATTCAACAAATGAATGGCAGTGTTATTTTTGAGAAGAAGGTTGAAGACGCTAATGCGGAAAAAGATACACTTAATACTGGCCCTAGTCCATTCCTTGAAGGAGAGTATAACAAAGTTTTTTATAAAAAATTATGGTTTGGGAATCCTAATAATGTGGCTACCTCACTTAATTTGAATGCCATAACCGCACCTAAGCTACCTGTTAAAATAGTTTCGTATTTTGCACTTCAATCTGTTGTAGGTACTACACCTGAGCAAATAGCTATAAATACAACCTTCCCCCTTCGCAATGACACCATTTCCCGTACCACCATCCTCGACGACTACTATGCCTATGATGATGGAACTGCCGAATATGGTGTTGGGGTACGGCAGAATCTGGGGAGAGTAGCTACCCGCTATATCCTCAATAAACCCGATACACTGACAAACATAGACATTGCCTTTTCGTATGTAGGCGATACTATTGTAGCTGGACAAACGTTTGTCCTTACCGTCTGGAAAGGAAAGAATGGAAAGCCTGGCCCGGTACTCTATGAAAAGGTATTTCCGGTTCAATACGGGAGTATAGATAAGGTTACCCAACGTCCTAGCCCCTTTTACCGCTATCCCCCCGAAATCGGGCGTGACTCCCTGTCGTTGTCACGGGTGGTTTCAGATACTATCTTTATAGGCTGGAAACAAACCACCAACGACCTCATTGCCGTAGGCTATGACCTGAACACCGATTCCCACTTGGAACAGTTTTCTGATATTTCAGATCGGGGCCAATGGAAACCCAATACCGATATCCACGGCAGTATCATGATCCGCCCTGTGTTTAAAAATGGTACGCCACTCCTCACCAGCACCGAACCCAATCTGGCACAGGCAGCCCTGGCTGGTCTGTACCTGTACCCCAATCCCCACACAGGCATGGTATACTGGAACAAGCCTGGCATACGTACCGTAGAGGTTTGTGATTTGTTGGGTCGGGTAGTGAGTCGGCATAGGGTATCGCCACAGGCTCCTACACAATTAGATTTGTCGGCGTTGCCCAATGGTATGTATCTATTACGTATGCACACCTCCCAGACAACCGTAATCCGGCATATGATCAAAATGTAGGGGCGACCCTTGTGGTCGCCCTTGTTTCCCGCCCGAATGATGGGGAATGAACAAACACAATCAAACACGTTGAATTATCCCAAACATTCGGGCGGGAAACAAGTGCCAATGTAGGGGCGACCCTTGTGGTCGCCCTCGTTTCGTCGCCGAATGCTTGGGAACAAACCGACACAAACACGTTGGATCATCCCGCCCGAATGATTGGGAACAAACACAATCAAACACGTCGAATTATCCCTAGCGTTCGGCGACGAAACAGGGCGACCACAAGGGTCGCCCCTACATTGGCCCTGTTTCCCACACCAACGTTTGGGAACAAACCGACATAAACACGTCGGATCATCACCCCCAAACGGTGGGGAACGAACAAACACAATCAAATATGTCGAATTATCCCAACCATTCGGCGATACACAAGGGCCAATGTAGGGGCGACCCTTGTGGTCGCCCTCGTTCCCCACCCGAACAATAGGGAACAAACCGATACAATCAAACACGTCGAATTATCCCAATCATTCGGCCACCAAACAGGGCGACCACAAGGGTCGCCCCTACAGTCATTTACCATACGTGTATCCAGTCAATGTCCTAATTACAGTGCAATAAATAGTATTTTTCACAGAAAAAATACCAAATAATTAGGTTTTTTTCTAAAAAGCTACTAGTATTGACATAGTATTTTACACACGTTCCACCCAATCTTTTCAATCACTTATTCACACATTTATGGAAATCATCCCCAACCGAAACAGGCTGTTTGTGGCCAGTTGTTTTGCGCTGATTACAACAGCGATGGCATTTGCCGTACGGGCAGGCATCATGAACGACCTTACCAGTAGCATGGGTCTGTCAGACACAGAAAAAGGCTGGATTAACCAAATGGGATTTTTTGGATTCCCAGTAGCTACCATGATTGGTGGGCCGTTGTATAATAGTCTGGGACCGAAAAGACTGGGATACATTGCCTTCTTTAGTCATTTGTTTGGCATTACCTTTACGCTGCTTTCGACCAGTTTCTGGCCGCTGTTTATCTCTACTTTCCTGATCGGATTTGCCAACGGAATGGTTGAGGCTGCCTTTAACCCGCTGATTGCCACTATGTTTGACACCAACAAAACCACCATGCTCAATCGGTTTCATGTCTGGTTTCCGGGTGGTATTGTGATTGGTTCATTATTGGTATTTTGGGTGAATACGCTAGGTATTAGCTCTGACATACTCTGGCAAAGCAAAATTGCTTTAATGTATATTCCGACAGCTATTTACGGATTCCTTTTCTTCGGACAAAAATTCCCCTCGCATAGTGGCTCTATTTCTTCTTCCAACACAGAGAATGTGACTGCTATCTTCACTTCGTTGCTGTTCTGGTTTATGGTTATTTGTATGACTATGACTGCCACCACCGAACTGGGTACACAGCAATGGGTAGAACGGATTCTAGGCAATGCTGGGGCTGAACCGCTGTTGGTACTAGCCTTGGTTACGGGGCTGATGGCCATTGGTCGCCTTTTTGCGGGGCCTATTGTGCACCGCCTCAACATTACAGGTGTACTACTCGGCTCTTCGATTATAGCAACCCTTGCTCTCTTTATGATGAGTCAGGCCACTGGAAATATGGTGTATGTAGCTGCGGTTTTGTTTGCCATTGGCGTCTGCTATTTCTGGCCCAATATGATCTCATTTGTAGCCGAATATCTGCCTAAAACCGGAGCTTTAGGTATGTCGCTAATTGGCGGAGTAGGCATGTTTGGCGTATCTATTTTTCAGCCTATTATTGGCAACTGGCTGGATACCAAACGCACACAAGCCTTGGCAAGTGGACTCACCAGCCAAAAAGCTGAACTAGCAGCGGGTCAGGCTACACTGGCCAATATTGCCATTCTGCCAGCTATTCTAGTCGTTGCCTTTGGCATTCTCTTCTTCATGATGCGGAAACAGGTAGCAGCTCATTCTTCTCTGCAAAAAGCCTAGTCGTAGATTGTCTGAACCTTGATTTCTAGGATTAAAAGATGGCCTTGATTACTTGTCTGAACCCTGATTTTCTTGATTAAAGGATTACCGTGATTCTTTTTGGGTGAACAAAATGACAATCCAGACAATCCTTTAATCAAGAAAATCAGGGTTCAGACTTACTGCCGGGCAGCCCACGCATCCATTTTGCGTTCTAGTACATCGAGCGGCATACAGCCATCTCTCAGAAACTCGTCATGGAAGGCAGCCAGATTGAATTTGTTACCTAGCTGGGCTTCATATTTGGTACGCAATTCCCTGATTTTCAAAGCTCCAATCTTGTACGAAAGGGCTTGTGCCGGAACAGCCATGTAGCGTTCAATTTCGGCGATAGCTCCATCTTCAGAAATAGGTTCGTTTTCCATCATATAGGCAATGGCTTGCTCACGTGTCCAACCTTTGGTGTGTAAGGCCACGTCTACAACGAGCCGGATAGCCCGATGCATTTCGTCTCCCAAGGCACCCATATACTGATAGGGATCGGTGTATAAACCCAGCTCTTTGCCCAGTGATTCGCAGTACAAAGCCCAGCCTTCACCATAGGCGCCATACCAGCTAAACCGCATAAACTTAGGCAAGGCTGTATTTTCCTGTTGCAGAGACATTTGGTAGTGATGCCCAGGAATAGCTTCGTGCAAAAACAAAGACTCCATGCCCGAAGTAACATTAAATTTTTTGGCATCAGGAATAGGCACATAAAACACCCCAGGCCGACTTCCATCCGCAGCCCCTTGAATGTATTCGGCACTAGCAGAAGCTTCACGGAAGGCTTCGGTACGACGAATTTCAAAGTTTGTTTTAGGTGTTTTAGTAAACATAGTAGCCACATGGGGCTTTACCTTTTCATAAATTCCATGGAATGCATTCAGCACATCTGTTGAATTTTTATAGGGAAAAAGTTTGGGATCTTCTTTCAGGTGTGTAAAGAAAGCCTTCAGATCACCAGAGAATCCTACCTGTGTTTTTACTTTTTCCATTTCACCTCGGATGCGAGCCACTTCTTTTTCTCCTAGCTGATAGATTTGCTCAGGTGTCAGATCGGTGGTGGTCCATTCCCGCACATGATAAGCATACAAGTCTTTTCCCTTTGGCCATACATCTACGCCAGATGTGGTACGGGCCTTGGGTAGGTATTCATTTTTCAGAAAATCCCCTAATTTCTTGTAGGTCGGAACGAGTTCGGTCTGAATAGCCTTTTTGTAGGCTTCTGTGAGGCGTTTTTTGTCGGTCTCGCTGAAGTCTTTGGGCAGTTTGGTGATAGGGCCATAAAACAAGCTTTTCGTAGGATCGGCTACTACCAAGTCAGTCATTTGTGGAATCATCTTTACTACTAGGGTTTTTGGCAGCACCATACCTGCGGCACTGCCTTTGCGGAAATTCCCGATGGCAGTGTCGCCCCAGGCCACAAAAGCCGTGATGCGTTTTAGCCAGTTGTCGTAATCCTGTACGGTTTTGAACGGCTGAAAACCATCTCCACTGCCCATTTGCCCTATCGTAAGGGGTAAGCCCATAAACTGCTGAAAGGGAATGTACTCTTCATGAAATTGTTCTAACTCTAACTGCATTTTCATTTCCCGTTCAAATATATCATAGGCAATGCGGTCTTGATCATTGAGGGAATCCCGACTAAACTCATGGATTTTTTGCAGGTAATTGTCATAAAATGCGTGTTTGGCCTGCAAATATTCCTGGGAATTAGTATTGGGTAAGAGATCATTATATCGGTTGTCGCCTTGTTGGGTAGCATCTACTGGATATAGCTTGGCTCTGTCTTCGTAATAGGCTTCAAATACAGCAACCAGCCTAGCATTGGTTTCTATCATAGTTGGTTGGACATTTTGAGTGGTATCTGTTTTCTTACTTTCCGGGGCACAGGTACTCAGTAAAAGTACCAACACCCCCATCCAAAGGAGTTTTTTCATATACGTTTAGGCAAAAGAGTTTGATGATTGAGTTTCCAAAAATACACTTATTTTTCACCGCAAAGATGCAGGGACGCAAAGAAAAATAGGTTTGGCGTACTTTTTCTAGCGTCCCTGTGGTGAAAAACTATATATCTACTGTCCACTCCTGCGACTTTCCGGTATCTTGGTTGATGAGTTTGATGCGAAGCTTACGAATGCCTTTTTCGATCAATGATCCTGTGCCATAGCGGATTTCTGTGTTGGTTTCTTTGGTCACAAAGTTAACTTTCCGAATCAGGGAATCGTCTAAGGCATTGTAGATCAACAGGGTAGCATTGGTGTTTAGTTTATAAGGAACAGTGATGCGAACAAAGGAATCTGCAAAGCGGGTCAAGCGTGCTTGTTTTTGATACTCACCAATGAGAATGGTTTTATCGTCAGTGGTTTGGCCGACAATTTTATAGAAGCACAAGGCAGGCACAGCCAGGGTATCCCGAAATTGATACAACTCCTGCGTAGTACCATGGGTATCTCTTTTGAGTACTACTGTACCAATCTGTTTAGACTGAGCTTCGGACTGCATGCGACGAAAAATCTGAAACTCAAGCAGTTGAGATGAGTTATTGGCATCTGTTTTCCAGAAAAGGTCTACAAAGCCAGCTTCAGTGTTGGCGGTAACAGTTCCTGTCGCAGACTGATTCATCGGAAATCCCTGCGGCTGCCCACCAACCTGAATCGAAAATCGGCAGTAGTCGTGCAGGTAGCCATCTACGTTGAGCAAATAGGTATGGGAAGGCTTTAGTGAGTCTAGTTGCACATAGATATCATCCTGGCTAGCCAGTGACACACAGGTTAATATGCGGTAGGTAGTTGTTTGACAGGGGGTTCCTTCTAGTACTACTAGTTGTACACCCCGTATATCACGGCATTGTTGACGGGCAATATTGACATAATAGGTTCCGGCAGCAGCAGTGGTAAAGGTAAACCATTGGTCATTGTGGTAGTCAATGCACTTGCCTGTCAGCGACTCGTCTACACAGTTCCACTGTACTGTACAACTATCTGTCCGTGACACATGCCATTGGTTCAGTGTCAATGGCAGCCGATTTTCAATTTTATCATTCGGCACCTGTCCACTGACCAGACCGCACGTTAGCATCAGGAAGATTGTCTGAACCATGATTTGTGAGATTGTCTGAACCATGATTTGTGGGATTTTAGGATTTTCTTGATTCCCTGTATTTTCTTATTCAATATACCTGCTTGTCTGAACCTTGATTTTCAGGATTTCAAGATTTCCTTGATTTTCTTATTCAATATACCTGTTTGTCTGAACCTTGATTTGTGGGATTTCAAGATTTTCTTGATTCTCTATCCTTTCTTTATTCAATATACCTGCTTAGATAAATGATTGGGTTGAAAGCACAAAAAACCTGTAATCAAGAAAATCCTAAAATCCCACAAATCACGGTTCAGACAATCCGTGGTCCTTGCGTATTTACCTGAGACACATGCACTTCACTGTCAATACCCTGATGGCTGCATTCCTGTTGCATGGCTGCGGCAACAGCCTGAGCGGCAGACTCAGAGGCAGTGAGGGCAAAGATAGACGGCCCAGAACCAGAAATACTACAGCCCAAAGCTCCTGCAGCAATAGCAGCTTGTTTGATAGACTCATAGCCCGGAATGAGCAACGAACGAATCGGCTCTACAATCACATCTTCCAATGACCGACCAATGAGTTCATAGTCGCCTTTGAAAAGTCCGGCAATGAGCCCAGCGGTATTGCCCCATTGTACTACCGCATCTTTCAGTAGAATCTGTTTCCGTAATACCCGACGGGAATCTTCGGTTTTGAGTTCAATCTGTGGGTGTAATACCGTAGCATGCAGGTTAGCAGGAACGGGAATGGTGACTAGATCCAGAGGCTGATAGCTTCGCACCAACACAAATCCCCCCATAATGGCCGGAGCTACGTTGTCGGCGTGGGCGGTGCCACTGGCTAGTTTTTCGCCTTGCATGGCAAATTGCACTAGGTCAATGGGTTTCAGCGGTTCGCCCAGCAGTTTGTTGGCTCCAAATACGGCAGCAGCAGAACTGGCGGCACTGCTACCAATACCACTACCAGGTTTTATTTTTTTCAGAAAGGTAATTTCAAATCCCTGTTCACTGCCCAGGTGCTGCAAAAACGCCTGTAATGCCACGCCTGCGGTGTTTTTCTCTGGTTGCAGCGGCATGCTAGTAAATTCGGTTTTGTTCTGAATGACAATGCCTTTGGCATCGGTTTTCCGGATCAAAATTTCATCTCCCGGTGAGTTGAGGGCAAATCCTAAGATGTCAAATCCAGCGGCTACATTGGCAACTGTTGCCGGGGCAAAAATATGAAGTTCCTGAGGCATTGAGGTTAAGTGTGAATGGTAATAAATGTTATTTCAATTTTGAAGTAACTACTCATCAATCTGTTAGGCACATTGTTGTTGACTATCTTTAACTCTCTTTTTGTCTTCCCGCAGGGATCTTCGCGCAAATACAGCGGTCGTCGTCTTTGCGCAAAATTCGCTGCGCAACGGCAAAAGAGTAATTGTTTTTACTTAACTACATACGAGCAAGCTACTCATTCTAAATCTTCAATATATGCATATGTGGATTTACACTGCGAATAAGAGTTTCTTTTTCCTTACGACTCAATTTCTTTAATTCTTTTTCACGAGCAATGGCATCATTTACAAATTGCAGTTCTTCATAATAGACTAGATTGTAGCAATAGTATTTGCCTGCAAAAGAACTGATATTCCCTTTGTTTTCATAATGTTCCGCCAAACGACGATACAAATCATTAGTAATACCTATGTATAACACTGTTTTGCCTGGATTGGTGGTTATATATACATAATACATACAAGTCTTATCTATTTTTCTATAAAATCTTATTTGTCAATGCGTTCGCACACAAACGACGACCACTGTATTTGTGCGAAGTTCCCTGCGGGAAGACAGAAGTTTGAGAAAAGATGAATAAAAAACAAAAGTAATACTATGTGGCATTAATAACCCTACAAGTACTACAAAACCATAAACACCTCACGTATTCCCTATTGTAGCTTCTCCTGAATTTTCTTTACCACGGCATCTGTCTGATTCAGTACCTCTTCTTCAGTCAGGCGAATCACAGTAATGTTATATTCTTTCAAATCATCTTCCTTCCGAGCGGCGGCAAAATAGGCATCGGGATGGGTATGTGCATCCGATTCTATGTCTATAGCCAGTTTTTTTTCAGTACAGAAAAACGTGACAATATAGTCGTCTAGTGGATGTTGCCAGGTAAATTCATACCCTAGCCCCTTGTCTTTCAGGTGGTTCCAGAGTACAATTTCAGCATTGGAGCTAAAGTCACGCAGGTAGCGGCTTAGCTCACTCAGTGCTGGATTAAACGGAGGCTTATTGCTGTCTTCCATTGTTTTTGTCTGAAACAGGATTTACAGGATTAAAAGATTGCCTTGGTTTTGTCTGAATCAGGATTTACAAGATTGTAGGATTTCCTTGATTATAGATTTGATCTACTACCATTGAATAAGAAAAAGACAGAGAATCAAGGCAATCCTGTAATCTTGTAAATCAAGGCTCAGACAATAATCCTGGCAATCCTACAATCCTGTAAATCCTGGTTCAGAAATTTAGAAATTCGCAATGCGAATAATATCGGCAAAGATACCCGCTGCGGTTACCTCAGCTCCAGCTCCAGCTCCTTTGACGATCAGCGGACGGACTTTGTAGCGTTCAGTCCAGAACAGTACCAAGTTGTCGTTTCCTTCTACCTGAAAAAACGGACTGTCTGGTCCTACTTCCCGTAAGCCTGTATGCAGCTTGCCTTTCTCATACACGGCAATGTACCGCTGGCGTTTTCCTGCTTTTTCGACATTGGCTCGGATGTTCTCAAAATGTTCATCGTAGTTGGGCAATACCTTAAAGAAATCGGCAATGCTGTTTGCTTTCTGGCATTCTTCTGGCAAGAAGTTTTCACTAACCACATCTTTCGACTCCAGGATAGAACCCGACTCTCGGCTGAGAATCAATATTTTACGTGCTACATCCAGTCCGTTCATGTCAATCCGTGGATCAGGCTCGGAGTAGCCAAGTTCCTGGGCTTTTTTTACCACTGAGCTAAAGGAAACACCTGCTTTGTGTTCGTTGAAGAGAAAGTTAAGGGTTCCAGACAGGATGGCTTCTATTTTCAAGATCTTGTCTCCGCTTTGGGTCAGGTCGTTCAGGGTTTTGATGACAGGTAGTCCGGCTCCTACGTTGGTTTCAAACAGAAACTTAGCACCTCGTTGCGTAGCGGTTTGCTTGAGTCGGCGGTAGAGTTCATACCGTCCGGAACAGGCTACTTTGTTGGGTGTTACGACCGAAATACCTCTTTGCAGGGCTTCTTCGTACAAGTCTACCAGTTCTTCACTAGCGGTACAGTCTACCAGAATAGAGTTGCGCAGGTTCAAGTCATGCATTTTGCTCGAAAACTCACCCAAGCTCATCGGCTCGCCGTTGTTGTCGAGCAGGTTTTTCCAGTCGGGCAGATGGATGCCATTTTCATCAAACCACATTTTGCGGCTGTTGGCAATACCTACCACGCGAATTTCCACATTGTATTCGTTCAGGAAATATTCCTGTTGTTCCCGCATTTGCCGCAGCAACGTCCCTCCTACTGTTCCTACCCCAATCAGAAAGGCATTCAATACCTTGGTATCAGAGAGGAAGAAAGCTTCGTGGACAATATTGAGGGCTTTGCGGCAGTCTACCGCCTGCGTAACAAACGAGATATTATTTTCAGAACTTCCCTGTGCAATGGCCCGTACGTTTACCCCGTTTCTTCCCAAGGCAGAAAACAGTTTGCCAGCTACATTGGGGGTATTTCGCATATTTTCACCCACAATAGCGAGGATACTCATTTGTTGCTCCACAATAATGGGGTCAATGAGTCCATTTTTGCGTTCGATTTCAAATTCTTTTTCCAGCAGAGCTTTGGCCTGTACGGCATCTTGCATGTTGATAGCCACCGAAATGGAATGCTCTGAAGAAGCCTGTGTAATCAAAATCACATTGATCCGACCATTGGCCAAGGCACTAAACAGGCGTTTGGCAAAACCCGACACACCCACCATACCACTGCCATTCAACGAAATCAGGGCTACGGTTTCAATAGAAGAAATACCTTTGATCGGCGAGCCATTGTCTACACTTTCACGGGCTACTACCGTTCCTTCGGCGGCGGGATTAAAGGTGTTCTTGATTTTAAGGGGAATATTTTTGGATAAAACTGGCTGCACAGAAGGCGGATAGAGAACTTTTGCCCCAAAATGCGACAGCTCTAATGCTTCAATATAAGATACCTGCTTGAGTACCATCGTTTTACGCACTTTGCGGGGATCGGCGGTCATCATGCCATCTACATCGGTCCAGATTTCGAGGGATTTGGCTTGGATGCCTGCCGCCACAATAGATGCGGTATAGTCAGAGCCACCTCTTCCTAGGGTAGTAGTTTCATTCTGAAGCGTAGAAGCAATAAAGCCTCCCATCACAATCAGTTTATCGGTACGGGAGAAATATTTGCGGATGCGTTTGTCCGTCTCTTCAAAGTTAACGGTAGCATTGCCAAAATTGTTATCCGTCACAATGAGTTCTCGGGCATCTACCAGCAGGGCTTCCATGCCCAAGGTTTTGAAGTATTCAGAAATGATCAGTGACGAGAGTCGTTCGCCAAAGCTCATCACAAAGTCACGGCTTTTGAGAGACATTTCTTTGAGCAGAAACAGTCCCTGAAGTACGTCTTTCAGCTCATTGAGCATCATCATGACGGCTGCCACAGCCCTTGTCTGGTTTTGTGGCGGTAGCAGTTCTTGAATGCACTGCAAGTGTTTTTTTTCGATTTCCTGTAAAAATTTCAGATACGACTCATCGCCCTGAGAAGCTAGGGAGCTTACCTGAATCAATTTATCAGTGATACCAGACATGGCAGAGACAACAACGGCTACTTGCCCTTCAATACGGGCATTCTTCACGATTTCGCCAACATGTTTCATCATTTCTGCAGACTGTACAGAGGTACCCCCAAACTTGAGAACTTTCATATTTTTATTGTAGGTAAGAGTGAATAGGCAACTAACGGGTCTGAAATAGCTATTTTAGCCGCAATCGGTGGCAAAAATAGAATACGCTGACCTTTTATTATAATTAGTTGTTGATTTTTTTCAAGCATATATGGGAAAACCCAAAAGCCTGAATAGAGTAGATGATATGTCATATTGTCCCGCCTATTGGCGGATAATAATCACAATACGAATCATTGCAGCACTGATTCGTGTAGAAAGCATGGTAGAAAAAGAAAAATATGCCGCAGAATGACTTTTCATGCCACAAGATTACAAAACCCTATCTTAAAAATCAAACAAAATGCAAAGGAAAATTTGCAGAAAGAAAGGTTTCCGCTTTCAATTATGGGCGAACCTTAATATATACTTGACAGAATAAAAAATAAGTTGTATCGTTACTACTAATTAATATTCTATCTAAAACTACTACTCAAAAGCTAAAAAACATGGATTTCAAAGATCAGATAAAACAACTCGGAATTAAAGTTGAAAATTTACTTCCTCAAATTCAAACAGAAGAAGCCACAAAAAATGCTCTTATCATGCCATTTATCCAAATTCTAGGATATGATGTATTTAATCCCTTTGAAGTAGTACCTGAGTTTGTAGCTGATATTGGTATAAAAAAAGGCGAAAAGGTAGACTATGCGATTATTCAAGAAAAAGAACCCAGAATCTTAATTGAATGCAAGCATCACAAAGAAAAGCTAGATCCTCATAACTCTCAGTTATTCAGATACTTTCACACAACAAAAGCACGATTCAGCATCCTTACCAATGGACTACATTATCGTTTTTATACGGATTTGGTAGAACCTAATAAAATGGATAAAAAACCTTTCTTTGAGTTTTCAATAGCCGAAATCAAAGAAAATGAAATCGTTGAACTTAAAAAATTTCATAAATCTTATTTTGACATTGACAGCATTGTTAATACGGCTAGTGAGCTTAAATACTCAAATGAGATAAAAACCTTAATGGCTAATGAGCTCAAAGTTCCTTCTGATGCATTTGTCAAGTTTTTTGTCAATCAAATCTATACAGGACGAGCCACAGAAAAGGTTTTAAATCAGTTTAAAGAATTGGTAAAAAAGTCTCTTAATCAACTCATTAGTGATATGATTAGCGATAGACTCCGATCTGCTCTCGATAATGAAACTACTACTGCTTTAGATACTCCTGTTGTTGAAGACTCGTCTTCTCTAACAGGAGAAGCCCAAAAAGAAAAAACAATAGAAACTACAGATTTTGAAAAAGAGGGTTACTTCATTGTAAAATCTATCTTTCGACAAAAGATCTCTTCCGACAGAATTGTAGGAAGAGATACACAAACCTATTTTGGTATCTTGTTAGACGACAATAATCGGAAACCTCTTTGTAGATTATGGTTCAATGGTGGAAAAAAGTATATAGGATTATTTGATGAAACAAAAAAAGAAACCAAACAAGAAATTGTAGGTCTAGATGATATTTATAAATATTCGGATCAATTACTAAAAATTGTTGATTTCTACGAGAAAGGATAATTTTACAGACCTAAAGGTAATGAAAAATAGGGCTGTGTTTTAAAATGTATGATAATTTATCACCTGATTATCAGTTATTTACTCTAACTGACTGGAGATTTGATGGCAATATAGCTGTCAAAGATGGTAAAACAGAACAGTTTCCTATCCAGTGTCTGCCTGAAAAGTTCAGTCCTGCATATTGAGGCTTGTTCTTCCATCATACATTTTGAAACACAACCAAAATTAATTTTAATGCGAGTTATGGATGAGTCTATGTAGGGGCGACTTATATTCGCCCACATCATTCCAGACAAACGCCGTTGAACCCCTTTCCAAGTCAATCGTTCGGTTTGGAAACACCTGGGCGAATGTTATTCGCCCCTACATTCGATACAAAATCCCAACATTCCCCCTATATTGCGATTCTGTTTCAACAAACATACCCCAATCTTATTCAATTACTTATGAGAAAGCCTGCACAGCGTCTGATTTCCTATCTGTTTGTTTTCTGGTTATTGGTGGCTACCCACACAGGAATGGCCCAAGTAAACTGGGCTACTGATGGAAATAGTTATTACCAGATAGAAAAAAATGAGGTAATGCAATATACATTGCCTTCCAATGACAAAACCACGTTTCTTTCCAAAGCCCAATTGACACCCGAAGGACAATCAGAAGCCCTGAAAGTTAGTTCCTTTGACCTCTCCGCAGACGGCAATCAGGTGCTGATTTTCACCAACACCAAAAAAGTCTGGCGACTCAATACCCGGGGCGACTACTGGGTACTGAACAAGCAAACCCAATCCCTTCGAAAATTAGGCAAAACCCTGCCAGCTTCTTCTCTGATGTTTGCCAAATTCTCGCCTGATGGAACCAAAGTTGCTTATGTCAGCAATCAAAATATTTACGTTGAAGACCTAGCTACCAACACCATCAAACCCCTGACCACCGACGGCACCCGCAGACACATCAATGGTACCTTTGACTGGGTGTATGAAGAGGAATTTTCGTGTCGGGATGGTTTCCGGTGGAGTCCAGATAGCAAACGCATTGCCTACTGGCAGATTGATGCCACCACCATCCGGGATTTTTATATGATTAATACGACTGATTCTATTTATTCACGTATGATTCCGGTCGAATATCCTAAAGTTGGTGAAGCTCCTTCTGGTTGCCGTATAGGTGTACTGACCGTAGACGGCGGTACTACTACCTGGATGAAAGTACCCGGAGACATTACCCAACATTATATTACCCGCATGGAGTGGACAAGTGCTGATGGGCTAATTCTGCAACAACTCAACCGCAAACAAAACGAAAGCAAGTTATATACCTGTCAGGCAAGCACAGGTGCTCCCACACTCATTTATTCAGAAAAAGACGAAGCCTGGATAGACATCCAAAGTGCCTGGGAAAGTGACATGAGTGAAGGATGGATGTGGATCAATGGAGGAAAAGAATTTCTGTGGCCCAGCGAAAAAGATGGATGGAGGCATATATACCGTGTCAGTAGGGATGGAAAAAAAGAAGTCCTGGTCACCAAAGGAAACTTTGATGTGATTGAGATCCGGTGTGTGGATGAAAAAACCAATACACTGTATTTTATGGCTTCGCCAACCAATGCTACCCAACGGTACTTATACAAAACCAAGCTGGATGGCAAAGGTACTGCCGAACAGGTTTCGCCCAAGGCATTAACAGGTACCCATTCCTACACCATTTCTCCCAATGGAAAGTTTGCCTACCATTCTTTTTCCAATACCAATACCAAACCCGTCAACGAGCTCGTTTCTCTGCCCACACATACGCCTCTGTTTGAAAAGCAAAGCATACAAACCCAGCTAGCCTCTGCTACGCCTGCAGGACCCAAGGTGGAGTTCTTTAAAATCAAAATAGAAAGCGGACTCGAACTAGATGCATGGATGGTGAAACCGAAAAACTTTGATCCCAACAAAAAATATCCGGTTATTTTTCAGGTTTATACCGAACCTGCCGGACAAACCGTACGTGATGGATATGGTGTAGGCCGACTAGTACAATATATGGGAGACCTTTCAGCAGATGGCTACATTTATATGTCGGTAGACAACCGAGGTACGCCTGCCCCACGTGGAAGAGAGTGGAGAAAAAGCATTTATCGGAAAATAGGCATCGTCAATATTGAAGACCAAGCAGCTGCCGCCAGAGAAATCCTGAAATGGCCGTTTGTAGACCCTGAACGCATTGCAGTATGGGGCTGGAGTGGCGGCGGATCGGCCACACTGAACCTAATGTTCCAGCATCCAGAAATCTACAAAACAGGTATTGCCATAGCTGCAGTAGCAAACCAGCTTACCTATGACAATATTTACCAGGAACGATACATGGGACTTCCACAGGAAAACAAACAGGATTTCATTGCAGGTTCTCCGATCACACATGCCAAAAACCTAAAAGGAAACCTGTTGTATATTCATGGTACTGGCGACGACAACGTACACTATCAGAATGCTGAAATGCTGATCAATGAACTGATTAAGCATAACAAAGTATTCCAACTGATGGCCTATCCCAATCGTACCCATAGCATCAATGAAGGCGAAGGCACGAGCCGTCATTTGGCTACAATATTTACCAATTACCTGAAGACGTATTGTCCGCCAGGCGGCAAATAAAATGGATATTATCATGCATCTGTCATAAGAACCATGTATTCATTGCATCCAGTTGGATGGAAATTACCATCTTTGCCCTATGAGAAACTCTATTCTGACCCTGATTAAATACATTCTGCCTTTACTGGTAGCCTATCTACTGTTGCGGTATTACGTGTTCCGAGAGGTAAGTCTGGCGGAAATGGTAGCGGTATTCCAACAGGCCGACTACCGCTGGATATTGGTGTCAGGGGTGTTTCTATTGCTGGCACACTTCAGCCGGGCATACCGCTGGCGACTCTTGTTGCAACCATTGGGCTACCAGCCTGGTTTAGTTCGCATGTTTCTGGCGGTAATGATTGGCTATTTTGCAAACCTACTTGTACCTCGCCTGGGCGAAGTGACGCGTTGTGGCGTGTTGCAGAAGATGAACAAAGTACCTATCAACATTGGTATTGGTACAGTAGTAGCCGAACGGTTGTTTGATGTGGTAATGCTGCTGCTGTTGTTGTGCCTGAATTTTCTGCTAGAATTTACCCGCCTGAGTGATTTCTTTATTCGTTTTTTTGAAGAAAAAACCCGTGGATTCAGTACCTTGTCTACCACATTTTATGTAGGTATTTCGCTGCTGGCAGTCCTTCTGCTGGGTCTGGCCTATGGGCTGTATCGCAAACGGGAAAGACTCTGGCAGGTGCCTTTGCTGGCACGTATACGGGATTTTTTCTGGGGCATGTGGGAAGGGTTGCTCAGTGTACAGCACATGAAACAGAAAGGAGGCTTTATTTTCCACTCGGTATTTATCTGGGTATGTTATTATTTTGCCTCTTATGCCCTTACCTTTGCCTTGCCCGATGCTACACCACTGAGTATGCTGGCTGGACTTACCATCCTGATGATGGGCAGCCTGGGTATGGCAGCTCCTGTACAGGGCGGTGTAGGATCGTATCATCTGCTAGTCAGTAGTGCATTGATGCTTTATGGCTGGACACAGGCAGATGGTATTATTTTGGCTACGTTTATCTGGAGTTCTCAAACCTTACTTACCATGCTTATTGGTGGAATATGCTTTATTGTCAGTCTGTTTATCAACCAAGCTTCCGAACCCTTTGTTCAGAAACCTGTATCTACATAAACCACTGAAACCATTCGCAATCATATAGGAAATCCGTATCAGAGAGACAAACACCTATGTGAATGTTTATTTACTCATTTACTCGTTTATTCATGAGTCAGACAAAAATTCAGACCCTTACACAAGCGGCAGCTACCTTGCAACAGTGGCAGGCGGCAGGCAAGAAGATTGTTTTTACCAATGGATGTTTTGACATTCTGCACATTGGACATGTAGATTACCTGGAAAAGTCCCGGGCTTTAGGCGATGCATTGGTGGTGGGTGTCAATACTGATGGTTCTATTCGTCGCATCAAAGGCGAAAGCCGCCCCATTGTAAATGAAACCTCCCGTAGCCGGGTCATTGCAGCCCTGGAGTCGGTAAGTTTGGTGGTACTTTTTGACGACGATACGCCAAAAAGTCTGATTGAAACCCTAAAACCTGACATTTTGGTCAAAGGAGACGATTACAGTGTTGAAACCATCGTTGGTGCAGATTTTGTATTATCCCATGGAGGATCGGTGCAGACCATTCCGTTGGTCAAAGGATTTTCAACCTCGGCCATTATTGCTAAAATTCGTACAACTGGATAAACAAACAGGCAGAGAAGTATTTACCCGCCATTCGTTTACGCACTGGTAGAATGGGCAGCAAAGTTGTCCTTTGACAAGCCTAGAGAAAACAATTTAACCATTTAAAATTTAACAATTTTTATTATACTTGTACGTCTTTGTATATACAGATATAATCTAAAAAAACGACCCCTATCTATGATTATTATTATCAGTGTACTAACCATGCTCATCAGCATGTTTGTATCAAGCAGACTTAAAAGTAAGTTTCACAAGTATTCCCAGATTCCACTGGCAGGTGGAATGAGTGGAGCAGAAGCTGCTACCAAAATGCTTCGTGACAATGGTATCTATGACGTGAAAATCCTGTCTGTAGAAGGACAGCTCACAGACCATTACAATCCGACAAACAAAACTGTAAATCTGAGCCACGACGTATATAATGGACGCAATGCAGCGGCGGTGGCAGTAGCCTCGCACGAATGCGGACACGCCGTACAACATGCCACAGCCTATGGCCCGCTAACGATGCGTTCGGCACTAGTTCCGGTGGTGAGTCTCTGTAGCAATGTACTTCAGATTCTGAATGTGCTCATGCTAGTAGGTGTGGGCTACACCCTTATGAGCGGAAATGGCCCATTGTCAACGATCATACTACTGGTACTTATTGCTGCCAATGCAGGTGTGGCCATCTTCTCTACCATTACCCTTCCAGTAGAGTTTGATGCCAGCCGACGGGCACTGGCATGGATGGAAAGCAGTGGTGTAGCCACCAGCCGCGAACATGATATGGCAAAGGATGCCCTCAAATGGGCCGCATTAACCTACGTGGTTGCTGCCATCGGAGCTGTTGCGCAACTGGCCTACTGGATCATGCTGTTTATGGGTCGCCGGAATGACTAGTCTGAACCTTGATTTTTAGGATTAAAAGATTGCCTTGATTTTTTGTATGGAAAGATACGTAATCAAGGTAATCCTTTAATCCTGAAAATCAAGGTTCTCAGACTATATCTCAATCACCACATCGGCTGTCAGTGGGTGGGCTACACAGGTAAGTACATAGCCTGCCTTAATTTCAGACGCAGACAAGCCATCTTCCTCGTCCATCTGCACCTTGCCATTGATACATTTTCCCATACACGCCGTACACAGGCCACTTTGGCAGGAATAAGGTAAATCAATATCGTTGTCCAGGGCTGCTTGCAGGATGGTTTTCTGTGTAGGCACAACAAATGTATATTCAGCTCCTTCATACATGACCGTTACCCGTTGTTCATGGGCAGCAGTCAGTGGGGCTTCGGTTACTTCGCCGTGGGTTTCTTCGGTGGTAGTGACGAAGCTTTCCGAATGTATCTGTTCTGGCAAAACATGTAGAATCTGAAGCGACTTCTTTACTTCGGTCATCATCCCATCTGGTCCGCAGAGGTAATAGTCTTTGTTGGTAGCAGGGGGCAGTGTTTCCAGAATTTTCAGTACCACCGACTGGTTGAGTCGTCCGGTATGTCCGTTCCACCCAGCATAAGGCTGGCTTAGCACATGAATGACCCGCAACCGACCCACATACATTTTTTGCAAAGCTTCTAGTTCCTGCATAAAAATAACCGATTGCTGGTGACGATTGCCGTAGATAAGCGTTATATCAGTGGCAGGTTCGCCATGTAGGGCCGTTTTCAGGATAGACATCAGTGGTGTAATACCACTTCCAGCTCCAATCAGCACCAAGTGACGTTTTGCCTCGACATCTGGAACAAAAACAAACCGTCCAGAAGGTGGCATCACTTGTAGGGTATCTCCTACTTTCAGGGTATCATTCAGGTAATTAGACACAACACCCCCCGCAATCCGCTTGACGGTGACAATAAGTGGCGTATCTGTCAGTGGTGAGCTGGACATAGAATAGGAACGACGTTCGTTCTTGCCCTGCACTGAAACCAGAAGGGTCAGAAACTGCCCAGCCTGATAGGTAATTTTCTGAGAAACAGGATTTTCGAAGTAAATGGAAATAGCCTCGGATGTTTCACGAACAATTTTCTCTACACGCAGCGAATAATAGGTACTCATAGTAGTGGTTAAAAAAGTTAAAGATTACAGATTGTACAACAAAGACTTACACAACCTATCCTATTAAAATTAAAAGTCCCAAGTTAAAAGCCCTGAAGGGGCGTAACCCATCAGCACAGGGGAAAGCCCTGTGAATTGGATTATGATGGAAAGATATAAAAATCTCTGCGGGGGTTGACTACCTATCAAAAAAAAATCCTCCCAAAGGAAGGATATGGTATGAGTCAAGTAAGGATTCACTTGAAGCAAAGCCTTACTTTTCAACATGTATCAGAGTGGAATCAGAGAGAGTGTGTAGGTGTTCTTTGTATTTTTAAGAGGATTTTCTTCTACATAAGAAATGGTCAGTTCCGTTTCGCTTAGGCTCACGATATTAACTTCGGTTGGCACTCCAGTAGAAAGCTTTACCGTGCCTTCATTGTTGATAAACGACCAAGTACCAGAGGTAACACTCCCATCTTTATTGGTACGGGTGAAGCTGGTAGCATCGAAACTTAGCCGATAGGGTTCAAAGTTTTCGGTATTGGCTGTTCCACCAATGATATAAATCTGGTCATCTTTTTGGGTGATCAGATTTCTCAATAAAGCCTTATTCACTTTCCAGGCTCGACTAATCATCTCTGTTTTGGTTTTGGTTTTCGGCGGGTCTTTTTTACAGGAACTCAAGCTCACTGTAACCATCACTAAAGCTATAAACAGCCATACATGACTCAATTTTTTCATAGAAATATTAAAAGTTAATGAATAGTTAAAAATCTGTTTGACAAAAATAGTCTTTTTCAAGAAACTACCCTAACGGGAAAGTCTACAATTTAGTTAAAAACATACAAAAGTACGAAAATCTGTATCCTTTCCAAATATTTATACTGCCTAAAAATCATCCACAAGTAAACCAATAGTTTTAACTCACAACTCCCAGTTTATAGCATGTATTGCATGGCGCATTACCTTTGCAGGGAAGACCTCGCTTGGCAGATTTCCTCAAATATAGTTTGAATTACAATAGCCATTGTCTACATCTGTAATTTTAAAAAAAAGGCGCAAAAAAGAGGCAAACGAATGACAATATATTAAAAAATAGTACATACATTTGGCACTACTAAAAGAGACTATTTTGTGTGCAGAATATCATTTTCATATAGGCAAATTTATTCCACAAGAACCCCCTTTAGCTAGCGAATCTTAAAAAGCAATTTCTGTCTACATAGACACTCAAAGCATTTTTCTTGTCTATATAGATAAAAAACTAGTTTAAATGGTATAAAATATACACACAAACATTTTTTTTAGATTAAATTTTATTTACAGGAATGTATAAGGAACGAGAATAAAATAATGGGCTGTGTTTGAAAATGTATGATGAGTAAAAAAGCTTCCTTTCTGTTTGAACGCCTTTTTTTTGTCCTCCCGCAGGGATCTTCGCGCAAATACAGCGGCCGTCGTCTTTGCGCGAAGATCCCTGCGGGAGGACAAAAGAATAATTACACACATAAACTACTGATAGTCAGATTGTAAATCTATCATACATTTTGAATCACAACCTGTTTTCTAAAACAATCGAATCAGTCAAGTTCACCCCCGATCAGGTTCGTTCCTACGAAGATAGTCTGAAGTATTACAGAGACCTGAAAAACTCGCTCGATACAGCGAAAGAAGAAGGGAAAATTGAAGGAATGATTGAAGGGAAAATCGAAGTGGCTTTGCAAATGATTGCAGAAAATGAACCCATCGAGCGGATTACCCGATTTACGGGGCTCAGCCGGGAAGAGATTCAGCACTTGCAGCAATCGAACCGTTAAAAAGATGTAATTCTGGCTGAGTCTCTGTGGGCGGCTCATCAAATGCGTAGCTGGCACATTTTTTTAGCCATTCACCAGAAAAGCAACCCTCATTTTTCTGTAATCGGTTTTTACTATGAATGCAACCAAATTTCAATCCCTTGACCCGTATACCAACCAACTGCTGGCTGAATACCCAACTCTGACACAGACCCAGGCTGACCAAAAGTTGGAACGAGCCACTAAAGCGTGGAAGTCGTGGAGAAAATCCTCGTTCACCCAACGCAGCGACCTGCTACTGAACGTAGCACAGCTCCTAGAAAAACACAACGAAACCTATGCCCGCATCATTACCGCCGAAATGGGTAAACACATTCGGGAAGCACGGGCCGAAGTAGCCAAATGTATTACTGCCTGTACCTATTATGCTGAGCATGCCGAAAAGCTGCTGGCCGACCAGACACAGGCAACCCCCTTTCACAGCAAAGTAGTCTTTGATCCCATTGGTTGTGTGTTCACGATTATGCCCTGGAATTTTCCTTTCTGGCAAGTGTTTCGTCAGGCTACTGCGTCGCTGGCGGCTGGAAATGTACTACTGCTCAAGCATGCCCAGAATGTAACGGGTTGTTCACTGGCTATTGAGTCCATCTTTCGGGATGCAGGATGCCCAGATGGAGTTTTCCAATCACTGATCATGGATTCGTCGGATACAGAATATATAATTCAACACCCAATTGTTCAGGCTGTTACCATTACTGGAAGTGAAAAGGCGGGCTCCAGTGTTGCAGCTCTGGCTGGGAAGCATATCAAAAAAACGGTGCTGGAACTAGGAGGTTCAGACCCAGTGCTGGTGCTCGACGATGCCAACCTTGACCATGCGGCCCAAGTAGCGGTACAGTCACGCATGCAGAACGCAGGACAAAGCTGTATTGCCGCCAAACGGTTTCTGGTCACTAAAGCCACCGCCGATGTGTTTACCGAAAAAGTGTACCAGCAGATCAAGCAGATCAAACAAGGGGATCCGATGGATGAAGCAACCACGATGGGTCCCATGGCTCGTGTCTCACTAGCCGAAGACCTAGACAGGCAGCTTCAAAATTCACTAAAAAACGGAGCAGTCCTGTTGCTCGGTGGCCACTACAATAGAGCCTCTTTTCAGCCTACCCTGCTAGGCGAAACCCATACAGATATGCCTGTATTTACCGAAGAAACCTTTGGGCCACTGGCTTCTATATTTGTAGTTTCTGATGAAAAAACCATGATAACGGCTGCCAACCAGAACCGCTACGGACTGGGGGCATCCATCTGGTCTGAAGACCGCCAACGAGCTGAATACCTGGCTCGTGACATTGAAGCAGGAATGGTGTGTATCAATAGTATGGTACGCTCAGATGTCCGGCTACCATTTGGAGGTATCAAAAAATCAGGCTATGGACGCGAACTGGCTGGCTTCGGCCTCCGTGAACTGGTCAATACCAAAACCATTATAGTCGAATAGGTAGCGTATGGCATGCGATGGCTCTACATTAACGTGAGTTATGGACAAATCCAGTGTTAAATACCTGGTAGTCAGATTCAGACTATAGGACAAATTGTAAAAACCGTCCAAAATAATGCGTCATTTCGAGCCAGCGAAGCAATCTGCTAGGTACAAGCTCGGTAAAAAGCATTTATCCACAGGCTCGGTTCGGAGAAAAAGTCCACTGAAACCGAGCCTTTCATCTCAGTAGATTGCTTCGCTCCGCTCGCAATGACGCTGTTTTTTTAAATTTGTCCAGTAGTCTGATCTCGACTATCATAGTGTTTGTCTTGCACTTGATGATAGGAGTGTGTAAGTTTGTTTTTGGGAGATTCATTAATGGAGAGCATGTTTAAGTTTTGCAAACTTTTGCTCTGAGCTGGACTTTCGGAATTTAAAAACTGGTTACAAGAGTTTATTTGTCTGCAATGAAGCCTGTTTTTAGTTTTTGAATAACTGCTTTTATACCTGAGCTTCAAAAACTATTCGCCCCATTACCTACAAACAGACTCGTTAAACGCATTGAGTTTTTTCAAATGCCGAAAGTAAAGCTGAGAAGTTGTCTAAAAATTAGTAAAGACAGTTTCTGAGAAGACTTGATTGAGAAAACAAATATATCCGTTTTTTGAACCCTTCTTTTTCTATGAACAAGCCCCAGTCTAAAAGACACAGGGCTTTATGCTCCGATGTGTAACTTAAACAGCTTCTTAGTTGTCTGGCGTAGGAACTCGTTGCACTGGAATTATGAACTTGTACCCATCACTTCATCCAAACCATGAATATGTACACAAAAAGAGTTACTCTCTTCATTATGTTTATTGTAGCAGGTTTTTCTCTTCAGGCGCAGGACAAACGAAACGCATTCTACATTACTAATCAGAAACCACTGGTGGCACAACCTTACACAGCTCTGCCACTGGGCACCATCAAACCCAAAGGATGGCTGTTACACATGCTTGAACTGCAACGCAACGGCCTCACCGGGCATCTCGACAGTCTGTATAAGGTAGTGTGTGGATCTAACAGCGGTTGGCTGGGCGGAACAGGCGATAGCTGGGAACGGGGTCCATACTGGATTGATGGCCTGGTGCCACTGGCATATATTCTCGATGACCAAAACCTGAAGGAAAAAGCTCAGAAATGGATCGAATGGAGCATTACCAACCAACGTACCAATGGCTATTTTGGTCCTTTCCCCATTGACAAAAATACACCCCGCATACGAGGCACTCAACAGACTATGAGTGAAGACTGGTGGCCTAAAATGGTAATGCTCAAGGCTCTACAGCAATACTACACGGCAACCCAAGACAAACGGGTACTGATCTTGATGGATAAGTATTTTCGGTACCAACTGGCTCAACTGCCTGCTAATCCGCTTGGAAAATGGACATACTGGGCCGAACAACGGGGCGGTGATAACCTACAGGTTGTATACTGGCTCTATAACATTACCAAAGAAAAATACTTGCTTCAACTGGCCGAACTCATTCACAAACAAACCTTTAACTGGACTGAAATTTACACAAACAATACCTTACGCAAGCTTAATCCCTACCCAGATCTGCACTGTGTAAACGTGGCGCAAGGACTAAAAGAACCTGTGATCTATTACCAGCAGCATCCTGAACCTAAATATACGCAGGCCGTAAAAGAAGGCCTGGCTGCCTTACACGACTGCCACGGATTTGTCAATGGCATGTATGGAGGTGACGAAGCCATGCATGGCAATGATCCAACGCAAGGTTCTGAACTATGCTCAGCAGTAGAGATGATGTACTCGTTTGAAAGCATACTACCCATTACCGGGGATCGGTATTATGGGGACTACCTAGAGAAAGTAGCCTTTAATGTCCTGCCTACCCAACACGACGATGCCTTTACCTGCAAACAATACTACCAGCAAGTTAATCAGACAGATATTTCCTATGATGTCCGCAACTTTGACCAAGACGGATATGGCCGGGTTGTCTATGGAACCGTCACTGGCTATCCGTGCTGTATCAGCAACATGCACCAGGGCTGGCCTAAATACGTACAGAATTTATGGTATGCAACCGCAGACAACGGGCTGGCCGCATTGGTATATGGTGCCTCACAAGTCAAAGCTAAAGTCCGTACAGGTATTGAGGTAGAATTTGCAGAAACCACTCAGTATCCGTTTAGTGAGAAAATTGAATTTACCTACCTGACAAACCAATCCGTTTCATTCCCATTGCACCTCCGCATTCCGGGCTGGTGCAACAATCCCCAGATCAAAGTCAATGGCACAGCAGTACCCTATGCCAAACAACCCATTGTAATCATCAACCGTACCTGGTCTAAGCATGACAAAGTGGAGTTGGTATTTCCGATGAACGTCCGTTTTTCACGCTGGCATGAAAATTCGGTTGGCATTGAACATGGGCCATTGGTGTATGCCCTGCGAATGGAAGAAAACTGGAAAGCAGTGACCAAAAAGCCGTCTGACAATCTCTGGAATGATACGTTCTATGAAGTTACCTCTCCCTCCCGATGGAACTTCGGACTCTCAGAAAAGCACCTGAAAGAAGAGGCTATTACCCTCACCCGTACAGACACAGTAGCACACATGCCCTGGAACCTGAAGCATTCACCTGTACAGATGAAAGTAAAAGGACGCATCATACCGAGTTGGATGTCATACAACCATTCTTCAGGAAAGATCCCTTATCCTTCGCATGCCAACCGCCATCCAGAAACCCCAATGGAAGAAATTATATTGATTCCATATGGTTGTACCACCCTACGTATCGCTCAGTTTCCGGTAGTAGATACGCAGAATCAATAAATCTCAGTCTATGCTTTCTTTTTTTAAACCTTTCCTACTGCCCGTATAGCCCCGACAATCACAACGACTGGAAAAAGCTATCTGGATGAAATGGAAAGAATGGGCCATTAAAGCTGATGTATTACGACCGGAAGAAATAACATTTATGGCAAAACCTGCAAACAAGTCAAACGCTTGTCCAGGGATTTTGTTCTGGAAAACAGCCGTGACCCAAGCCGAGCCAGTTAAAGTGAAGGATGAGCAACAACGGCTCTCCATAGGTTTGAAAATGCTTGCTCAAAAAGAGGTTCCCCTACACAAACCCTCCAGTCAGAGAAGTGACTGGAGGGCAATTACTATTTCCACTAATTCTTGAAAAATGCTATCTTATTTTACTGACACTAAGGCATTGAATGTCTGATTTTTCTCATCAAACTGAACCGGATATTGACCTGCAGAAATCATTTTGGCATTTACACCTAGGGCCTTGGCTGTTTCTGCATCCAGTTCTGTATCTTCTTTCAAGGTAAGTATTTCGCCATCCATCATATCCGTTTTTTCATAAAACTGTAAGCCAATGGTAACCTGGTTGGCAGGAAACATTACGCCTCCTTCCCTAGGATCAATACCAGCCCATTTGAGTTGTTCTCTGAAGTCAGGAATAATGATTTCATCTCTCCACCGTTTGAAGATGTCCCACGGTCCACACACCCAACAGTCTTTCCACCAGTCTATAGGATAAAAGCATGGAATTCTAATAGTAATAGCTGGGCGGTAACAAATCATAAACGGATTATAGTAGCAATTCCAGCCAACACTCCGATGATTAAACTTCAGTACGCCTGGAATCACATACACATGACACCACTTGGCACTTTGTACAGAAGTACCCGTAGCCTGTGGTTTTACCGACGAATCACCTGTATTACAAGCCATCAGAAAGACCCACGTCAGCATAAATATAGCCAACACATCACTTGTTTTTTTCAAAATGTTTTTCATACAATTTAGAGGATTTAAAATGGTTGAAGGATCACAGGATCGTACCAATCCTATGTATTAGGAAAATTGAATTGTGGAAATAGTCATACTGAGCACCCAAAAGGCGGAAAATTATATAGAGTTCTGCTCAGTACTGGTTGTCTGTCTGTAGTACAGGTCGTTACCAGCTTAGGAAGTATATACGTTTGTAGCCATATCACTGGCGGATGTAACCCAAACAATAGACTTTTTTTTATTTTTTTTAGCATTAAAAAAAATAAGTAGGCTGGATTCCTCAGAAACGAAAGGCTTTTCCTACCTTTGCCGAATAAAACATTGAACAGACATACCCTACATGCAACTCATTGACGGAAAAAAGATCGGAGAAGAAATTCGCCGCGAAATTGCAGCCCAAGTCGTACAAATCAAAGAAGCCCAAGGCAAAATACCTTATCTGGTAGCTGTATTGGTAGGCTCAGATGGCGGCAGTGAAACCTATGTAAGCCACAAAATAAAAGCCTGTGAAGAGGTAGGTTTCCGTTCAGCCGTGCACCGCTACCCAGACACGATCTCAGAAGCTGAGCTGCTGGAAGTAGTCGAGTCTATCAACCAAGATTCGGAGGTAGACGGACTGATTGTCCAGTTGCCTCTGCCCAAACATATTTCAGTAGACAAAGTGACTGAACGGATTTTGCCCGAAAAAGACGTGGATGGTTTTCATCCAGTTAACATTGGGCGGATGGTGAAAGGCTGGGACTGCTACCTGCCAGCTACACCCAATGGCATTGTAGAACTGTTGCGCCGCAGTGGCATAGAAACCGCAGGCAAGCATTGTGTGGTGATTGGCCGCAGCCAGATTGTGGGGTTGCCCATGACTATTCTGATGCAGCGAAACATGGATCCAGGCAATTGTACCGTAACCGTTTGCCACAGTCGCACGCAGAATATGGCCGAAATTACCCGCCAAGCAGACATTCTGATTGCCGCCATTGGCAAGCCCGGTTTTGTCACAGCAGACATGGTCAAGGAAGGAGCTGTGGTGATTGATGTAGGCACTACCCGCGTACCTGATAGTAGCAAAAAGTCTGGTTTTGCCCTCCGTGGCGATGTCAACTTTGACGAGGTAGCTCCCAAATGCAGCTTTATTACTCCAGTCCCCGGCGGCGTAGGTCCGATGACGATTGTGAGTCTGCTCCAAAACACCCTGAAATCGGCACGTAAAAAAATGAGTGAATAGTCCTCGGGGACTTTCACGAATCCTCTCCACAGGTCTGTTACTGGGCAACACAGTTGGCTCATTTACTCATTTACTCATTTACTCATTTACTCATTTGCATTCAACACCTCTCATATCCTCTCCTACATTGCCGCTGATGGAGGCTTTCTATACCATTCAGGGAGAAGGTTTTCACCAAGGAAAAGCGGCTTATTTCATCCGGCTAGCGGGCTGTGATGTTGGATGTGTGTGGTGTGACGTGAAAGAAAGCTGGGATGCCACAGCCCATCCACAAGTAACCGTGCAGCAGATCGTATCCGAGGCACTCATTCATCCTGGTCGGCTGGTGGTTATTACCGGAGGCGAGCCGCTCATGTACAACCTCGACTTCCTCACACAGTCGCTGCAAGAGGCGGGCTTTCAGACGAATATCGAAACTTCCGGCGTGTACCCAGTTACAGGTGTGTGGGACTGGATCTGCTTTTCTCCTAAAAAATTCAAAGAACCCAATCCAGACATTTTTACCAAAGCTCATGAGCTGAAAGTGATTGTCTACCATAAGTCCGATTTTGCCTTTGCCGAACAGTTTGCAGCCCAAGTAAATCCTGGCTGCAAACTGTTTCTACAACCTGAATGGGGTAAATCTGACCAGATGCTGCCGCTCATTATCGAGTATGTGAAGCAAAATCCCCAATGGGAAGTTTCTTTACAGGTGCATAAGTACATGAATATCCCATAAAAAGTAATCGTTATGCATCTGTCACGATAGAAGTAGCCACACACTTGCCAAGCCTCCTATAAACTACTCTACTTCAAGCCCTGAAGGGGCGTAATCCATTAGCACAGGGTAAAGCCCTGTGAACCTGAAGGGGCGTAAGTCCTACCACTATCCCTTCTTTTTCTGCGACAAAAACACTGATAATCATACATATACAGGAAAATGGTATCTATACATTTGCAAATTCAAAAGCATTTTGTAAAATGCATGTTAGATATACTATTGGCATGAAAATTAGTTATTTAGGTGTAATCACAGCTCAATAACTCTCTATTCACTATTCTTTTGATTAACTATGAATCATATATCATTTCAGAAAACTTGGGTTGTGTTGTTGTGTAGCTTGGTATGGTCTTTTTCTGGCTTTTCTCAACCAGATGCCACACCCATTTCTCCCAAAGCCAAATTATTATACGAACAGTCGCAAAAATACATTCTTGAACGAAAGTTTGACCAAGCATTGTCGGTACTGGAAAAAGCCATTGAAAAAGAACCCAACTATGCAGAAGCCCATTTTCGGCTTGGAAACTTGTACGATCTCAAATCCCAGACCGAACGTGCCGACTACCACGAGGTTAGTCTGCAACATTACCAGAAAAGCATTGACCTAAAGCCAAAAAATCCTTCGTTTATAACCGCATACAATATTCTAGGCGATGCTACCTTACGCAAAGGTAATTATGCCAAAGCCAAAGAATACTACCAGCAGTTTCTGGATTTACGTCCAGCCAAACAGTCACTCGTGTTTGCGGCCCAGAAACAAATTGCCAACTGCGACTATGCCATAGAAGCCCAAAAGAATCCGCTGCCATTCAATGCCACGCCTATGCCTGCACCGCTGAATCAGTTTGCCCTGCAATACTTTCCAGTACTCACCGCTGACCAGCAAACGCTTATCTTTACCGCCCGTACCACCAACGACAGCCGAAGTGATGAAGATATTTATATTTCGACCCGTAAAAACAACGAATGGACAAACCCCATACCCATTTCAGACAAAATCAATACGGTAGAAAATGAAGGCACCTGTACCATCTCTGCAGACGGACGAACACTGGTTTTCACAAACTGCGACGGACGACAAAGTTTTGGCAGTTGTGACCTGTTTGTGTCCTACAAGATTGGTAACGAATGGATTGAACCCATTAACCTAGGCAATAAAGTCAACTCGCCATTTTGGGAATCGCAACCTGCCCTGACAGCCGACGGACGAACCCTATACTTCGTTTCAGACCGTAGGGGTAGCATTGGCAAACGTGACATCTGGGTAAGTAAACTCGGCGAAGATGGCGTATGGGGCATAGCTACTAACCTGGGCAAAAACGTCAATACCTATGATGATGAGGTCTCTCCTTTTATTCATGTCAATGGCAAAACTCTATTTTTCTCGTCCAAAGGCCATTTGGGCATGGGTGGATTTGACCTGTATGAGTCGGAACTGGATAAAGGCCAGTGGTCATTTGCCAAAAATCTGGGCTACCCACTCAACACCCAAGACGACCAGGTATCGTTGTTTGTTTCGCCAGATAGCAAGAAAGGATATTTTGCCCATGAAGAACGAAAAGGACAATTCCACATCGTTACCAGCAAGTTGTATGAGTTTGACTTTCCAGAACAGATTGCCATCAAAAACAAAAGCAGTTATCTGAAAGGCATCATCTATGATGCCAAAACCAAAAAGCCCATCGGAGCCCGTATAGAACTCTTCAACCTGAATACCAGCGAGTTGGAGGCTGTCACGAAGTCTGACCGTAAAGACGGCAGCTATCTGACCGTCCTCACCGAAGGCACCTCCTACGGCCTCTATGTCAATGCAGACGGCTATCTGTTCAAAAGCTTGTCGTTCGACTATACCAAAGCCCAGAAAAATAACCAACTAGTGATGGATATTTACCTAAAACCCATCGAAACCGGGGCCAAAGACATTCTCCAAAACTTGTTTTTTGATACAGGCAAATGGGAATTGGAAGGAAAATCCAAGACAGAACTCGAAAAACTCGTGGCTCTAATGAAAGGCAATCCCAAGCTAAAAATCGAAATCTCCGGCCACACCGATGACATCGGCGAAGACAAAGCCAACCTAGAACTGTCGCAAAAACGTGCCAAAACTGTTCATGAATACCTACTCAAAGCAGGTATAGACCCACTCCGGCTCAAATATGTAGGTTATGGCGAAACCCAGTTTGATGTCCCCAACACCTCAGATACCAACCGCCAACAAAACCGACGGATTGAGTTTAAAGTACTATAAATGAAATGATTAACTAATACTAAAAAAGAACCCAACTACGAAAAATTATGGGAGAATTATTAATACGAAAAATCATTCATCTATGACCTACAAAGAAGCCAGACAAAGGATACTAGCCTATTTGAATGCAGACAAAATGGATGCATTTGCGGTATATGAGCCAGCTATAGAATGTGAATTTGGGTGGATATTCTCTTATAACCTAAAAGAAGCTATTTCTCCTACACTGTCTTCCAAAATAGAACAACGGAAAGCCCAAGGACACACCTACGCCGAAATAGAAGCGATACTGACACCCAAAGACCTGGAGCAAGACAAGTTGGAAGCAGGTCTGGTGGGAAATATGCCTGTATTTGTTGACAAAGAAACGGGAGCAATAGAAGTTCTGTCAGGTACAAGAATACATGAGTCTGTACTAATTGAAGAGATACAGGAACGCAAAACAGGCCAGTCCTGTATCTGGGGTGTTTATTTGCAGGAAGACCTCCAAGGAAACTATCACAAGCAAAGCCTGCTCCGGAAACTACTTCACCTGTCTGCCTCTGAAGTCATAGCATTACTAAAACAGCCAGATACACCCATTTTTATAGGATCAATACGGGATGTCTGGTATGTACACCAAGCATTGATTAATAGTGGACTAATGACAAACTACCGAAAAATAGCTAATTGAAAAATAATTTACACCTGTCTTACTTCTAAATTTTTTACCCCATGACCTATGAAGAAGAATACCTGCACAAACTGGTAGCAGATGAGGATGTCTCTGGACTGACACGTCCTCCATTCACTGCTTCAGGTGGCGAGCTGTTCTGGAGAGTATCTACCCATGCATTAGAAACGCTTCCTAAAAAATCCCGTTACTCACTACAAGACCCTGGAATACAAGTCATTATAAACGACTTTTCCACCCAGCAACACCAACTTCTGACAGAAGTAAAGGAAGCCTATGTACAACTCCTGTTTCAGTTTATAAAACCATGACACAGAAAACTTACACACATCAGGATCTGATATGGATGTATATCAAATCCCAAAGATACCAACTGGCAGACGAAATCAGTACTTATTATCACCATCTGTACCACTGCCTGAGCAAAGCATTTCACATTCAATTAGACTCTCTCTCAGACAATGAAGAGTTAAATTCTGTTTTTACAAAACTTTGCAGAGAGTATATAAAAATAGAAACCCCTACAAGTCGAGCCCTAGACGCTTCCTTGTTTTACAAGCGTCACGATCCGGAACTATCCGCCGTAGAGCAGGCTACAGGAAAGCTAGCAACCCTGTATAAGGATACAATTTTGACACTCTTCTGTATTGCCCATCCAGAAGAGAAAACCTGCACGCATGAAGACCTGATTCGTTGTGGCTATGATGCAGGAAAAGAACCTGATTACGATAGAATTTGGGAGAATTATTAATTCATCTATGACCGACAAAGAAGCCAGACAAAGAGTATTAGTCTATCTGAATGCTAAAAGACTATATATCAAGGTATGTTTATCTGCCATAGGCAAGGTTGGTGTTTCTGATCCAAACACCATCTTGCCATCATGCCTCAGCTCCCATTTCCCAACCAAGCCCTCATTTTCCAAAGGTCGTATCTAACTCTTTCGTCCCCCCTACATACAACCCCACTACCGGCCCTAAAGCCAGTACCATATATACCCCTGGCGAGTTGAGCCATTCCATTAACCCACCCAGAAGCTGAATACTAACAATGGTAATAGAAAAGCCTAGGCAGGTCACAATCGTGAGGGCGGTGGCTTTGGATTCGGGGGCTGCGTTATGGGCTATCAACGCCGAAAACAGCGGAGAATCCGCAATAACAACCATCCCCCAGAACAGCAAAAAGCCAATAAACACCTCTGGCACTTCTACCTGAAATAACAACGGCGACACCAAACAACAAATCCCTGAAAGCAACAATGCTCCCACAGCAGTCTTCTTGATGCCGACATACAACGACACATACCCGCCCACCACACACGCCATACTCCCAACTCCAATCACCACAAACGACCATACGAATACATTGAAATAGGTATGCGGATGCAACTTCTGATAGGTAGACAGCATAGCAGGAACAAAAGTCCAGAAGGCATAGAGTTCCCACATATGTCCAAAATATCCAAAGGCAGCTTTCCGAAATGCCCGACTCGCAAATACTTTCGTACATGCCCTCCAGTCAGGCTTCTGCCCTACCCTACGCACAGCACCATCTGGCACCAGCACGACCAGCAATGTACCACCCAGAAATGCCAACAAAGAGGTCAGGTACAATACTAATTTCCAAGGCAAGCTCGCCGAAAGACTTCTGAGCAAATGTGGCAGAGCTGTACCTAGTACCAAGGCTCCTACCAGAAATCCTAGAGCCTTGCCCAAGCCTTGCGGATAGTGATCTGCCGCAATCTTCATCCCAACTGGATAGATACCAGCCAAACAAAATCCTGTTAACACCCGAAAAGTCAGTATCTCAGTGGCACTCAGCCCATCTACGGTAATACCCAGATTCAGCATAGCTCCACCAATGGCACTGAAAAAGAATACCCAAGATGGCGAAAACCGATCGGCAAGTGTCAGAAAAGCAAAAGTGAGTGTCCCTGCAATAAATCCCAACTGTACCGCTGAAGTCAGCCAGCTAGCACTAAGCTCGGTGAGGAGTGTCGCATCAAGCATATCTCTGATCACAGCATTTCCAGCAAACCATAACGAGGTACAAAAAAACTGGGCTACAACAATAACAGGCAGAATCCATTGTTTAGGCATGAAGGCAAGGTTATGAAGGGTAAGCTGCAAAATGGTTAAATGGGTTTAAACTTCCATATAACTCATAAAAAATATCAGGGCTTGTTCATAAAAAATATGGTTGTGGTTTAAAATGTATGATGGATGAATTGACAACACACGAATCCTAGTTGAACACAGTTTCCGAGGGCTTACGTAAAACTTTGGCCAAGTGAAATGTATCATGAGGAATTCGTCTCTTTGCCAGCCGCCTCAGCTTCCTGGGCAATAGACATCACCTGATCTGGCGACAGATACAACCGTCGGATTTTTCGTTTGTACCGTTCCGACAGGTCGGCATGATCTAGGATAAAGTTTTTCGTAGCCACAATATTGTCCAGCAGCCCATGAGTGACGGCATATGTATCGGCTATACGTTCCGCTTTGCGGATGTAGTTTTTGGAAAGCCAATAGCCCAGTCCAAACCATGCCATGCTGGTATGATTTCGATCCAAGTAGTCCATCACATGTCCCAGCTCATGCCCAATCCAACCAATCAAGACGTTTTTAGGCAATTCTTCTACTTTGGTATGCATGGAACTCAGGTGAAAATAGCGGCTGATCTTAATCACATATCCCCTGCGTTTTTTGTGCCTGAGTAGCGTATTGATCTTGGGTTGTGCCTGCATGAGAGAAGTTCGGATAGACTCTGAAAAGACAAAATCAATCTCAATGTCTTTCAATTCCGGATAATACGACAAGGCGGTCAGTATTTCGTGCTGCAATTCCACCAGAATGGTTTTGTTGTGTGCCCACTGCTGAAGGGGCACAGGGTCAGCAGACTGCGTATCAGAAATCAGCATGTTCATCAGACAGTAAAATAGACAGTGAAAAACACAAATAGCTATAGTATTCATCAAATACTCAACCAGTGCTGCACTTTCAGTATCCGGCGGGTCATTATATCTTGTAAACCCACTTTCCTCTATTTTGTTTCCTCCCTATCCTATAAAAAACAGGAATAATCAGACTTTTTTTTTCGATGGAAAAAGCTGTATAAAAAAATCCATCCATATGCCTACCCTATACCAAAACCATGACAGACATCTACATCTGCAATTTTCGACTGTTTGAAAAAATAAATAGTAACTTTCCTAAATAAATAGTAATTTTCCCTAAAAAATAAGTTTTTCCACAGTATACAGGGTTTTTTCATAAAAATAACTTCAAATAGGCCAAAATGAGTCAGACAGGGCGTTGATAAACCCAATCTGGTAAAATTAATTAAATATTTTTTTCATGAACAAACCCTGACACAGTATACAAAGAACAGCATTTTATTTATTTTTTCCACTATTCAACCTTTATACTAATGAAATATTTACGCTTTTTTGCCCTGCTTGTGGTAGCCTGTACTGCTATTCTTTTCACGATCCAATCCTGTGATGATGACAAACCATCTTTCAGACTGGAAGAACGTGTACTGGTAGCAAACCGCAATGCTGGAACAGTATCGGTTATTGATGCACAAACCGACCAAGTAGTAGCCACTATTCCTGTGACAGGGACTGTAAAAGGTGAGCCTATGTATATTGCCTATGCAGCCAACAAAATCTTTGTAGGAGATCGGGCAAACAAAAATGTACACGTGTACAATCCAGATAATTTTGCTCAGATCACGACCATTCCCTGTGGCAATGGCGTGTTTCATATGTGGGCAGATCTGTATGGACAACAACTCTGGGTAAACAATGACCTGGATAACACCATTACAGTGATTGATGTGGCGGGACTATCTGTCAGAAAAACCATATCTGTTGGCCAAAAACCACATGATGTCATTTTATCAGCAGATGGGCGTTCGGCATTTGTATCTATTCTGTCAGGAACTGCCGCCCCAGACTCTATTTTCCAATATAATACCTACAACTATGCAGTCAAAGCCAAAGTAGCTGTAGGCAAAGATCCACATCTATCTCTGAATGCCATTCAGCCAAACCTGTATGTACCTTGCCAGTCCGGAACGGTGTTTGTATTAAGTCAACACAACCTGAAAACGGTTGCCACCATTCCAGTACCTGGAGCACATGGAGCATTTATGGATTTCTCAGGCAAGGTTTTTTATACCACTAATCTGCCGGGTGGAGGTACCAATGCTTTATGGGCCATCAACACTCAAACGAATACAATTATTGATAGTCCATCCAATGCACCAGTAGCAGTACCTCACAATTTGGTTGTTAATAAGGCTGGAACCAAATTGTATGTGACACATTCAGGAGGCACGTCTACGTCGGTTACTGTGTACAAAATCAGTGCAGCCAATCCTACACCTGTGTACACCAGTACCCTTACTACCGACCTGAATCCTTTTGGAATCTGGTATTATATACGCAAAGTAACCCGTCCACACAGCAGCGAAGATTAATAGCTGTTTTCATCTGCCTTTGGTGAAGAGGTATCTCTTTGCCAAAGGCAGATAATCTGCCCATCTGCCTTTCGTTTATCCTCTTTCCTTTCCACCAGTAGGCTTCTGTTCTATTTGCATTAAAATTCTTTCTTCTTTTGATTTTGTCTCTGCAAATACATAACATTTCTCCTAAAAAAGCTGTTATTTTGAAATCGAATCTGATTTTCTAAAATCCTATGCTTGATATACAAACCTCTGCCGATACCCGTCGTACATCTACACCTGCTCAGTCTGGTCAGCCCCGCATCGGTGTATTGTTGGTACAACTAGGCACGCCAGACAGTCCATCTGTACCGAATGTACGCAAGTACCTACGTGAATTTCTGATGGATGGCCGGGTCATTGACTACCCGGTAGTACCCCGTTTTTTGCTCGTCAATGGCATCATTGCTCCGTTTAGGGCTCCTAAGTCAGCCAAAATATACCAGGAACTCTGGACAGAAAGAGGCTCACCACTCAAGTTCTACAGCGAAGATGTTGTAGACCTGCTCCAAGAAAAACTAGGCGACGAATATATGGTGGTACTGGGCATGCGGTACCAGAATCCGTCTCTGGACAATGCCTTGCAGCAACTCAAAGACAAAGGATTGGAAAAAATTGTCGTTATTCCGTTGTTTCCACAATACGCATCGGCCTCCACAGGATCGGTGCATCAGAAGGTGATGGAAGTAGTGAGCCAGTGGCAGATTATCCCTCGAATGGACATGGTAAGTTATTTTCTAGACCATCCACGGTTTATTCAGGCTTGGACAGACATTGGACAAAAATACATGCACCAAGCTGAATATGACCATTTTGTATTCAGCTACCACGGCCTTCCCGAACGACAAATCCGCAAAGGAGATGCCACAAATACCTGCCTGCAAGGCGACTGCTGTGCCACCTGGACAGCCCACAACCGACAGTGTTACCGGGCACAATGTTTCGAAACCACCCGCAGAATGGCCGATGCATTGGGTATTGCCCAAGAAAACTATACGGTTTGTTTCCAGTCACGACTAGGAAAAGATCCTTGGGTAAAACCCTATACAGACGATGTAATCAAGGAACTGGCCCACAAAGGTGTGAAACGGGTACTAGCCTTCTCCCCTGCCTTTGTCGCCGACTGCCTCGAAACCACCATTGAAGTAGGTGAGGAATACAAGGAAATTTTCCAGGAACACGGCGGCGAACACTGGCAATTGGTCGAAAGCCTCAATACCCATCCATTATGGATTGAACTACTCGCCGATCTGGCTAAATAATGGAGCTGAACCTTGATTTTTAGGATTACAGGATTATCTTGCTTACAGATTTCCTTCTTTTAACCAAGTTTTTTATCCAATCATATGTAAACGATTGAATAAGGAAAAGAAACCTAAGCAAGGCAATCTTTTAATCAAGTAAATCAAGGTTCAGACAATTAAAGTAATTCTATCATTCTGAAAATCAAGGTTCAGACCTATGCTCTTCACACTCACCACTACCCACCAACCCGCTACCGATCTGGGCTATTTGCTACACAAACATCCGCAGAAAGTACAGTCAGTAGATATTGCTGTGGGAAAAGCCCATATTTTTTACCCCGAAGTATCCCAAGAACGGTGCACAGCAGCCTTGCTGTTAGACATGGATGCGGTGACGATGGTGCGAAGCGGCAAGTTTATGGCTGGCGACAACTTTGCCCTCGAACACTATGTCAATGATCGTCCGTATGTAGCCTCGTCGTTTCTGAGTGTGGCCATTGCTACCGCCTACAGCAGTGCCCTGAATGGCACCTGTAAAGATCGTCCGGAACTGGTAGACCAACCCCTTCCCTTTGAAGCTACCCTGGCCGTGGTGCCTGCCAAAGGAGGCGAGTCACTGATTCGTCGGTTGTTTGAGCCGCTGGGCTATAGCCTGAAACTAACCAACCCACCACTGGACGAAACCGTGCCAGAATGGGGACAAAGTCGCTATTTTGTACTTACCTTGCAAAACACAGTTCGGTTGCAGGATTTACTCTCGCACCTGTACGTACTCATTCCTGTGCTAGACAACGACAAGCATTATTTTGTTACAAAACAGGAAGTGGAAAAACTACTGGCCAAAGGCAAAGACTGGCTACCTGGCCATCCCGAAAAAGACCTCATTACCCGCCGCTACCTCAAAAACCTGGGTCACCTGACTAAAAAGGCATTTGAAGTGTTGATGCAGGAAGAATTATCCGACAACGATACCGACGAAGACGACACTGAGCCACTACCTGAACCGATTCGTGAAAAACGGCAAACCCTGCACCAGCAACGGCTAGATATTACCTTTGAAAAACTACGTGAGTCGGGTAGTAAAACTGTTGTAGACTTGGGTTGTGGAGAAGGAAAGTTGCTGCGTTTACTGCTCAAAGAACAGCAGTTTGAACAGATACTAGGCATGGACATCTCGCACAGGAGTTTGGAAATAGCGGCACAAAAACTACGCCTCGACCAGCTGCCGCCTAGCCAACGCCAACGCCTCTCACTCATTCAAGGCTCCCTCACCTACCGCGACAAACGGCTGGCAGGATTTGATGCGGCAGCTCTGGTGGAGGTGATCGAACACCTCGAACCCAACCGACTGGAAGCCTTGGAACAGACGATATTCGGCTTTGCCCGTCCAAAGATGCTGGTCGTTACCACGCCCAATGCCGAGTACAACCAACGCTACGAAACCCTGGCCGCAGGCAAGTTCCGCCACGACGACCACCGCTTCGAATGGACACGTGCCGAGTTTGAAGACTGGGCCAATCGTATGGCAACAGGCTTTGGCTATACACCTGCGTTTTTTACCATTGGTGAAGTAGATGCGGAAGTTGGTTCGTCGTCACAAGGCGTAGTATTTACACGTATTCGATGAAAAGCTAACCATTTCAGATTTTTCAACTACATTATCAGTGACAGATCCATACCTGTTTCACTAGGCTCTGTTTTTTCAGGACAGTAATTTTTTATCCGTCAAATCATAGGCAGAAAACAGTACATGGAACAATCCAGACAGGCCTGACGTGGAGAAATAGTAGGTCTATACTTGATGGCATATATTTGTACACAATTTCAGAAAAACTTACACATCCTTCTCGTTAATAAAAGTATACAAGCTCACACCTAGGCAACCTGTTTTACACAAAAAAATCCTCCCTTCAACTTCTCAGAACTATTTCCCAGCAAATACGCTCAAAAGGTATATAAGCCTGTTTGTGTAAACAGGCTATTCGCATCTATTTCTCAATATACAAGCAAAATACCTTTTCTTAAAAAACAAACAAAGTAAACAACTAAAAAACGAATTTTATCATCAAAATAAACAAAAAATACGCCAAAAAATTACCAAAAAAATAATAATAAAGTATATACACAAATGAAAAAATCAACAAAATGTGCGAATATAGCAGAAAAATCAATTTCCTAGAACCATCCACTGTGTATGTTTCAGGTAAACATTTACCCACTCATTTATAGGATTATATTATGAAAAAAGGCTTATTTCTTTTGTTTAGCATCTTCATATGCCTATCCTGCCAGCAGGAAGATGCCCGTGAACCCATGCCCTTCCAGATTAGCATGTCAAAAAATACCACTCTAGAGGATAAACCACCTTCGGCTATCCGCAACCATTACCTGCTTGTACATGGAGCCTGGCATCCAGAAGCGGTATGGTCACGACTCAAACTGGGTCTGGAAAAGTCTGGGCATGAAGTCAAAACCGTACAGCTGCCTGGTCTGGGTACTGACTGTACGCCCAACTCAGCTATTACCCTGCAAACCCACATTGATGCCGTTATGAATGTACTGAACACCTTTACCGAACCTGTCATATTGGTTGGGCATTCGTATGGCGGGCTGTTGATTTCAGAAGTAGGCGAACGAGCACCACAGAAAATCAAGCAGTTGGTCTATATAGCTGCATTTATGTTGGCCGATGGTGAAAGTCTGTTTGACATAGCCTCACAGGATGTTAATTCGGTGGCAGGCAGAAATCTTGTCATACAAGGAGCCGATGCCGTGATTCCACCAGCAGCCTGTATAGATGCGTTTTATAACTATTCACAAACCAACAGCAACCCTGATCTGGATGAATACGCAACCATGATGGTTACCTTAATCAAGCCTCATCCGGTATCTACGCTTGTCACTCCGATCCACATCGGCACCAACTACGCCAGTCTACCCAAGCTATACATTCGTTGTCCCAACGACAGGGCCATATCAGTAAATATTCAGGACCAGATGTTGTCCCGCTTTCCAGAAACGCAGGTCGAAACAATCCAGAACTCCGACCATTCGCCCTTTGTCAGTCGCCCGCAACAGTTACTGAATGTACTGAAAAATCTCTGAAATGATTTTCAACTATCCGTAAATGAACAAGTGAGTGAATGAATAAACAAAAAATGGTTGTGATTCAAAATGTATGATAGATTTGCAATCTGACTATCAGTAGTTTATGTATGTAATTATTCTTTTGTCTTCCCTGTGGGATCTTTGCGCACAGACGACGGCCGCTGTATTTGCGCGAAGATCCCACAGGGAGGACAAAAAAAGGCGTTCAAACAGAATGGAAGCTTTTTTACGCATCATACCTTTTGAAACACAGCCCAAAAAATATCCTTCTTTATTCACTCATTTGTTCATTCCCAATGTACGTAAATGGGCCAGACGCAAACGAGTACGTACCAACCTAGTCAACTTTCCAGCCCGTAGCTATGTCATACCAGAACCATTGGGTGTGAGTCTGGTCATAGGTGCATGGCAGCAGCCAAACACCTTACCCCCTGTCACACTTGAGTTAGGCGGCAAAAGCCAAGCCTTTGTGACCGAAGATTACAACCCAAACCGAGCCAGTTAAAAAGAAGGCTTCTGCGAAGCCAACAACGGCTCTCCATACGAATGAATACAAACACGCCAAAAACAAACACTAAGCTACTCACTAAAAAATGAATTTTACACACAAATTTTAAATTTTACGCCATAAATAAATTTAAATGAAATATACACATCAACAATAATCAAAAAAAATTCTTTTTACTTGAACAATTAAAGATCTTTTTTATATATTTACTTTACCATACATACACAACCTGACACAAGCGAACCATTGACATATCTATGTGATATTTTTTCTGTCAGTATACGCCTGTCACCAAGAAACCATACGTTTTTTGAGCAAAAGTCCCCATTCTTTTCTTTAGTCGAAAAGAAATGTAAGCTATGTACATTTTTACATCTTACACAAAGGCGATCTTAGCTCGTTTCTGTTTGTCTGTACTAGGGATTAATTTTAAAATTAATTTATTACTATCCTTTTTATCTTTTTATCACATGAAAACAAATGATGAGTTTTATCTGTCATCGGATGTATTGGCAGAACTAGCCATGATCAGAGAATATTTTTTAATGGAAACTAATTCTATACAAACACAGGCTATGCTTCATTTGCTGGAAAAAGTTAAAAACTATATTCATTCAGAGGAAAACCTGAAAGATCGGATGATGGAAGAATATGCCCATACCATGGAGGTATATGAAAAACGTTTTTCGCATACAAGCCACCTAATCGAACACCAATGAACAACTCATGTTCCCACGTCCATAGAAATAGGAGTTATTTTTATATACAGCAAGCCAACAGTTAAACGTTGAAAAATAGTTGGCTTAACTAGCAGGAACTTACTTTTTTGGCAACGTTCAAAACCAATATATTGACAGATTTATTTTTACGTATTTGCCTGCAAGTATTCCCTATAAATAGGAAAAATTACAGAATAAAGTATATCAGTCAATTGAAATAACAGGGCTTGTTCATAAAAAATATAGGGGGCTGTGTTTCAAAATGTATGATGCGTAAAAAAGCTTCCATTCTGTTTGAACGCCTTTTTTTGTCTTCCCGCAGGGATCTTCGCACACAGACGACGGCCGCTGTATTTGCGCGAAGATCCCTGCGGG
>JACCDR012648100.1_pt1 | contig 42665 bp, 39 predicted proteins | sample 7446431 | NCBI WGS metagenome assembly JACCDR01 (sample SAMN15323443, study PRJNA562643) | freshwater metagenome | isolation source: river surface water | place: USA:Blue River Watershed | collected 2017-08-17
CACCCTCCCGCCCTCCACGCCACCTTCGATGCCCATACCAGCGCCGCCCTCGCCCACGGGCGACGCAGGATACGCGGGATAGGCCTCCCGCCCCTCGCCGGGCTCCGCATCCCCGGGCTCGCCCGTGTTGTCGGTGACGCGGGTGAGTCCGCGCACCAGGTGCTGCAGGGCCTCCCGCGCCTCGTCGGGAAAGGGCAGCGCGCGTGGCGCGCCCGGTGCGCCGCGCTCGGCCTCCAGCGCCTCGCGGATGCGGCTGACTGCCTCCAGCGTCTCGTCATAGTCCAGCGCGCCGCCGGGACAGGACTTGGCGGACATCATGTTGTGGAACCGCAGGGACGTGGCCGGCAGGCCGAAGCGCCGCTGCACCAGCGCCACGACGCGCAGGGCCGCCTCGCGTTGCGGCCCGTCGAAGGGCTCGCGCCCACGGTCGAAGTCGCCCACCATCTCGAACATGAAGGGACCGATCCCCCGGTTGCCGTTGTTGCCGCTCGCACTGGCGGGCGGCAGGTTCCAGTTGCGGCCCAGCCAGATGAAGCCCTGGGGATCGATGGTCACGTGCTGCGCGATGTCGCTCCAGCCGTTGACCTGCGTGTGGTGGCGCCACATGCCCACCACGGTGTCATGGCCGCGGAAGTCCGACCGCCGCGGGCGCCAGGTGTGGTGCATGTGGACCGCATTGATACGGCGGGTGAAGGGGAAGGTGTCCAGCAGGTCGGCAAACTGCTCGACGGACACGCGCGCAAAGGTCGGCTGGGGCATGGCGGGACTCCCTGGGGCTTCGTGCTGGGGACCGGGGCACGGGCCGTGCCTGCGCTTGCGCGGGCCGCCCGGGCCGGGCTCAGGCACAGTCTGGGCGCGATGGGCCCCGCGCAGCCCGCATCCGCATCCCTTGCGCGTGAAGAAATGCGCGTTTGCGCCCGCCCTGTGCGCAGCAGTTTCTTCACAGCAGAGGACACGCAACCCGCAGCCCGGCGGCTCGCCTCGGGCCCAGGGCCCAACTCTTCTGTTTTTCGGAACCAACCAACTCTCTAATTCTTCTTTTTTCGATGGGAAAAAGCGGGTATCTTGGTTGGGTCCATTTTCTGAAGGAGACACACCATGAAAAAAGCATTGGCCGTCTTTGCGGTCGTCCTGTCCCTGGGCATGACCGCGGCGCTCGACGCCGAGGCCGCGCGCCGCCTGGGGGGCGGCAAGACCTCGGGCATGCAGCGCCAGACCACCACGCAACCGGCGCAGCAGCCTGGCACGCCGGCGCAGGCGCCGACCACCGCCAACGCGCCCGCCGCGGCGGCCGCCCCGGCCGCGGCCACGGCCGCCGCCACGCAAAAGCGCAGCTGGATGGGCCCGGTCGCCGGCCTGGCGGCGGGCCTGGGCATCGCGGCCCTGGCCTCGCACTTCGGCTTCGGTGAGGCGCTGGCCAACATGCTGACCCTCGCCCTGGTGGTGATGGCGGTGCTGCTGCTGGTGGGCTTCATCATGCGCAAGCGCGCGGCCGGCCAGGGCCAGCAGCCCGCCTGGGCCGGTGCCGGCGGCATGAACCGCGCCCCGCAGGACGCGGCGGCCGGTGGCCTGGGCCAGCAGACGCTGCGCACCTCGCAGGATGACGCGCAGGCGCCCGCGGCGCGCGGCTCCATCATCGGCTCGCGCATCGGCTCCGGCGTGGCGGGTGGCATGGCCCCGGCGGCGGCCGCCACGGGCTCGATCCCGGCCGACTTCGACGTGGCCGGCTTCGTGCGCGGCGCCAAGTCCAACTTCCTGGCCCTGCAATCGGCCAACGACGCCGGCGACCTGGGCCAGCTGCGCCAGTACCTCACGCCCGAGATGTACGAGGTCGTGCGCGAGGACATCGCCACCCGCGGCAACGAGCCGCAGAAGACCGAGGTCTTCGGCCTGGAAGCCCAGGTGCTGGACGTGGCGCAGGAGCCCGCGCAGTACGTGGTGAGCGTGCGCTTCACCGGCAGCATCCGCCACGCCCACGGCGAGGCGATCGAGGACCTGAACGAGGTCTGGCACCTGGTCAAGCCCGTGGCAGGCAGCCAGGGCTGGGTGGTGGCCGGCATCCAGCAGGCCTGACGGCACTCGCGGGCCGCACGGGCCCGCGAAGCCGAGGGCGCGCGCCGGGAGGGGCGCGCGCAGTAACATCGGAGCCCGGGGGGGGCGCAGGTCCAGGACCTGCGCCCCCTTTGCCTTTTCGTCCCCTGCCCTGCGACCCGCTCCACCTCCCCGCGTGAACCTTCCTTCCAGCCTGCGCCCGTTCGCCGGGCATCCCGACTTCCTGCGCCTGCTGGGCGCGCGCATCCTCGGCGGCTCGGCCACGCAGATGATGATGGTGGCCCTGGCCTGGCAGATGTACGAGCTGACCGGCAGCGCCTGGGACCTGGGCCTGGTGGGCCTGTACCAGTTCGCCCCGGTGCTGGTGTTCACCCTGCCCGCCGGCCATGCCGCCGACCGCCTGCCTCGCAGCCGCATCCTCGCGGCCTGCATGGCAGTGCAATGGCTGGCGGGGGCCCTGCTGCTGGCGGCGACGCTGGCCGGGCAGCTCTCGCGCGAGTTGATCCTGGGCGTGTCCGTGGCGCTGGGCGCGGCGCGGGCCTTCCAGATGCCGGCGCAGCAATCGCTGCTGGGCGCGCTGCTGCCGCCGCCGCTGCTGCCCCGCGGGGCGGCGCTGGGGTCGTCCGGCAACCAGATCGCCGTGATCGGCGGGCCGGCGCTGGCGGGCCTGCTGTTCGTGGGCACCGGCGCCACGGTGTACGCCACCTGCCTGGTGCTGCTGCTGGTGGGACTGGTGCTGGCGATGAGGATGCACGCGCCCAGGGTGCCGCCCTCGAAGGAGCCGGTGACGCTGCGGTCCCTGCTGGCGGGGGTGCATTTCGTCTGGCGCAGCAAGACCCTGCTGGGCGCGATCTCGCTGGACCTGATGGCCGTGCTGCTCGGGGGCGCGACGGCGCTGCTGCCCATCTACGCCAAGGACATCCTGCACGTGGGGCCGGCCGGCCTGGGCGCGCTGCGCGCCGCGCCCGCGGTGGGCGCGCTGGCCTGTTCCATGGCGCTGGCGCACTGGCCCCTGCGCCGGCGGGTGGGCCACACGCTCATGGCCAGCGTGGCCGCCTACGGGGTGTGCATGCTCGTGTTCGGCCTGTCCACCAGCTTCTGGCTGTCGATGGCGGTGCTGGCTGCCTCGGGCGCGGTGGACATGGTCAGCGTGGTGGTACGCCAGACCCTGATGCAGCTGGACACGCCGGATGCCATCCGCGGCCGCGTGGGCGCGGTCAACTCCATCTTCATCGGCGCCAGCAACCAGCTGGGGGAGTTCGAGTCCGGCGCGGTGGCCGCCTGGATCGGGCCGGTGGGCTCGGTGGTCGCGGGTGGCGTGGGCACGCTGCTCGTGGTGGCCGCGTGGTGGCGGCTGTTCCCGGGACTGGTGCGGCGGGACGGGTTCCACGCCTGAGGGGCGAACCCGCCCGTTGAACGGGGCTTGCGATGGGTACCATCGGCAGGTTGACCAGAAGGACATGACCCTCGCCCCCCAAGACTGGATCGCCGGCCTCGAAAAAGGCCTGGCCGTGATCGAAGCCTTCGACGCCGCCCACCCGCGCCTGACCGCCACCGAGGCGGGCGCGCGCTGCGGCATGACGCGCACCGCCGCGCGCCGCTACCTCAAGACCCTGGCCCACCTGGGCTACGTGGGCACCGACGGCAAGCTGTACTGGCTGATGCCGCGCATCCTGCGCCTGGGCCATGCCTACCTGGAATCCGCCCGCCTGCCCCGGCTGGTGCAGCCCTTCCTGCAACGCATCGGCGACGGCACCGGTGAAGTGGCCTACCTGGGCGTGCTGGACGGCCAGACCACGGTGTTCGTCGGCCGCAGCGGCTCGGCCCGCCAGCCCACGCACGGGTACGTGATGGGCACGCGCCTGCCCGCGCAAGTGACCGCCGTGGGCATGGCCATCCTGGCCAGCATGGACGAGGCCGATGCGGAGGCGTGGATCGAGGGCTGCGAACTGCGCTCCTTCACCTCCCACACCTTTGCGACGAAGGAGCAGCTGCGCGCCGCGCTGGCGCGCTTCCGGCACTCGGGCTACTCACTGTCCGAGCAGCAGCTGGAGCTCAATTTCCGGGGCATCGCCGTGCCGCTGCTGGACCGGCACAACCAGGTGCACGGCGCCATCAGCATCACCATGCCGATCAACCACGAGGAAACCGACCACGCGCTGCAGCGCGTGCTGTCGGTGATGCAGGAGGCGGCCAAGAGCCTGCGGCCGCTGCTGTGAGGGCGGCCCGGCGGGGCGCCGGGGTACGCTGGCACGGCAGCCCTGGTGGACGCCGTGCAGGCCGTCAGGCCATCAAGCCGTCGCGCTGGCGGCGCTGGTGGTGTGGGCGCCACCCAGGAACAGGCGCTCCATCGCCGGGTCGGCCAGGATCTCGGCCGCGGGCTTGTGCAGCACCAGCCGGCCGGACTCCAGCGCGATCGCGTCGTCGGAGTACTTCAGCGCACTCTTGACGTTCTGTTCCACCATCAGCACCGTGGTGCCCTGGTCGGCCAGCTTTCGAAGCAGCTTGAACACGTCCTGCACCACGATCGGCGACAGGCCGATGGACGGCTCGTCGATCAGCAGCACCTTGGGCCGCAGCAGCAACGCCCGGCCGATCTCCAGCTGCTTCTGCTCACCGCCCGACAGCGACGCCGCGCGCGAGTGGATGCGCTCCTTCACGCGCGGGAAGAACTCCAGCACCTCGGGAATGCGCTCGTGCGTGGTCTTCATGCCCAGGGTGATGCCGCCCAGCTCCAGGTTCTCGTACACCGACAGCTGGCCGAACAGGTTGCGGCCCTGCGGCACGAAGGCGATGCCCTTGGCGAGCAGGGCCTTCTGCGTGACACCGCTGACGTCCTCGCCATTGAGCAGGACGCGGCCCTGGCGCGGCTTGAGCAGGCCGAACAGGGTCTTGAGGACCGTGGACTTGCCCGCGCCGTTGGGGCCGATCAGGAGGGTGATGGAGCCAGGACGGACGCTGAACGACAGGTTGTTCAGGATCATGAAGTCCTTGTAGCCCGCGACCACGTCGTCGAACTCGATGCAGGGGGTGGTGTTGGCTGCACTCATCTCAGTTCCCCAGGTAGGCGTCCAGCACCTGCTTGTTGCTGCGGATCTCGTCGGGCGTGCCGATGGCCAGCACCTGGCCCTCCACCATCACCATGATGCGGTGGCACAGGTCCATCACGAACTCCATGTTGTGCTCGATCACGACGAAGCTGCCCTTGCGCGATTGATTGAGTTCCTTGAGCAGGCGGCTGATGCCGCCGACAAGCGAGGGATTCACGCCGGCGCAGGGCTCGTCCAGCAGCACCAGGTCCGGCTCGCTCATGAAGGCCATGGCGATGTCCACCAGCTTCTGCTGGCCGTAGGACAGTTCACCGGCCTTCTTGTCGGCGACGTGGCGGATGTGGAACTGGTCGATCAGGGCGTCCGCCTTGGCGCCCAGGCCCGAGTCGGAGGGCGCGAAGATGCGGCTGAACATGGAGCCCTTGTGCTCCTGCGCGGCGACGATGAGGTTGTCGCGTACGGTCATCTTGCCGAACACCTGCAGGGTCTGGAAGGTGCGGCCGACACCGCGGCGATTGAGTTCCAGCGGGCCCAGTTGCGTCACGTCCTCGCCATTGAGCTCGATCTTGCCGCTGTCCGGGGTGATCTGGCCCAGCATGCTGTTGAACAACGTGGTCTTGCCCGAGCCGTTGGGGCCGATCACGCCGAAGATCTCGCCGGGGCGCACCTCGAAGGAAACGCCGCCGACAGCCTGGATGGCGCCATAGGCCTTGCGGATGTCGGTGACCTTCAGCACGGGCGCGGTCGCCGGCCGGTCATGGTGGTGAGGGTGCGTCATGCCTGTCCTCCGGAGGCGATGGACTTTGCGGCGGCGGCGCGGGCGGCCGAGGCCTCGCGGGCCTGGCGGCGGGCACGCAGCCGGTCGGGGATGCTCAGGAGGCCGTCGGGCAGCCAGATCATGAGCAGCACCACCGCGGTACCGAACACGAACAGGTACCAGGCCTGGGCGAAGCGCAGCCACTCGGGCAGCACCACGCCGACGGCGGCGCCGAGCACGGGACCCAGGAAGTAGCCGGGACCGCCGAGCACCACCATCAGGTACATCATGATGGACTGGCCCACGGTGAACAGCGCCGGGTCGATGAACTGCACCTGCGAGGCGTACAGGCCGCCCGCGATGCCCGCGTACACCGCGCCGATGGCGAAGCTGAACAGGGTGTAGCTGCGGGTGTCGATGCCCAGGCTCTCGGCGCGGATGGCGTTGTCACGCAGCGCGGTGAAGGCCTTGCCCCAGGGGGAGCGAAGCAGGTAGGCCAGGGCCAGGGCCAGGCCCACGGCGAAGGCCAGCACCAGGTAGTAGTAGGCCAGGTTGCCGTCCAGGCTCTGGCCGAACAGGCTGGGGCGGGCGATGTTGTTGATGCCGTAGGTGCCGCCGGTGAGCCACTCCTCGTTGCGCATCACCAGCCACAGGGCGGTGTTGAAGCCCAGGGTGGCGAAGGCCAGGTAGATGGTCTGCACGCGCAGCGCGGGGAAGCCCAGCACCAGGCCGGTGACGAAGCACAGCATCGCCGCGGCGGGCAGGCCCACCCAGAAGCTGATGCCCGCCTTGAGCAGGATGGCCACGGTGTACGCGCCGATGCCGAAGAAGGCGGCATGGCCCAGGGACTTCTGGCCCGCGTAGCCCACGGTGAGGTTCAGGCCCATGGTGGCGATGATGAACACCAGCCACGTGGTGAACATGTGGATGCCGTAGTTCTTGAGGAACTGGGGCACCACGACCAGCGCCGCGAGGACGACGGCGCCAAGAAGCAGCTTGGTCTTACTCATACTTTGCGCTCCTCTTTCCGTCCCAGCAGGCCCTGCGGCTTGAAGAGGATCACGACCATGAAGATCAGGAGGGCGACGGCGTCCTTGTAGGCCGGCGAGATGTAGGCGGCGGCGAGGTTCTCGCACACACCCACGATCAGGCCGCCCAGCAGGGCGCCGCGCGAGTTGTTGAAGCCGCCGATGATGGCGGCGAAGAAGGCCTTGGTGCCCAGGCCCTCGCCCATGTCGAACTTGGCCAGGTAGGTGGGCGTCACCAGCAGCGCGGCGGCGGCGGCCAGCACGGCGTTGATGGCGAAGGTGTAGAAGATCATGCGCGGCACGTTGATGCCCAGCACGCTGGCGCTCTCGGTGTTCTGCGCCACGGCCTGCATCGCGCGGCCGGTCACGGTCTTGTTCAGGAAGGCCTGCACCGCCAGCACGAGGATCATCGCGAAGGCGAAGGTGCCGATGTCCGAGGCCGACACCGTCACGCCCATGAGGTTGTAGACCTGGTCCGGGAAGACCTGCGGGAAGGGATGCGGCTCGGCGCTGTAGCCGGCGCGCACGCCGTTGCGCATGGCGATCGACAGGCCGATGGTGGCCACGACGATGGGCATCATCCCGTACTTGAACAGCGGGTCCACGAGGCCGCGCTTGAACAGCCAGCCCAGGACGACCACCGACAACAGGCAGCTGGCGGTGAAGGCCACCATCAGCGGCATGCCGGAGGCCAGCAGGATCACCATCATGAAGGCGGGCAGCATCACGAACTCGCCCTGGGCGAAGTTGATGGTGCCGGAGGCCTGCCACAGCAGGGTGAAGCCCAGGGCCGCCAGCGCGTAGATGCTGCCGGTGGCCAGGCCACTGAAGAACAGTTGGAGGAAGTCGGTCATGGGAGGTGCATTCAGGTCACGAAAGGGTGCAGGTGACCCGGCGCGGGCACAGGCGTGCGCGCGCCGACCAGGGCGCAGCAGCCGCAGGCCGCTGCGCCGCCGGGGTCAGGCCATCACTTCTTGGCGTTGGCCGGGGGCAGCGTGGCGATCACCACGGGGTCGCCCTTGCGCACTTCCACCAGGAAGCTCTCGCGGTCCAGGTCGCCCTTGTCGTCGAAGCACACGTCCAGCAGCACGCCGGGGTGCTGCTTGGCGCTGAAGCAGCTGTTGCGGATGGCGGCGGCGGCGGCCTTGCGGTCGACCTTGCCGGCCTTCTCGATGGCGGCCTTCAGGACGTACACGCCGGTGTAGCCCTTGACGCCGTTGTGGTCGGACTCGCTCTTGTAGGCGGCCTTGTACTTGTCGCCGAAGGCCTTGAGCTGGGGCGCGTCGACGGTCAGGCCCACGTGGGCCATGGCGCCGTTGGCGGCCTCGCCGGCCAGCTCGATCACCTTCTGGCCGGTCAGCGTGGTCTCGCCGATGATCGGCTTGTTCCAGCCCTGCTTGCGCAGCTCGCGCAGGGCGCGGGCGGACTCTTCCTCGTTGGTGTAGACGAACACCGCGTCGGCGTTGGACTGCTTGGCCTTGAGGACGGCGGCGGAGAAGTCCACCTGGCCGGCGTCGGTGGAGATGTCCGCGACGATCTTGGTGGGGGTGCCGTCCAGCAGCTTGGTCAGCGTGTCACGGCCGCCCTTGCCGAAGTCGTTGTTCACGTAGATCACCGCCAGGGTCTTGGCCTTGGTGTTGATGAAACGCGCCAGCTTGGGGAAGGAGACGGTCTGGCCGAAGGCCGTGCGGAACACGTAGGGGTTGCCCTGCTGGGTGATGGCCGCGGCCTCGCCGCCGGTGAAGTTGGGCACCTCGCCGCGCTTGGATTCGGCCATGGAGACCATGATGGAGCCGGAGTAGACGGGGCCGAAGATGGCGAACACGTCGTTGTCCACGGCCTTCTGGGTCAGGCCCTTGGCCACGCCCGGGTTGGTCTGGGTGTCTTCGGTGGTGTAGGCGATCTTGCGGCCCAGGATGCCGCCGGAGGCGTTGATTTCCTTGATGGCCAGCTCGACGCCGTTCTTGAACAGGGTGCCGGCGGTGGTGCCGGGGCCCGACAGCTCGACGATGTTGGCGATCTTGATGTCCTGGGCATGGGCCAGGGAACCGGCGGCCAGGGCGGCGCACAGCGCCAGGGTCTTGAACGTTTGCTTCACGGGTTGTCTCCTCGTGGGGGTGGTGGAATGGGCCTCAAGGCCGGCCCGGGATCGCGGCCCTCAAGGCCCGCGAGATCGAAACGGAGTTGCAATGTAGGCCCGTTGGGACGTGAACTAATGAGCTGCAGCCTCACAAAAGTTCGACAATCGCCCACCACCGTTCGATCATCGACCGATTTCGGGGTAATCCCCGGACTGTCTGGGGGTATCCCTGGCTCGGCTTGCAAGGCGCTGCGTCTGTCCCCGTCTTCCAAAGATGCGACAGCAGCCTTGTCGAAATTGAGACACGCGGGCTGCGGCCGCGACCTACGATCCCGTTCAACTCGACAAGGCATCCGGACCTTGTCCTGGCAAACGGAGACATCATGACCCCCAAGACCTACACCAAACGCCTGGGCATCCTGCGCCGCAAGGACGGCATCACCCACGAGGAATTCGTGGACCACTGGCTCAAGCGCCACGCGGCCCTGTGCGTGAAGCTGCCGGGCCTGCGCCGCTACTCGATCAACTTCGTGGACCGCCAGCGCTTCCCGAACTTCGATTACGACGGTTTTTCCGAGCTGTGGTTCGACTCCGAGGAAGCGCTGGTCGCGGGCCTGCAGAGCCCCGAGGGCAAGACGCTGCTGGCCGACCTGCCGAATTTCGCCAAGGACGTCTCGCCGATCATCTCGGTGGAACACCAGATCGTCTGGCCCTGAGCCGCGGCCCCAGGAGACAGACCCATGGCACAACTCAAGGACAAGATCGCCATCGTCACCGGCGCCGCCGGCGGCTTCGGTGAAGGCATCGCCCGCCTGTTCGCCGCCGAAGGCGCGCGCGTGCTGATCGCCGACCTGGACGCCGCCAAGGCGGCCCAGGTGGCTGGGGACATCGGCCCCGCCGCCCGCGCCGTCGGATGCGACGTTTCCAAGGCCGCCGACGTGCAGGCGGCCGTCGCGGCTTGCATGGCGGCCTTCGGCGCGCCCCACATCGTCGTGAACAACGCGGGCACCACGCACCGCAACCAGCCGATGCTCGACGTCGACGAGGCCACCTTCGACCGCGTCTTCAACGTCAACGTCAAGTCCATCTACCACATGGCCCGCGCCGTAGTGCCCCTGATGCGTGAGCTGGGCGGCGGATCCATCATCAACATCGGCTCCACTGCCGGCATCCGCCCTCGTCCGGGCCTGACCTGGTACAACGCCTCCAAGGGCGCGGTGAACCTGATGTCCAAGTCCATGGCGGCCGAACTGGGCCCCGACCAGATCCGCGTCAACGCGATCTGCCCGGTGATGGGCGCCACCGGCCTGATCGAGCAGTTCCTGGGCGTGCCCGACACGCCCGAGAACCGCGCCAGGATCATCGCCGGCATTCCCCTGGGCCGCATGTCCACGCCGCAGGACATCGCCGACGCCGCCCTTTGGCTGGCCAGCGATGCTTCCCGCTTCATCACCGGCGTGGAACTCCCGGTGGATGGCGGGCGAACCATCTGATCCTGGCATCCCACCCCATGGGGGGCATCCCGGCCCACCTGCTGCTCGGCACCGATGAACCGGTGCCGGCAGCACTGTTGCTGCGCGCAGGGCCGCTGCAGGTACGCCTGCGCGGCACGCGGCTGCTCGCCCTGGAGGTGGCCGGCCACGAGGTGTGGCATGGGGCCGCCTTCCTTTACCGCGACGAGGGCTGGGGCACGCCGGAGCCGGTGGCACAAACTACCCGCATCGAGGAGCGCGAGGACGGCTTCACGGTCAGGATCGACGGCCACATCCCGGCCTGCCAGCGCATCGACCTGCGCATCGAGATCACCGGCCATGCCGATGGCTCGCTGACCTACGACGCCCGGGCCACGCCCTGTGCGGACCTGCCCGCCAACCGGATCGGGGCCTGCGTGCTCCACCCGCCATCCACCTTCGGCCGCCGGATCGACGTGACCCACGTGGACGGGCGTAACAGCGCGTCACGGCTGCCGACCCTGGTGGCTCCGTGGCCCCCGTTCATGCTGGTGCGCGCGCTGCGCCACGAATATGCCGACGGCGCCTGGGCCACCTGCCAGCTCGATGGCGACAGCTTCGAGCTGGAGGACCAGCGCAACAACGCGGACGCGTCCTTCAAGACGTACAGCCGCTCCAACCTGATGCCGCGCCCGTTCATGCTGGCAGGTGGACGGGAGATCCACCAGCAACTGACGTTCCGGGTTGAGAGCCTGCCGGCCTCCACCGAGGTCGCCACGGCAACGACACCCTCACTCACGGTCTGCACCGACGTGGCGCCGATGCCGGCCATCGGGCTGGGCATCACACCCGCCGAGGCGCGCGCGGATACAGCCGCCTCACTGGCCGGCGTGCTGGGCCAGTTGGCACCGCCGCTGCTGCACCTGGGACTGCGCTCGCCGCACGAGGCCGTGCACTGGCCCGGCGTGGCCGCGCTGCTGGCGGCTGGCGGCTCGCGGCTGCGGCTGGACGTGGAGGGGCTGGACGGGGCGAGCGCGCAGGCCACGCTGGGAGCCCTGGCGCGGGAGGTGTCGCGTGCAGGTGTCGGGCCCTGCGCGGTGGCGGTATTTCCGGGAACGCCCGCCATCCTGGACGCGGCGCGGCTGGCCTTCCCCAAAGCCACCATCGGCAGCGGCACGCCGCACTACTTCGCCCAGATCAACCGCATCGAAGGACTGGGCCCGGTCGACTTCCTGAGCTTCACGGCCTCGTCCATCGTCCACGGCGCGGACGACGACGCCGTGATGCATGGATTGCAGAGCCTGCCGTGGCTGCTGCGCACGCTGGCCGCCAACCACCCCCGGGTGCCGGTGCATACCGGCCCCTCGGCCATCGCTACGATGCGCAGCCCCCTGGGCGCGCAGCCCGAGGGCGATGGCGTGCGCCGCATCGCGCTGGCCCGCCGCGACCCGCGCACGGGCGCGATGTTCGGCGCCGCCTGGGTCCTGGGACATGTGGCAGCGCTGGCACAGGCTGGCGCAAACGCCATTTCAGTCCTGCAGTTGCTGGGGGACCAGGGCATCCTGGCTCCCGAGACGCAGGGCTCATGGAAGCGCCGCCCTGCCTTCTTCGTGCTGCAGGCCCTGTCGGGCGCGACCCACCTGCGCCGCGTGGAAACCGCAGCGCCCGACCGGGTGGCTGCACTCTGGATACGCCGTAACGGGCAGCACCTGCTGCTCCTGGCCAACCTGACGGGCGACGGCATCGACATTCCCGCGCCCCCGTCTGCGACGGGCGTGCCGCAGCGCCTCGATGCGCTGGCGATAGACAGCGGCGCCCCAGCGCCCTGGCGGGACCACCCGCTCACCGGCGACCAGCACATTCACCTGCCCCCCTGGACCGTGGTGCGGCTGGAGGACGTTACGCCGCCCTGATACGGCCCCCAGACAAACGGGACCGCCCCGCTCCAGGCCACCGGGCCGGGCGCGGGATCCCCAAGGAGAAACGAGTTGCTTCCTGATATCGATTCCCTGGCGCTGTTCGTGCGCGCCGCCGAGCTACGCAGCCTGACCAAGGCTGCAGAAGCGTCCCACATCGGCCTTGCCGCGGCCAGCCGCCGCATGGCGCTGCTGGAGCACCGTTTCAAGACTGCGCTGTTCGAGCGTTCCCCGCGCGGGGTGGACCTGACCCCCGCGGGCGTCTCGCTGCTGCCGCATGCCAAGGCACTGCTGCTGGAAATCAACGAGATGCAGGCCGAGATGCGCGACCACGCCAACGGCCGCAAGGGCGTTCTCAAGATCCTGGCCAACACCTCGGCGATCACCGACGTGCTGCCTGACGACCTGGCCAGCTTCAGCCGCGCCAACCCGGACGTGCGCGTGGTGATGGAGGAACGCTGGAGCAGCGAAATCGTGCGCGGCGTGCTGGCCTCCGAGGCGGACGTGGGCATCATCGTCGAGGGCATCCGCACCGAGGGCCTGGAGACGGTGCCTTACTGCACCGACCGGATCGCCGTGGTGATGCCGTCCCATCACTCCCTGGTGCGGGTGCCGCAGATGAAGTTCGCCGACATCCTGGACGACGACCTGATCGCACTGGAAAGCAGCTCCTCGATGATGCGCCTGCTCGCCGAGCAGGCCGTGATCGCCGAGCGGACGCTGGAGCTGCGCGTGGAGGTGCGAAGCTTCGAGGCCGTGTGCCGTATGGTGCAGGCGGGCCTGGGCCTGGGGCTGCTGCCGCTGCACGCGGCCAACATGATGGCCAAGGGCCTGGGGCTGGCCGTGCGCCCACTGGCCGAGGACTGGGCCGAGCGGCGCATGCTCCTGTGCGTGAAGAAGGAACGCATGGCCAGCAGCTCCATCGCCAAGCTCCTGGCTCACCTGGGCAAGGGGCGCGTGGCCGCCTGATGCCGCGCCGGGTGCGCGTGCCCGCCCGCACGGACCACGCGCATCGCCTGCAGCCACACGGGACGGTCCACCATGCGGCCGTCCACCGCCACGGCGGCGCCGCCGCTGGCCTCCATCGCGGCCAGCACCCGGCCCGCCCAGGCCTGTTGCGCCGCTGTGGGTGAGAAGGCCTGGTGGACGCCGGGCAGCTGGCGCGGATGGATGCACAGCTTGCCGCCGAAGCCCAGCGCGCGCGAGCGCCGCGCAGCGCGGACGATGGCGTCATCCTCCCCGATCTCCAGCGACACGCCATCGACGGGCGGCGCGAGGCCGGCCAGCCGGGAGTGAAGCACCAGCTGCGAGCGGAAGGCCAGCAGTGAGTCGCCGTCGTCCTCCTCGATGCCCAGGTCGGCCTGGAAATCGATGCTGCCGAAGGCCAGTCGCACGACGCCCGGCATGGCGGCGATCTCGGCGAGCCTGTGCATTCCCATGGCCGACTCCACCAGCGGCATCAGCGCGATGCCGCTGCCCACGCACATCGCGGACAACGCGGGCAAGGCCGCTTCGGCCTTGGACAGCATGATCCCTGCGATCCCCGGTCGATGCAGGAGTTCGAGGTCCTGGTCGAACGCGCCGGTGCCGTGGGCGTTGACCCGCAGCCACACGGGACGGCCCGGATCCAGCCACTGCGCGATGGCCGCGCGCGCTGCGGGCTTGGCCGGCGGCGCGACGGCGTCCTCCAGGTCCAGGATGATCTCGTCGGCCTCGCTGTCACAGGCCTTGCCGAAGCGCTCGGGACGGTCGCCGGGAACGAACAGGAAGCTGCGCGCGGCGGCGCCAGGCAGGGACGACGGAGACGGCGGGGACGGCTGGGTCATGGCTGCATCGTAGGCCCGCCTCGTGCCTTGGCATTTCGAAAATGCACAAGTTCGGATTGCCCAAATTCCCATGGACGCGATCGGCGGCGGATCCAAGAATGCCATCACTGCATGGGCCGTGGAGCGCCCCGTGCCCCACGCAAGCCAGACAGGAACCCACGCATGCAACCCGACGACAAGAACCTCTTCCCCAGTGCACGCGGCCAGCACGACGGCCTACCGCATTACGGCCACCTGATCGGCAACGAGTGGCACGCCAGCCCCTCGCGCCTGCTGCCCGTGAACGCGCCGGCCACCGGCCGGCCGCTGGCCTGGCTGGCTGCCGGCGGCGCGCAGGAAATCGATGCGGCGGTCGCCGCGGCGCGCCGCGCCTTGTCGGGCGAGTGGGGGCGCCTGACCGCGACCGAGCGCGGCCGACTGATGACGAAGTTCGCGCAGAAGGTGCTGGACAACGTGGAGCGCCTGGCCTGGATCGAGGCGCACGACACGGGCAAGCCGATCTCGACGGCGCGCAACGACATGCGTGCGGTGGCGCGCTACTTCGAGTTCTACGGCGCGGCCGCCGACAAGATCCACGGCGAGGTGATTCCCTACCTGGAGGGCTACAACGTCACGGTGGTGCGCGAGCCGCTGGGCGTGACGGCGCACATCACGCCCTGGAACTACCCGGCGCAGATGTTCGGCCGCACGCTGGCCCCGGCCCTGGCCATGGGCAATGCCACGGTGCTCAAGCCCGCGGAGGAGGCCTGCCTGGTCTGCCTCGAGCTGGGCCAGCTGGCCGTGGAGTCCGGCTTCCCGGCAGGCGCGCTGAACATCGTGACCGGCCTGGGCGAGGCGGCGGGCGCGGCGCTCACGCGGCACCCGGACATCAACTTCGTCTCCTTCACCGGCTCGCCCGAGGTGGGCCGACTGGTGCAGGAGGCTGCGGCCATCCACCATGTGCCGGTGGTCCTGGAGCTGGGCGGCAAGTCGCCGCAGATCGTCTTTGACGATGCGGACCTGGAGCTGGCCGCCACCACGGTGTGCAAGGCCATCACCCAGAACACGGGCCAGACCTGTTCGGCGGGTAGCCGCGTGCTGGTGCAGCGCACGGTCTTCGACCGCTTCATGGGCATGGTGGCCGAGCGCTTCGCGAAGCTGCGCATCGGCGAGCCGGGCGAGGATGCGGACCTGGGCCCCGTGATCAACGCGACCCAGCAAGGCCGCGTGCTGCAGTTCATCGAGAACGCTGCGCGCGACGGCCTGCCCCTGGTGGCGCAGGCCCGGGTCCCCGAGCGCCTGGACGAAGGCTGCTTCGTGCCTCCCACCGTGTTCGGCCCGGTGCCTGCGGACAACGCGCTGGTGTGCCAGGAAGTTTTCGGCCCGGTGCTGGCGGCCCAGGTGTTCGACACCGAGGAAGAGGCCGTCGCCCTGGCCAACGGCACGGAGTTCGGCCTGGTCGCAGGCGTGTGGACCCGTGACGGCGCGCGCCAGCAGCGCATGGCGCGCCGGGTCGTGTCAGGCCAGGTCTTCATCAACTGCTATGGCGCCGGCGGCGGCGTGGAGCTGCCGTTCGGCGGCACCAAGCGCAGCGGCCATGGCCGCGAGAAGGGCCTGGTGGCGCTCGAGGAATTGAGCACGACCAAGACCATCGTCAACTACTTCGCCTGACCAAGGAGCGTCCCTTGCCAGAAAAGTCAATGAACACCAAGCCCTTCGATGGCATCGTCGTCGTCGCCCTGGAGCAGGCCGTCGCTGCCCCCTACTGTTCGAGCCGCCTGGCCGATGCGGGCGCCCGCGTCATCAAGATCGAGCGTCCGGAGGGCGACTTCGCGCGGGGCTATGACACCACGGTGCACGGCGAATCGTCCTATTTCGTCTGGATCAACCGGGGCAAGGAATCGGTGGCGCTGGACCTGCGCCAGGAAAAGGACAAGGCGGTGCTGTGCGAGCTGATCGCGCATGCCGACGTCTTCATCCAGAACCTCGCCCCCGGCGCGGCGGCGCGCCTGGGCTTCGGCAGCGAGGCGCTTCGCGCCGCGCACCCGCGCCTGGTCACGTGCGACATCTCGGGTTATGGAGAATCCGGCCCGCTGCACCAGCTCAAGGCCTACGACCTGCTGGTGCAAGCCGAAAGCGGCCTGGTGGCCATCAGCGGCACGCCGGGTCCCTGGGGCCGCATCGGCGTGTCGGTCTGCGACATCACCGCGGGCATGAACGCCCTGATCGGCGTGCAGCAGGCGCTGATGCAGCGCGAGCGCACGGGCCGTGGCAGCGGCGTGCAGGTGTCGCTGTTCGGCTCGGCCGCCGAGCTGATGACGGTGCCCTACCTGCAGACGCGTTACGGCGACAAGGCGCCGCAGCGCGTGGGCCTCAAGCACCCGAGCATCGCGCCCTACGGCTCGTTCAGCTGCTGCGACGGCCGCGAAGTGGTGCTCTCGATCCAGAACGAGCGTGAGTGGTCCAGCTTCTGCCGCGTGGTCATGGGCGACGAGTCCCTGGCACGCGACCCGCGCTTCGAAAGCAACGACGCGCGCACGCGAAACCGCGACGAACTGGAAGCGATCATCCAGGACATCTTCTCGAGCCTGACCTACGCCCAGGCGACCGACCTGCTCACCGAGGCGCAGACCGCTTATGGCGCGATCAACTCCGTCAACGAGCTGATCGGCCACCCGCAGCTGCGCACGCGGCCGATGCAGGTGCGTGGCCGCACGGTGGAAGTGCCGGCTGCGCCGTATACGACGGAGTGGGAGGACGAGGCGTTCCGTCCGGTGCCTGCCGTTGGCGAGCACCAGACACTACCGGGCCTTTGATTTTAGTCGTCGATTCGGGCCGTTCATCGAGGCCGATCAGGCTTGCAGGAACACGGATTCCATGCGCCTGATTTCGATCCCCGGCAGGCCGAGCCGCTCGGCCTCATCCCGCCAGGCGCGCAGGGCCGTGTGCACTTGGTCGATGACCCGCGAAGCCTTGTCTTCACAGCGGTAGAAGTCCGCCGTCTCCTTGACCAGCTTCAGGCTGGGGACGGCGCTCTTGCCGTCGAAGGTGAGCGAATGCTGCGCCTTCGCGAGGCTCGGGTTGACGTCGAAGGCCGGTGAAAGGCGCCAGCCGGACGGCTCACGGATGAAGCCGTGGTTGCGTGCATGGTCGTCACGGTTTCCCACCATGACGTTGAAGACCACACGGCGGTACAACTCTTCCAGGTCTTGCCCGATGTGGCCCTGGGCGCCCTGGTCCTGCAGGAAAAGGGCCAGGTCCAGGTAGCTGCCGCCCTCCTCCCCGTCCCTGCGCTCCAGGAGCGTCATCGCCGAGGCGTACATGCGACGCCGACCGCGCTGTCGATCGAAGCGTGCGACGCAAAAGGTGGAATGCCGTTCGGTGAGGTGCTCCAGGCGGGCGGATGGCACCTGGATGCCGGCCCGCACCGCAAGCTGGTGGACGAGGTACTCCCATCCGCCGACGTCGTAGCGATCTTCCCTGGCAGGAAACTTGGCGAGCCACAGCTCGTCGCCCGGCATGCGGAAGTTGGCCTTGGGTCGGGCGCCACCCAGCGATGTACCCGGTGCAATGAGTATCGCAAGCCACCGCTCGTATTGCGGCAATCGCTCGACGCCCGGCTCCTCGATGCGCCGGCTGATGGCGGCCAACTCGCGAAGATCCGTCACCGGCGGCGCCGCATTCGGGCTGTTGTCCAGGTAGTGAGCACCACCTCGCTCCTTGAAGCGCAAGGCTCCCATGCGGGTGAAGTCGTGCACGCCGAGCAGGAAGTCCAGTTCCTGGAGCGTACGCATCGGCCTTTGCTCGCGTTCAGCGGCTGCGGCCTCGCGGCGCTCCATGAGGACCCTGCCCCAGCGATCGGGCGCGGAGTCCAGGAAGATGCCGAATCCGCTGGCGTCATGCGGCGGATGCTGCTCCCCCGCCCAGAGCTCCAGGCGCGGGTCCAGCAGGAACGCGTTGTCACGCGCGAGCCAGGACGGTGTGTACTCGAAGGGCGGCGCAAGGTCCGTGCGCACCTCATGCCGGCACAAGGTGCCGACCTGCTGCGAGTCAACCAGTTCTGGCGCGTCGAGGTGGACCTCGATGGCCGGCCGCTCACGCCGGGTGGCCATCGTCGTCAGCGCAAGGGGGAACGTCCGTGCCGGCCACGGCCTCTGGGGCCTCGGGGGCCACGCGGGTCGATGGCCGCCTCGACCGGCGGGCCGGACCCAATGTCGCGACATCCTGCAGCTTGCGGCCCAGCACGTCGTCACGCGCGACGGCGTCGATATCCTGGTCGAGCCCGAGCACCCGCAGCGCCCGCATGTACGTTCCGAAAGCAATGTTCGGGTCGCCCGCTTCCAGCCGGCGCAAGGTCTCACGCGAAACCCCCATGCGTTCAGCGAAAAGAACCGTGGTGAGCTTGCGTCGCAAGCGGGCAAGCCGCATCCGCTCTCCGAGCTCCTGGGCTTGCCGGGTCACCGATGGGAAGGGGCGCGCGAACGTGCGAGGCATGCTGCCTCATATCTTAGGCAGTAACTCGCACTTTGACCATATTAATTGGCAATTTTTCGCCTGCCACGAGCCAACTCAGCCGATTCATTGACTTATATAAAACGCAAAATCGTCTCATTTGACAAAAATATAAGTCACTTTCAAAACATCTCAGGACAAAAAAAGAGCGCCCGAAGGCGCTCCCAGGAGGCCGGCGGCCGGGATCAGGCCAGCGCCACCCCTTCGACCACGATGATGTTCGACTGCGAAGCCTTCTGCCGCAGTACCCGTGCAGGTGCGTACTCCGGCGACTCCAGCCAGGCGCGGGCCCGGGCCATATCGGGGAACTCGATGATCACCAGCCGCTTGGGCTCCCGGTCACCTTCGAGCAGCTCGATGCGCCCGCCCCGGGCGAGGAAACGCCCCCCGTACTGCGCCACCGTCGGCGGCGAGAGTTTCTTGTAGTCCTCGAACAGCACGGGGTCGGTGACGACCATGTCGTTGATCACGTAAGCAGGCATGGCAGTCACCGTTTCCCTCAGGCGGCCTTCTTCAGCGCCGGCGGTTGCTGGCGCACCTGGATCCCAAGGTCCTTCTCGCGCATGAACATGATGGCCGCGGTATCGCGGTCACCCAGTCCTGCGGCGATGGCGGCTTCCATCGTCGCCTGCGCGCCGCGGCCCACCTTGGCCTCGAAACCCATGGCCTCGGCGGCCTCGCAGGCCAGGCGCACGTCCTTGCAGGCCAGGCGGATGGCGAAGCCGGGGCTGTCGTCACCCAGGAAGGCCTTCTTGGGCATGGCGACGGCGAACTGCTGGTTCCAGGCCATGGTCGTGCGCATCACTTCCTGCATCAGTTCCAGCGTCAGGCCGGCCTTGATGCCGATGGCCAGGGCTTCCGTGTTGGCCATCATGATGGTGGTGGCCAGCAGGTTGTTGGTCATCTTCATCGCATGGCCGGTGCCCGGGCCGCCACAGAAGTAGGTGTCCGTGCCCATGCACTTGAGGACGGGCATGGCGCGGTCGATAGCCGGCTGGTTGCCGCCCACCATCAGCGTCAGCGTGCCGGTCACGGCGTGCTCGCTGGTCTTGCCCACGGGCGAGTCCACCAGCTCCATGCCCAGCTTGCGCAGCGCATCGCCCACGCGCACCGAGGTGCCCGGGTCGATGGTGCTCATCTCGATCACGATGCCGCCTTTGGGCAGGCCCTCGGCCAGGCCGTCCTTGCCCAGGACCACCTGCTCCACGTGCTGCGGCTCGGGCAGCATGGTGACCACGATCTCGCTGGCCGCGCCCACTTCCTTCGCGGTCGCTGCAGCCTTGGCACCGGCCTGGACCAGCTTGGCGACTGCCTCGGGGCTGCGGTCGAACACGGTGAGTTCGTGGCCGCCCTTGAGGATGTTGGCTGCCATGGGGCCACCCATGACGCCCAGGCCGATGAATCCGACTTTCATTGTTTTCTCCGTTGATTGAATCGCTGTGGTCCGCTCAGGTGCGGTCGGACCACTGGTTGATGTCCCACACCGGTCGGCCGCGCAGGTCGGCGGCGTCGGTGCGCATGAATTCGGTCATGGCGGGCTTGGCGCCCAGGCGGTCATACGCCTGCTTGACCAGCGGTGCCGTGCGGGTGAACGCCGACTTGACCTGGCCCCACTGCAGCGGCTTGTCGATGACCTTGTTCTCGGCCATGAACTTGGAGGTCTCCAGGATGGCGCGTGCATCGTTTTCCGTCGGCCAGGACCAGCCGCGCGAGAACAGCACGTCGTCCTTGACGACCTTGGCGCCCTGCGCAGCGTCCAGCTTCCAGTAGTCCTTGACCAGCTGCGACACGGCGCCGGCGTCCATCGCGGTCAGGGCGGCCACGGCCTCCTGCTGCGCCATCAGGAAGGCCACCACGGCCTGGGGATGCTGCTCGATGAAGCCATTGCGGCCGATCCAGAACGAGCGGTGCAGGTAGTAGCCGTCCGGGAAGAAAGGCGATTTGCGCACCGAGGGCAGCAGGATGCCGCCGCCCTTGCCCGCCGGTCCGTCGTAGTAGTCCTCGGTGTAGCCGAAGGAGTTGGCGATGGCCACCGTGCCGGTGGCCTGGGCTGCCAGGAAGGCGGGCGAGATGGTGCAGGTCGCGTCCACGCCGGTGGGCACCGAGGCAGCCTGGGCGTGCGTGGGCATGTTCACGAAGCGGATGCCCGTTTCCTTGATGTCGTTCACGTTCAGCTCGTGGCGCAGCATCTGGAACAGCGCGCTCTGCGGGTCGCCACCCAGGGACACGCCCACGGTCTTGCCGCGCAGATCCTGCATGTTGCGGATCGGCGAACCGTTCTTGACGGTGATCATGAAGCGAAGGCGACCCTCGCCAACCACCATGGGACTGATCGGCAGGCCGCTGGCCAGGCCGCGGGTGATGGGGGTGTTGCCCCACATGCCGATGTCCAGGTTGTTGCCGACCATGGCCTCGACCATGGGCAGCGCGGTGGGGTACTCACGCCAGTCGATGGTCAGGTCGTAGCCCAGTTCGGCCGCGCGCTTTTCCATCAGCTTGTTGTTGATCATGTACTGCGTCATCGGCGAGTTGCCGGCAGCCCATGGGATACGGCCGATGGACAGCTTGAGCGGCCGGCGCGAGCCTTGGGCGCGCACGAAGGCGGGCATGCCCAGGGCGGCAGCCCCGGCGATGGCGGCGCCACCGAGGACCAGCTGGCGACGGTTGGGAGTGATGATGTCGGACATGGTGTCTCCTTTCAGGGTTTGATTTTTCATGTCGCTTCAAACGGTGGCTGCAGCGGGCGCCGCAGCCGCATCCTCGGAGCCACCGATCGCGCGGTAGGCTTCGTCACGGATCAGGCCCCAGATCTGCTCGACACGGCGGCCGAAGTGGGGATCGGCGCGCGCGGTCTCGTCGCGCGGGCGGGGAAGGTCGATGTCCAGCACCGCGCGGATGCGGCCCGGATGGCTGCTCATGACCACCACGCGGTCGGCCAGGAAGACGGCCTCCTCGATGTCGTGGGTGATGAAGATCGCCGTCTTGCGCTGTTCGCGCGGCGCCGTCTGGCCCCAGATGCGAAGCAGCTCGATCTGCAGGATCAGGCGGGTCTGCGCGTCCAGCGCTCCCAGGGGCTCGTCCATCAGCAGGATGTCGGGGCCGTTGGCCAGCAGGCGGGCCAGGGCCACGCGCTGGCGCATGCCGCCGGACAGCTGGTGGGGATACTTCCTCTCGGACCCCTTGAGGCCCACCAGGTCGATGAAGTGGGCCACGCGCTCCTCGCGCTGCTTGGCGGTCATGCCCTTGCCGGGCGTGCCGTGGTGCAGGCCGAAGCCGACGTTCTCCTGCACCGTCTGCCAGGGCATCAGCGCGTAGTCCTGGAACATCACGCCGCGGTCGGCGCCGGGGCCGGCGATGGGCTTGCCGTCCTTCTCGATCACGCCGGTGGTGGGCTTGTCCAGGCCGGCGATCATGTTCATCACCGTGGACTTGCCGCAGCCCGAGGGACCGACGATGCAGATGAACTCGCCGGGCGCGATGTCGAGCGAGACATCATCCACCGCCAGGGTCTCCTGGCCGGTGCGCGGCGCGACGAATCGCTTGGTCACGCCGTGCAGGCGCAGCTTGTGGGCGGGGGTGGTTGCGGTCATGCTCATTGTCTCCAGGGAATGAGCCGCACCTCCGCGGCCCGGAAGATGCGATCGATCAGGAGTGCGACCACGCCGACGACGATCATGCAGACGACGATGGCGTTGAGGTCGATGTTGTAGGCGTAGAAGACGAACATCATCTGGCCGATGCCGCCCGAGCCGCCGCCGCCGGACTTGGCGCCCACGGCCAGTTCGGCCGCGATGATGGCCGTCCAGGCCACGCCCATCGCCAGGCGGGCGCCCAGCAGGATGCCGGGCAGCGCGCCGGGCAGGATCACGCGGGTCAGGATGGTCAGGCGGCCCATGCCCATGGTCTGCGCCGCCAGCACCAGCTTGCGGTCCACGCGGCTGACGCCGTGCACCGTGTTCACCAGCACCGGGAAGAAGGCCGCATAGGTCACGATGGCCAGCGCCGAAGGCGTGCCGGTGCCGAACCACAGGATGGCGATCGGCAGGATGGCCATCGGCGCGATCGGCCGGAAGCTTTCGACCAGCGGGTCCAGGCTGTCACGCACCACGCGGCTGGATCCCATCAGCGCGCCCAGGGCGGTGCCCAGGACCAGGGCGACGAAGAAGCCGGTCACGACGCGGCCCAGGCTCTGGAACAGGGCGGAGAACAGGCCGCCCGTGGTCGCCAGGTCCACGAAGGACTGGACCACGCGCAGCGGCGCAGGGGCCGGGCTGTTGGCGGGCTGGCTCAGGGCCCAGGCCTGCCAGATCACCAGCAGCGCGATCGGCAGCAGCGACGCCTGCAGCGCCTGCTGCCAACGGGAGGAGGAGTCGAGGGGGGTGTTCATTGCAGCTCCGTGCCTTCGGACCAGGGGGTGAGGCGACGCTGGAGACCGCGCAGGCCCAGGTCACACAGGTAGCCGACCAGGCCGATGGCCATGATGAAGGCGAAGACCTTGGGGGTCATCAGCAGCTGGCGGTACCACTCGATGGCGAAGCCCAGGCCGCTGGGCGAGCCGATCAGCTCCGCGGCAACGATGGCCGCCCAGGAACCGGCGAAGGCCAGGCGGATGCCCACCATCACCGAGGGCAGCGCCGCGGGAATCAGCACGTGCAGCAGCAGCGCGCGGCGGCCGACGCCCATGGTGCTGGCCGCAGCCACCAGCTTGCGGTCGATGGAGCGCACGCCGGCCACGGTGTTCAGCAGGATCGGGAAGAAGCCGACGTACACCATGATGAACACCGGCAGCGTGTTGCCCACGCCGAAGATGAACAGCGCCAGGGGCAGCCAGGCGATGCCGGAGATCGGCCGCAGCATTTCCACCAGCGGGTCGATGGTGGCTTCGGCACGGCGGCTGCGCCCCATCCAGAAGCCCAGGGGCACGGCCAGCGAGATCGAGATCGCCAGGGCCAGCAGCAGGCGCGAGGCGCTGATGGCGGCGTGCTCGAACAGCTCGCCCTCGGCCGCCAGGTCCCACAAGGCGGACATCACCCGCAGGGGCGAAGGCAGCTGCAGCGGGTTGTCGTTCCACCAATGGGCCAGCGACCACAGCGCGATGAAGGCGGCGAAGGTTCGCACGGCCAGGAACAGGCGGTGCCCGGACGGGCCGGCGGTGGATTTGGCGGGCGCGGGCTTGGCAGCCGGGGCGCCCTGGATTGGCAAGGTCACGGAGTGCTCCATGGTCGAGTGCCTCTCAGCGAGTGACGGAAAGGAAGCCGCCGTCCACGTACAGCGTGTGGCCGTTGATGTACGCGCCGGCGTCGGACGCCAGCAGCAGCGCGGCCCCGCAGATGTCCTGCGGACGGCCCCAGCGCTTGGCCGGGGTCCAGTCCGAGACGAAGGCGTTGAATTCCACGTTGCCGGCCTGGCTGAACGGCGTGACCGTGTAGCCGGGGGCCAGCGCATTGACCGTGATGCCGGTGCCGGCCAGGTCCGCCGCCAGCGCGCGGGTGAAGCCCGAGACGCCCGCCTTGGCGGACACATAGGGCACCAGGTTCGGGCGCGCCACGTGGTTCATGATCGAGCCCACGTTGATGATGCGGCCGCCGCCCTGGCGCGCCATCAGGCGCGCGGCCTGCTGGCCCACCAGGAAGCAGGCGGTCAGGTCGGTGTCGATCACCTTCTGCCACTCCTCGGGGGTGAGGTCCAGGAAGTGGGTGCGCACGATGACGCCGGCGTTGTTGACGCAGATGTCGATGCGGCCGCACAGGGCGACGGCGGACTCGAAGGCCGCTGCCACCGCCTGGGGATCGGTCACGTCGAAGACCAGGCCGTAGGCGTCGCAACCGGCGTCGCGGAACTCCTGCACGCGCTCATGGACCTTGTCGCTGAAGTCGCACAGGATCAGGCGGGCACCCGCGGCGGCGAAGCCCTGCGCCAGGCCCAGCGCGATGCCGCCGGCGCCGCCGGTGATCAACGCCACCTTGCCTTCGAGGCTGAACAGGGATGCAGGGGCCAGGCCCTTGTACAAGTGGCCGTCCGTGCTGGACGCGCCGGGGATGGGGGTCGATATGCTCATGGCGTGGCCGGATGCGTTCCGGATGTCTCCTTGTTTATGGAGATGGATGCTAGGTGCCGGTCAGCGCAAGCGGAATTGGAACTTGGGCAATGCGCCCTACGCACAATGCGAAGCCCCCCGCTTGACGGGTTTCGAAGCCCCGGTTGCCGCAAAGCAGATGGCGCCGCGGACGGCCCGCACCTAGGATCGCCGGCATGACTCATTCATACGCCTTGCAGCGCGTGGGCACGCAAACCGACATCCTGGGCGAGAGCCCGGTGTGGGACGGTGACGCCCGCTGCCTGTACTGGGTGGACATCCGCCAACCTGCGATACGCCGGTTCGTCCCCGCCACCGGCCGGCTGGACACCTGGCCCATGCCAGGCCTGGTGGGCTGCGTCGCCCTCACCGATGACGGCCGCCTGCTGGTGGCCCTGCCCCGCAGCATCGACCTGTTCGACCCGGCTACCGGTGCGCTGGCGCCGTTCGCGCAGGTGCCGCCCCTGCCGCAGGACCATCGCTTCAACGACGGCCGCTGCGACCGCCAGGGCCGCTTCTGGGTGGGCACCATGAACAACATCACCCGCGCGCCCGAAGGGGTGCTGTGGCGGCTGGACGGCGCGGGCCGCCTGGAGGCCCTGCGCGAGGGCGTATGCATTCCCAACAGCCTGGCCTTCAGCCCGGACGGACGGACGATGTACTTCGCCGACTCGTTGCGCTATGAACTGTATGCCCATGATTACGACACGGTCATGGGCCGCCCGGGCGAAGCGAGGACGATCGCGACCACCAAGCCCCCGGGTTTTCCCGATGGATCGACAGTGGATGCCGAAGGCTTTCTGTGGAACGCCGAGTTCAATGGCCACCGCCTGGTGCGCTATGCGCCCGACGGCCGGATCGACCGGGTCATCGATCTTCCCCTGCGCATGCCCACCTGCTGCGCCTTCGGCGGCGACGATCTGGACATCCTTTACGTGACCACGGCCAGCCAGCGCATGACTGAAGATGAGTTGCGTGAGCAGCCGTTGTCGGGCGCGCTGCTGGCCCTGGACGTGGGCGTGCGCGGAATGCCAGAGCCGCGCTTCGCACTGACCCCTTCCCTGCACCGAAACACGGCTGACGCCGCCTCTTCATGAAACCGATACAGATCGCCTCGATCGAGGCCTTTTCCTTCCGCGTGCCCGTGGCCATGCCGATCAAGGTGGCCTTCGGCACCTTCCGCGACCGTCCGTTCGTGCTGGTGCGCATCACCGACACCGACGGCGTGCAGGGCTGGGGCGAGGTCTGGGCCAACTGGCCGGCCGTCGGTGCCGAGCACCGTGCGCGCCTGGCGGTGGACCTCGGCGAGCGGCTGGTCGGCCAGACGTTCGACACGCCGGCTCATTTTTTCCGCAAGCTGACCGCATCGCTCGAGGTGCTGGTGCTGCAGACGCTGGAAGTCGGCCCGATCGCGCAGGTCGTCGCCGGCCTGGACATCGCGATGTGGGACCTGCTGGCTCGCCGCGAAGGCAAGCCGCTGCACAAGCTCCTGAGCGACCGCGAGGTCACCTCGGTACCTGTCTATGCCACCGGCATCAACCCGGACGAGCCTGAGAAATTCGCAGCAGCGCGCCAGGCCGAGGGGCACCGCGCCTTCAAGCTGAAGACGGGCTTCGGGCATGACATCGACATCGGCAACCTGCGCCGCATGCGCGAGGTGCTGGGCCCGCAGGCCACGATCACCTGCGACAGCAACCAGACGCATGACCTGCAGGCCGCCATCGCGTTCTGCCGTGCGATCGAGCCGCTGAACCTGAGCTGGTTCGAGGAGCCGCTGCGCGTGGATGCGCCGCAGGCCGACTGGGAGGCGCTGGCCCGCGCATCGACCACGCCGCTGGCCGGCGGCGAGAACTTCCACGACAAGCAGTTCGACCAGGCCATCGCCGGCCCGGTGCTGCAGGTGCTTCAACCCGACGTGACCAAGTGGGGCGGCATCACCGGCAACTGGCATGTCGCCGACAGCGCGGTCAAGGCCGGCAAGCGCTACTGCCCGCATTACTTCGGCGGCGGCATCTCGCTGCTCGCATCCCTGCACGTCATTGCGGCTGCCGGCGGCGAAGGGCTGCTGGAATTCGATTGCCACCCCAACGTCGGCCGCGAGGCCGTGGTGGGCGGCCTGCTGCCGGTCACCGAAGGCCGTGTGCCCGTGCCCACGGGCGTGGGCCTGGGCTCGGAGCCCGACCTCCAGCGCCTGAAGGCCTTCAAGACCTGGGAGGGCCGCGCATGAGCGCCGTCACGCAAGGTGCGAGCGGGCCGCGCATCGGTTTCATCGGCGCGGGCCGCCTGGGCAAGGCCCTGGCCTGGAGCCTGGCCGGGCGAGGCCTTCTGGTGACCGGCGTGGCCAACGACACGGCCGCCGGTGCGCAGGAGCTGGCCGCGCCGATTCCCGGCTGCGAGGTCATGTCGGACCAGGCGGTGGCGGACAGCTGCGACCTGGTGTTCATCACCACGCCGGACGAGATCATCTCCCGCGCCGCCGCGGCGGTGACCTGGCGTGCAGGCGTGTCGGTAGTCCATTGCAGCGGCGTGACCGAGGTGGACGCGCTGGCGGCTGCCGCCCGCGCGGGCGCATCGATTGGTGGCTTCCATCCGCTGCAGACCTTCGGCGACCCCCGGGCTGCCGCGGCCAGCCTGCCGGGCACGACCATCACCATCGAGGCCGCCGACGAGACCCTCAACGCCACGCTGGTCGACCTGGCCCACCGTCTGGAATGCCGGGTCAACCGCCTGCCCCCCGGAATGCGCGGGCGCTACCACGCGGCCGCCGGCTTCACCTCACAGTTCATCAACGCGCTGTTCGAGCAGGCCGCCCAGGTCTGGTCCTCGTGGGGCGCGAGCGAGGAGGACACGCTGCGGGCGCTGATGGCACTGGCACGCGGCACCCTGGCCTCGATCGAATCGGCGGGGATCGCCGGGGGCATGCCCGGCCCGGTCTCGCGTGGTGACGTGGCGTCAGTGGAAAAGCACGTCAAGTCCCTGTCGGAGATGGGGCCGCAGATGATGGACTTCTACCGCGTGATGTGCGGCATCACGATTGCGTTGGCGCAGGCGCACGGCGCGATCGACGAGTCCAAGGCCGCCCGCTTCCGGGCGTTGCTGGAGCCGTGACGGCCCCGGCCGCCGCTCAGTCGTAGCGCCGCTGGTCGTCGATCACCTTGCCATCGCCCGGCAGGCTGCCGGGAGCGACGAGTCGCACCTCGCCGCGCAGCTTGGTGACCTCGCGCACGGACGCCACCATCTGGTCCGCCAGCGCCGGCGAGGCCTGGGCGGCCTCGGCATGCAGCACCATGCGCTCGTCGGCCACCGTGCCCTCCACCACCAGGCGGGCCTTGGCCACGCCGGGGTGGCGCTTGATGATCTCGTCCACCTGCCGCGGGTGCACGAACATGCCGCGGATCTTGGTGGTCTGGTCGGCCCGCCCCATCCAGCCCTTGATGCGGGCCTGGGTGCGGCCGGTGGGGCATCGCCCCGGCAGGATGGCGCTGAGGTCGCCCGTACCGAAGCGGATCAGGGGGTAGTCCGGGTCCAGGATGGTCACCACCACCTCGCCCACCTCGCCCTCGGGCACGGGGTCGCCGGTGCCCGGGCGCACGATCTCCACGATCACCTCCTCGTCCAGGACCAGGCCCTCGCGGGCGGGCGTCTCGTAGCCGATGAGGCCGACGTCGGCGGTGGCATAGGCCTGGTAGCCGTCCACGCCGCGCGCGCGGAACCACTCGCGCAGCGAGGGCGGAAAGGCCTCGCCGCTGAACAGGGCCTTGGTCAGGGACGGCAGCTTCAGGCCCTTGGCCTCGGCCGCTTCCAGCAGGATCTTCAGGAAGCTGGGCGTGCCGGCATAGCCCTGGGGCTGCAGGTCGGCCATCGCCGCCAGCTGCAGCTCGGTGTTGCCGATGCCGCCGGGGAACACCGTGCAGCCGATGGCGAAGGCGCCGCCTTCGACCATGAAGCCCGCCGGCGTGAGGTGGTAGCTGAAGCCGCCGTGCACCAGGTCGCCTTCGCGGAAACCGGCGGCGTATAGCGCGCGCGCCATGCGCCAGGCGTCGGGGTGGGTGCGGCCCTGCGGCTCGTACAGCGGGCCGGGGGACTGGAACACGCGCAGCGCGCGGCGCGGGTAGGCCGTGCCGTTCCAGCCGCTGGCGGAAAAGCCCGCGAAGGGATCGCCGCCGCGCTGGGCCTGCTGCGCCTCCAGCAGCTCGCTCTTGCGGATCACGGGCAGCTGCGCCAGCGCGGCGCGGCTGGTGATGGCGGCGGCGTCCACGCCCTCCAGGCGCTGCGCATGGGCCGGGCTGGCGGACTGGGCGTGCGCCACCTGCCGGGACAGCGCCGCCATCAGGTCGGCTTCGCGCTGCGCGGGGTCGCGGGTTTCGAGAGCGTCGTAAAAGGCGGTGGAGGTGGCGGCGTTCATGCGCGCCAATCTACGGCGCGCCCCGTACGGATACTGTCACCGCCCCACCATTTGGTCCGTCCCCCGCCCCCGGGAAAACCCGGTGCGCGCGAAAGTTTCACGGCAGGCGATTGGGCGAGAATGTCCGCAAACGACATCGGATCCCCATGGAGACAACGTCCGACCGACTGCGGGCCTTCCTGGACACCGCGCCCTGGATGAAGGACCTGACGCCCGAGCAGGCCCTGCGCGTGCAACACGAGACCCTGGTGCGCCGCTACGAGGCCGGAGCCACCGTGGCCGTACGCGGCGCGCCTTCGGCCCACTGGATCGGCGTGATCGAGGGCATGCTGAAGGTGGAAAACAGCAACACCGGCGGCAAGATCGCCACGCTCACCGGCGTACCCGAGGGCGCGTGGATCGGCGAAGGCGCGGTGATCAAGGGCGAGTTGCGCCCCTACGACCTGGTGGCCCTGCAGGACAGCCTGGTGGCCCTGGTGCCCGCCGCCACCTTCCACTGGCTGATGTCCGAATGCCGGCCCTTCTCGGTCTGGCTGATCCACCAGCTCAATGCGCGCCTGGGACACTTCATCGCCCTGGTGCAGAGCCTGCGCCTGAACGACACGCAGGCCCAGGTGGCCTACTGCCTGGCCAGCCTGTTCAACCGCGACCTGTACCCCGGCACGCGGCCGCAGCTGGCGATTTCGCAGGAGGAAATCGGCCGCCTGGCGGGTGTCTCCCGCCAGATCGCCAACCGGGTGCTGCACGAGATGCAGGACCAGGGTTACATCCGTATCGGCTACGGGTCCATCGAGGTGCTGGACCTCGCGGCGCTGCAGGAGATGGCCTCAGGCGTCTGAGGCGCGTCTGAAGCTCGTCAGACGCGCAGGCCTTGCGCGTCGCCGGGCCGCTCCAAGGCGCGAAGGCCGCCTTGGGGGCCAGCGCCCCACACGCCGGGGGGCGCTTGGGAGCGATCACGCCAGCCAGCGCTTGCGCCGCTTGTAGCTCTTGACGTCCTTGAAGGACTTGCGCTCGCCGCCGCCCACGCCCAGGTAGAACTCCTTGACGTCCTCGTTGGTGGCCAGGTCCGCGGCGGGGCCGTCCATCACGATGCGGCCGCTTTCCATGATGTAGCCGTAGTGGGCGTATTTCAGCGCCATGTTGGTGTTCTGCTCCGCCAGCAGGAAGGTCACCTTCTCCTTGTGGTTCAGGTCCTTCACGATCTCGAACACCTCCTCCACGATCTGCGGCGCCAGGCCCATGGAGGGCTCGTCCAGCAGCACCAGGGAGGGGCTGGCCATGAGCGCGCGGCCGATGGCGCACATCTGCTGCTCGCCGCCCGAGGTGTAGGCCGCCTGCGAGGTGCGGCGCGTCTTCAGGCGCGGGAAGTAGTTGTAGACCTTCTCCAGGTTGGCCGCGATCTCGGCCTTGCTGGAGCGGGTGTAGGAGCCCGTCATGAGGTTTTCCTCGATGGTCAGGTGGGCGAAGCAGTGGCGCCCCTCCATCACCTGCACCACGCCGCGCTGCACCAGGTCGGCGGGCGAGAGGTTCTCGATGCGCTCGCCGCGCAGCTCGATGCTGCCCTTGGTGACCTCGCCGCGCTCGCCCTTGAGCAGGTTGGACACGGCCCGCAGCGTGGTGGTCTTGCCCGCGCCGTTGCCGCCCAGCAAGGCGACGATACCGCCTTCGGGCACCTGGAGCGAGACGCCCTTGAGCACGAGGATCACGTGGTTGTAGATCACCTCGATGCCGTTGACGTTCAGGACGATGTTGGGAGCAGTCATGGGTTTCCTCGGGACCTGTGTCGGGACCAATCGAAAGGCCGGTGAGGGCCTTTCGATTGGCGGCTCTTGCGAGCCACCAACCGCACCATCAGGCGATCAGGATTGGCAATCAGCCGGCGTGCGCGGGGTCAGCTTCTTCTCCGCCGCGTACTTGGCCGCCGTGGCCTTGACCAGCGGCTTGATGATCTGCTCGTCGGCCTGCAGCCAGTCGGAAGTGAAGTTCCACTTCTTGCCGTCCCAGGTGTGGATGCGGGCCCAGGCGGCGCCCATGTGGTCCACGCAGGAGGTGCTGATGGGGCGCATCACGCCCGCGAAGCCCAGCCCGTCCAGCTTGGCCTGGGTGAGGTTCAGGTTCTCCAGGCCCCAGCGCACCTGCTCGCCGGTCATGACCTTGCCCTTGCCGAAGCGGTCCTGCGCAGCGCGCACGCCCTCGATGCCGATCATGGCGCTCATGGCGCCACGCATGTACAGCACCTGGCCGACTTCATCCTTGGGACCCGTGCCCTGGCCCTTGCCATGGACCATGGCCAGGATGTCCTTGACCACCTTGGAGTTCGGCTCGGCACCGTGCTGCATGGTCACGGCGTTGTAGCCCTTGGCGCCATCACCCACGTCCTTCACGTCCGGCTCGGCGCCAGCCCACCACACGCCGTACATCTTCTCGCGCGGGTAGCCGGTAGCCTGGGCTTCCTTCAGGGCGGTGGAGTTCATCACGCCCCAGCCCCACAGGGCCACGTAGTCAGGACGGTTCTGGCGGATCTGCAGCCAGGTGGCCTTCTGCTCCACGCCGGGCGCCGTCACCGGCAGCAGCGTGAGGTCGAAGCCGTGCATCTTCGCGCGCTCCTGCAGCAGCGGGATCGGCTCCTTGCCGAACGGGCTGTCGTGGTAGACCAGGGCGATCTTCTTGCCCTTGAGCTTGTCCCAGCCGCCTTCCTTCTTGGCGATGGCCTGCAGGATGGTGTCGGCGGCGATCCAGTAGGTGCCGGCGATGGGGAAGTTCCACTTGAAGACGGTGCCGTCCGCGCTCTCGCTGCGGCCGTAGCCGATGGTCACCACCGGCACCTTGTCGACGGGTGCCTTCTCGGTGATGGCGAAGGTGGCGCCGGTGGACAGCGGCTGCACGAAGCTGGCGCCCTTGCCCTTCAGGCGCTCATAGCACTCCACGCTGCGGGCGGTGTCGTAGCCGGTCTCGCACTCCTCGAAGGCGATCTTCACGCCGTTGATGCCGCCGCGGGCATTGACCAGCTTGAGGTAGTCGACGAAGCCGTTGGCCCAGGGCACGCCGTTGGGCGCGAACGGGCCCGTGCGGTAGGACAGCACGGGCACGAACTGCTCCTTGGCTTGCGCATGGGCCGCCGTGGACAGCAGCGACAGGGCGCCGGTGGCGATGACCGTGGCCGCGAGGGCCAGTTGACGCAGTTTCATGGTTGTCTCCAGTCGTGGTTGTTGGTAAGGGTCAAAGGGGCGGGAAATCAATGCGGGAACGGCCACACGCGCAGCTTCTGCTTGGCGATGGACCACAGCTTGGCCAGGCCGTGCGGCTCGACGATCAGGAACCACACGATCAGCGCGCCGAAGATCATCAGCTCGGCGTGGGAGACGCCGGCGGTGGAGATCTCGATGCCGAAGATGCCCAGGAACCCGGGCAGGAACTGGTTCAGGAAAATCGGCAGGACCACGATGAAGGCCGCGCCGAAGAAGCTGCCCATGATGGAGCCCAGGCCGCCGATGATCACCATGAACAGCAGGCGGAAGGACTGGTCCACCGAGAAGGCCGCCGGCTCCCAGGCGCCCAGGTAGACGAAGGCCCACAGGCCACCGGCCACACCGATGATGAAGGAGCTCACGGCAAAGGCGCTGAGCTTGGCGTACATCGGGCGGATGCCGATCACCGAGGCGGCCACGTCCATGTCGCGGATGGCCATCCACTCGCGGCCGATGGCGCCGCGCACCAGGTTCTTGGCCAGCAGGCCGAAGACGACCAGCAGCGCCAGGCAGAACAGGTACTTGGAGGTGGCGCTCTCGATGGGCATGCCCAGCACCTGCAGGTTGGACACCGAGACCGAACCCGAGGGCGTGTCCATGGTGAACCACTTCACGCGCAGGAACATCCAGTCGGCGAAGAACTGCGCCGCCAGGGTGGCCACCGCCAGGTACAGGCCCTTGACGCGCAGGCTGGGCAACCCGAACAGGATGCCGAACAGCATGGCGCACACACCGCCCAGGAGCAGGGCCGGCACCAGGGGCATGCCCTCGATGCGGGCGAAGAAGTTGTAGGCGCCGTAGGCCCCCACCGCCATGAACGCACCCGAGCCCAGGGAGATCTGGCCGCAGTAGCCCACCAGGATGTTCACCCCCAGGGCCGCCAGCGACATGATCACGAAGGGGATCAGGATGGCGCGGAACATGTAGTCGCTGGCCACGGCGGGCACGGCGATGAAGGCCACGGCCAGCAGGAGCATCAGGAAGATGCGGTCCTGCGCGATCGGGAAGATCTGCTGGTCGGCGCGGTAGCTCGTCTTGAACTGGCCGTTCTCACGGTAAAGCATGCTCTGTTCCTTCCCTTACACGCGGTCGATGATCTTCTCGCCGAACAGGCCCTGCGGACGCACCAGCAGGAAACCCAGGGCCAGCACGTAGGCGAACCAGATCTCGATGCCGCCGCCCACCAGGGGACCCAGGTACACCTCGGACAGCTTCTCGCCCACGCCGATGATCAGGCCGCCGATGATGGCGCCGGGCACCGAGGTCAGGCCGCCCAGGATCACCACCGGCAGCGCGCGCAGGGCCACCGTCGCCAGGGAGAACTGCACGCCCAGCTTGGAGCCCCAGATCATCCCGGCCACCAGGGCCACCACGCCGGCCACGCACCACACGATCACCCAGATGCGATTGAGCGGGATGCCGATGGACTGCGCGGCCTGGTGGTCGTCGGCCACCGCGCGCAGGGCGCGGCCGGTGCCGGTCTTCTGGAAGAACAGCGTCAGCAGGGCCACCAGCACCGCGGCGATGCCGGCGGCGATCAGGTCCTCCTGGTTGATCAGGATGCCGCCCTGGAACACGCCCTCGAAGGCCATCACCGGGTCCTTGGGCATGCCGATGTCGATCTTGTAGATGCTGCTGCCGAAGATGGTCTGGCCCACGCCCTCGAGGAAGTAGGTGATCCCCAGCGTGGCCATGAGCAGCGTCGCGCCCTCCTGGTTGACCAGGTGGCGCAGCACCAGGGCCTCGATCAGCCAGGCCACGATGAACATGATGGCGCCGGCGATGAAGAAGGCCGCCACGTTGGCGAAGACCTTGCTGTCGATGCCCGTCCACTGCGGAATCCACTCGGCGAAGCGGGCCATGGCCAGCGCGCCGAACAGCACCATCGCGCCCTGCGCGAAGTTGAACACGCCCGAGGCCTTGAAGATCAGGACGAAGCCCAGGGCCACCAGCGAATAGAGCATGCCGGCCATCAGGCCGCCCAGCAGGGTTTCAAGGAAGAATCCCATGTTTCTTGCCTCCCTTTAGTGCGACGTACCGAGGTACGCGCGGATCACGTCGGGGTTGCTGCGCACCTCGTCGGGCGTGCCGTCACCGATCTTCTTGCCGTAGTCCAGCACCACCACGCGGTCGGAGATGTCCATGACCACGCCCATGTCGTGCTCGATCAGGACCACCGTGGTGCCGAACTCGTCATTCACGTCGAGGATGAAGCGGCACATGTCCTGCTTTTCCTCCAGGTTCATGCCGGCCATGGGCTCGTCGAGCAGCAGCACCTGCGGCTCCATCGCCAGGGCGCGGCCCAGGTCCACCCGCTTTTGCAGGCCGTAGGGCAGCTGGCCCACGGGGGTCTTGCGGAAGGCCTGGATCTCCAGGAAGTCGATGATCCGCTCCACGTACTCGCGGTGGCGGATCTCCTCGCGCTCGGCCGGTCCGAGGCGCAGGGCCTGCAGCAGGATGTTGCTCCCGATCTTCAGGTTGCGGCCGGACATGATGTTGTCCAGCACGCTCATGCCCTTGAACAGCGCCAGGTTCTGGAAGGTGCGGGCCACGCCCATCTCGGCCACCTGGCGGGAGTTCATGTGGCGGAACTGCTGCCCGCGGAAGGTGATCTGCCCCTGCTGCGGCTGGTACACGCCGTTGATGCAATTGAGCATGGAGCTCTTGCCGGCGCCGTTGGGGCCGATGATGGAGCGGATCTCGTGCTCGCGCACGTTGAAGGAAATGTCCGTCAGCGCCTTCACGCCGCCGAAGGACAGCGAGATGTTGTTCACCTCCAGGATCACGTCGCCGATGCGGCGGCCCGGGGCCGATGGCGCGTTGGCGCCTGCGGCGGCGGAGTCGATATCGATCTTCATGGCGTCGGCCCTCATGCGGCGGCTTTCAGGGGCGCGAAGGTCTTCGCGTCCAGGATCTTCAGCGTGGCGCTCACGCTGCCGGTGCGGCCGTCCTCGAACTTGACCTGCGTCTCGATGAACTGCTCGGACTTGCCGCCGTACAGCGCGTCGACCAGCACCGCGTACTTCTCCGCCACGAAGCCGCGGCGGACCTTGTTGGTGCGCGTGAGCTCGCCGTCGTCGGCGTCCAGCTCCTTGTGCAGCACCAGGAAGCGGTGCACCTGCGAGCCGGCCAGGCGCTCGTCACTGGCCAGGTCGGCGTTGACCTTCTCCATGCACTCGCGAATGAGCTCGTACACCTCGGGCTTGCCCGCCAGGTCGGCGTAGCCGGCGTAGGGCAGGTTGCGCTTCTCGGCCCAGTTGCCCACGGCGTCGAAGTCGATGTTGACCATGGCGCAGACGCGGTCGCGCCCGTCGCCCATGGCCACGGCTTCCTTGATGTGGGGGAAGAACTTGAGCTTGTTCTCGATGTACTTGGGCGCGAACATGGCGCCGTCGGCCAGGCGGCCCACGTCCTTGGCGCGGTCGATGATCTTCAGGTGGCCCTGCGCGTCCAGGAAGCCGGCGTCGCCGGTGCGGTACCAGCCGTCGTCGGTCTTGACCTCGGCGGTGGCCGCCGGGTTCTTGTAGTACTCCTTGAGCAGGCCGGGCGAGCGCACCAGGATCTCGCCGGTGTCGGAGACCTTGATCTGCACGTCGCGGCAGGGCACGCCCACGGTGTCGGCCTTGACCTCGTGGTCAGGCTGCATGCAGACGAACACCGCGGTCTCGGTGGAGCCGTACAGCTGCTTGAGGTTGATGCCGATGGCGCGGTAGAAGGTGAACAGGTCCGGGCCGATGGCCTCGCCCGCGGTGTAGGCCACGCGCACGCGGGACATGCCCAGGTTGTTGCGCAGGGGACCATAGACCAGCAGGTCGCCCAGGCCGTAGACCAGGCGGTCCCACAGGCCCACGGACTTGCCGTCACGCAGCTGCGGGCCGACGCGGCGGGCCACGTCCATGAAGCGGTGGAACATGGTTCGCTTGATCGCGCCGGCGTCCTCCATGCGGATCATCACGCTCGTGAGCAGGCCCTCGAACACGCGCGGCGGCGCGAAGTAGTAGGTGGGGCCGATCTCCTTGAGGTCGATCATCACCGTGCCGGCGGACTCGGGGCAGTTGACCACGTAGCCACAGGCCAGCCACTGCGCGTAGCTGAAGATGTTCTGGCCCACCCAGGCGGGCGGCAGGTAGGCCAGCACTTCCTCGCTGGCGGTCAGGCGGTCGAACTCGGCACCGGCGCGGGCGCGATCGAGCATGGCCGCATGCGTGTGCACCACGCCCTTGGGCGTGCCGGTGGTGCCGGAGGTGAAGAACATGGAGGCCACGTCCTCGGCGCTGCCCTTGGCCACCTCGGACCGGAAGAAGTCCGGGTGCTGCCGGGTGAACACCTCGCCGGCGGCCACCAGCTCGTCGATGGCGCCCAGGCCCGGCTCGTTGTAATTGCGCAGGCCACGCGGGTCGTCGTACCAGATGTGCGACAGCTGCGGGCACTTCTCGCGGATCTCCAGCAGCTTGTCGACCTGCTCCTGGTCCTCCACCAGCGCGAAGCGCACCTCGGCGTTGTTGATGGGGAACACGCACTCGGCGGCGGCGGCGTCCTGGTACAGCGGCACGGGGACCGCGCCCAGCGACTGCGCCGCCAGCATGGTGGCGTACAGGCGGGGGCGGTTGGCGCCCACGACCACCAGGTGGTCGCCGCGCACCACGCCGGCCTGGTGCAGGCCGCATGCCAGCCGCTCCACGAGCTGGGCCATCTGCGACCAGGTGAGGGTCTGCCAGATGCCGTATTCCTTCTCCCGCATCGCCGCCCGGTCAGGCTGGCGCTGGGCGTGCTGCAGCAGCAGCTGTGGGAATGTCTCCTGCGTCATTGCTCTTGTCTTCCCCATCAAGGATCCGGTGCCCGACGTTGGCTCCGTGGTGAGAGATTCTTGTGGGCACAGCCGCCATTAACTGTTCTGGCGTGGACAGTTCCGGCTAGGACAAACAATTACGGGAAAACCCGGTACCGCCCGGCACAGCCCGCCGCGGGACTTGGTGGCCGATCCCTACAGCCGGTTACGACGGCCGCGCTGGCCCGGCGGCAGGATGGCCCGCATGACACCCCTGATGCCCACCTGGCGTCCGGTGCGGGCCGCCGCGATGCTGCTGCTGTTGCCACTACTGGTCATTTTTCCCATCGTGGCGCAGGCGGCACCCCAGGCGCAGGCCGGGCCGCGCCAGGCCTGCCATGCGGTCAGCCGCGCCGCCTGCGACACGGCCCATGCGCTGGGCCGCGGCGTGAACCTGGGCAACATGCTGGACGCGCCACGCGAGGGCGACTGGGGCGTGCGCGCCGAGCCCTTCCTCATCGAGGCGGCGGCCAGCCGGTTCCAGACCGTGCGGCTGCCGGTGCGCTGGAGCAACCACGCCGCGCCCACCGCGGATGCCACCCTCGACGAGGCCTTCGCCCGCCGGGTGGACGCGGTGGTGGACGCGCTGCTGGCGCGCGGGGTGTGGGTGATCCTGGACGTGCACCACTACAGCCAGGTCTTCGGCGATCCGCTGCACCCCAGGGAGGTCGAGGTGGCGCCGCAGGTGGTGGACGAGCGCCTGGTGAACCTGTGGAAGCAGATCGCGCGGCGCTACCAGGACCGCTCGCCGCGCCTGCTGTTCGAGCTGCTCAACGAACCGCACCGGCGCCTGGACGGCGAGCCCTGGAACCTGCTGGCGGCGCGCGCGCTGGCGGCCGTGCGGGCCACCAACCCCACGCGGGTGGTCCTGATCGGCCCGGGCGACTGGAACCACCCGCGCGCCCTGCCCCAGCTGCGGCTGCCGGCCGACCGGCACCTGATCGTCGCGGTGCACACCTACGATCCCTTCGGGTTCACCCACCAGGGCGTGACCTGGCGCACGCCGGTGCTGCCCACGGGCGTGGGCTGCTGCGACGCGACACAGCGCCAGCAAGTGGTCTCGGCCCTGGAGGCGGCCGCCCAGTGGAACAGGACCCACGGCGTCCCCGTGCACCTGGGGGAATTCGGCGCCCATGTGGCGGCGGACATGGACGCGCGCGTGGCCTACGCCCGCCTGGTGCGCAGCGAGGCCGAGCGCCGGGCGATGGGCTGGGCCTGGTGGGAGTTCGCCGCCGACTTCTCCCCCGTGTACGACCCCCGGGCGCGGGCCTGGATCGAGCCCCTGCGGCGGGCGCTCCTGGACGACAAGGATGTCCGCTGAAGCCCGGAAAAGCAGGGATTCCCTGTCGGGTTTGTGAGTACCTTGCGATTACGAAACGCGCTTAGGGGCGTGAAGAACATTCACTAAGACGCCAATCGCCCCGGCGACCAGACTTCAGGCCATGGAAACCTCTGTCCTTGACTCGCTGACCACCTGGGCCCGCCGCGCCTGCGGCAAAGCGGCCGTCCCGGCGGAACACACCCCGGCCGTGGCCGACGACCCGACCGCCTTCCGCCTGCGTGCCTGGCCCGAACTGCCGGACCTGCTGCGCACGGCGCCGATCTACCGCCTGATGTCCGTGATGACCGTGCGCGCCGTCTCGCGCCAGTGGATGCTGGAGCAGTCCCGCCTGCAGGAACGTGACCTCGACGCCCTGCTGGCCCACCTGCAGGCCGGCGGCGAGCTGGTCCAGGAAGCGGTCGCCACCTGGACGCCCCGCGCCCGCAACCACGCGCCGGCCCTGTTCGCCGGCTGATCGACCCGCCCAGCCCCTGGGCCGCCCTCAGGGCGCCGGCACGGCCCGTGACGCCAGCACCTTGTCGATGCGCCGGCCGTCCAGGTCCACCACCTCGAACACCCAGCCCGCGCACTCGATGCGCTCGCCCACCACCGGCAGGTGGCCGCTGACGGCCAATAGCAGGCCGGCCAGGGTGTTGTAAAGCCCGCGGTCCTCGTCGGGCAGTTCACGGATCTCCAGCCTCGCCCGCAGCTCGGACACCGGCATCAGGCCGTCCAGCAGCCACGAGCCGTCCTCGCGCGGCGTGGCCCAGGCCTCGGCCTGCAGCACCGGCTGCAGCTCGCCGGTGATGGCCTCCAGCAGGTCGTGCGGGGTCAGCAGCCCCTGCAGCACGCCGTATTCGTCAACCACGAACACCATGCGCGCCGACTGCGCGCGGAACTGCTCCAGCAGCTCCATGCCGGACAGCGTCTCGGGCAGGAAGGCGGCCGGGCGGGCATGGGCTTCGATGGGCCGGGTGTCCTGCGGGTCCACCGCCAGCAGGGTGGCCACGCTGACCACGCCCACCACCTCGTCCAGCGAGCCGCGGCACACCGGGTACCACGAATGCGCGCCACCACGGGCCGCTTCGGCCAGGGCGGCCTGCGGCCGCAGGCTGGCGTCCAGCCACTCGATGTCGGGGCGCGGCAGCATCATGGAGGTGAGGTTGCGGTCGTCCAGGTGGAAGACGTTCTGCACCATCTGCCGCTCCTGGTGGGCGATCACGCCGGCGTCCACGCCCTCCTCCAGGTTGTGCGCCAGTTCCTCCTCGGTGATGGTGCGCTCGCGCGAGGTGTCGATGCGCAGCAGCTTCAGCACGGCCTGGGTGGAGGCCGACAGCAGCTTCACGAAGGGCCCCGCGGCGCGCGCCAGCCAGGCCATGGGCAGCGCCATGAGGCGGGCCACGGTCTCGGGATAGAGCTGGCCGATGCGCTTGGGCACCAGCTCGCCGAAGATGATGGTGATGAAGGTGATCACGGCCACCACGATGGCCGTGGCGGCGATGCCGGCTGCCTTCGCGCTGACGCCGAAACCGACGATCCAGGCGGCCAGGCCGGCGCTGAAGGCGGCCTCGCCGACGATGCCATTGAGCACGCCGATGGAGGTGATGCCCACCTGCACGGTGGACAGGAACTGCGTGGGCTGCTCCATCAGCGCCAGCGCCTTGGCGGCGCCGTGGTCGCCCTCCTGCGCCATCGCCGACAGGCGGGACTTGCGGCTCGAGGCCAGCGCCAGCTCGGACATGGCGAACACGCCGTTGAGGAGGGTCAACAGCGCAATCAGCAGGACGTCCATCGATCAGGGAGACAATTGAACACCATGGCACTCTACCTGATCGGCGATGTCCAGGGCTGTGACGCCCCGCTGGCGCGACTGCTGGACAAGATCGGCTTCTCCCCCAGCCGGGACACCCTCTACCTGCTCGGCGACCTCGTCAACCGCGGGCCGGCCTCGGCCGAGGTGCTGCGCCGGCTCATGGGCTATGGCGGCGCGGCGCGCTGCCTGCTGGGCAACCACGACCTGAGCCTGCTGGCCGTGGCGGCGGGCTTTCGCACGCCGCACCCGCGGGACACGGTGCAGGCCGTGCTGACGGCACCGGACCGCGAGGCCCTGCTGCACTGGCTGCGGCACCAGCCGCTGGCGATCCACGCGCACGGGCTGCTGATGGTGCATGCGGGCGTGCTGCCGCAGTGGGATGCGGACCAGGTCATGGCCCTGGCCGGCGAGGTGCAGGCGGTGCTGCGCGGACCGGACCACGTCGCCTTCCTGGGCACCATGTTCGGCAACCAGCCCGACCGCTGGGACGACACGCTGCAGGGCGCCGACCGCCTGCGCGTGGTGGTCAATGCGCTGACCCGGCTGCGCTTTTGCTCGCCCGAGGGCGTGATGCACCTCAAGGCCTCGGGCGCGCCCGACCAGGCGCCGCCGGGGACGCTGCCCTGGTTCGAGGTGAAGCACCGGCGCACAGCCGGCACGCCCATCGCCTGCGGCCACTGGTCCACCCTGGGGGTGCTGCTGCGGCCGGACGTGATGGCCCTGGACTCGGGCTGCGTGTGGGGCGGCTGCCTGAGCGCGCTGCGCATCGACGAGTCCGACCCGAGCCGGCACGAACTGATCCAGGTGACCTGCGAGCAGGCGCAGGCACCGGACGAGTGAGCCGCCCCCTTCCCGCCCCGCACCGGCTCCCCTGAATCCGTTGGGCTTGCTATGCTCAACAGCGTAGTACGCAGGAATTACGAGGAGTCACCATGCCGCCATCCCCGCAGGGCCTTTCGCCCACTCCTTGGGCCGTGGCAGCCGTGCGGTGGGGGCGACGGCTGGGCTGGGCCCTGGCGGCGTTGCTGGCGCTGTGGGCCCTGGCCTGGCTGGCCCTGCCGTCCCTGCTGCGGGGCGTGGTCGAGCGGCAAGCCAGCCAGGCGCTGGGACGCGCGGTCAGCCTGCAGGCCGTGGAGGTGCGGCCCTGGTCGATGACCCTGGGCCTGCGGGGCCTGCAGGTGCGGTCGGCGGACGGCCAGTCCGTGCAGTTCGAACTCGGCCGCCTGGAGGTGGACGCCGAGCTGGAATCCCTCGTGCGGCTGGCCCCGGTGGTGGGCGAGCTGCGCATCGAGGCGCCGAAGCTGCGGCTGGCGGCCCTGGGCGAGGGGCGCTATGACATCGACGACATCCTCGCCCGGCTGCAGCAACCCTCCGCGGGGGAAAGCCGCCCCCTGCGCTTCTCCGTGTTCAACATCGCCGTCACGGACGGCGAGCTGGATGTCACCGATGGCCCGCGCCAGCGCACGCACACCGTGCGCGACCTGCAACTGGGCCTGCCCTTCCTGAGCAACATCGGCGCGCGGCGCGAGGTGTTCACGCAGGCGCACCTGGCCTTCACCCTCAACGGCGAGGCCTTCACGCTGGACGGCAACAGCCGGCCCTTCGCGGCCGACCGCCGCTCCGAGCTCACGCTGGACGTGCCGCGCCTGGCCTTGCAGGCCTACACGGCCTACTGGCCGGCCGGCCTGCCCGTGCAGCCGCAGGCCGGTGAGTTGTCGCTGAAGGCCACGGTGGCCTTCGAGCAGCGCGAGGCCGCGCAGGTGACGGTGTCCGGCACCCTGGGCCTGCGCGACCTGCGCATCGCCCGGGGCGCGCAGCCGGTGCTGGCGGTGGACACCTTGGAACTTCGGGTGGACCGGGCCGGCTGGCCGGCCACCGCCCCCTTCGGCTTCGACGGCAGCGCGCAGGTGGCGGGCGGGCGGCTGCAATGGAAAGGCCAGGCGAGCGCCCAGGCGGCCGAGGTGAGCGCGCAGGTGGAGGCGCTGCCCCTGTCGGCAGCCGCCGCCTGGCTGGCCGACTGGGTGCGCCCGCCGGTCACGGGCCTGCTGACGGGCGATGCCCAGGTGGCCTGGCGGGCTGGGGGCGCCCTGCGCGTGAAGGCGGGTACCCTGCAGTTGGCCGATGCCGCCCTGGGCCCGCCGAAAGCGGCGCAGGCCGGCTGGGCCTTGCTGGCCCTGGAAGGCGTGGACGTGGACCTGGGGGCCCGCCAGGCCTCGGCGCAGCAACTCACGCTGGAGCAGCCCCGCCTGGCGCTGCAGCGCCGTGCCGATGGCCGCTGGGCGGCCCAGGACTGGCTGGTGGCCGGGGGCGGCCCCGCCGCCGC
>JACCDR010280739.1_pt1 | contig 42650 bp, 50 predicted proteins | sample 7446431 | NCBI WGS metagenome assembly JACCDR01 (sample SAMN15323443, study PRJNA562643) | freshwater metagenome | isolation source: river surface water | place: USA:Blue River Watershed | collected 2017-08-17
CATGTCGGAAGAGGCGTTAGGATACACCCAAGTAAAGTCGACGTTGACCTAATCGACTTCAGTGGCAATTTTAAACGCTTTGGCCGAGTAGAAGATTTTACTTTTGAGAAAGACCCGATACATGGATGGGGTATGTTTTCTGGCGATAGATTGCTTACAAATGTTGATTTATCTAGCTCAAAACACGTTTTTAAGACAAAAGTTGAGGTAAAAGTTGCAGAAACCGTGTCGAGTTTATATCTTTGGCCTATCGGTAAACATAAAGGGACGGAATTGGAGAAATTACCTAAGAATTATTTAGAGTGGATTTGCTCCGATGAGTTCGTTCCTACTTATGAGACAGGCGTAATTGCCAAGAAAAAAGCGTTCGAATTTTTAAACAAATAACTTATGAATTATTATTATTTAATATCTGGTTTTATAATATTCTCATTAATTCTTTATGTAATATTTAAGACATCTACAAATAGGGCTTATACTAGGGGTTATAGGGATTCAGAAATTGATATGGCAAATAAATTAATATCTGATTCCTATTGGTTTTCTTCCGAATATAAGATTTTTAATACCTTATTTTTGATGGGCCGATATATAAAAGATTATGGTTATTACGATATATCTTCATTGCGAGATGACGTAAGAAGAATTGGCGAAACAAAAAGAGTGACGGATTTGTAATTTATTTTTAATTTTAATAACAAACAACATGGACATGTACAATCTCCAAGAATTATTCGACAAGTTAGATCAGTTCAAAAAAGAGGCATCTGACTCTTCTGCTACTGATGGGAAAAAAGGTAATATGGCTGCGGCTAAAAGAGCCAGAGCGTTATCTACTCAGATAACTAAAGACTTTCTTCAATTCCGTAAAGCATCGGTAGCAAAGAATGTTTGAGAACCTAAAACCCATTCAGGCCCTATTCTTCATAGCAATCGTGGTTATAACAACTGCGATTGCTTTCTACAAGGGTAAACAGTTAAATGATAAGTTATGAAGATTTTAGCACTAGATATAGCCACAAAAACAGGCTGGTGTACAGAATCAGCATCAGGAACCTGGGATTTTTCGCTAAAACGTGGAGAATCATACGGAATGCGAGTAGTTAAGTTCAAGGCTGCTGTTCGTGAGATGATAAATCTTGAGGAAATATCTATAGTTTCATACGAAAGGCCGGCTGGATTGCACAAGTCAAGCATTATGGTAGCATCAGAAATGGTTGGTGTGCTTCATGATCTATGCATTGAAATGAAAGTTGAGGTTACTAATTATGCTGCCAAGGAGATTAAGAAACATGCCACTGGAAACGGTAATGCAGGGAAACCACTAATGATTGCTAAGGCAAAAGAATTAGGGTACTCTCCAGCTGATGATAACCAGGCAGATGCTATTCACCTTTACAGAATGACTAAAGAATATTTACAGTTATGATCCCATCAAAACCAATCCAACTAAAAGAGTGGGTTTCGACTAACCCAAACCGAGGGACACGCCGAAAACTGGAAAAGGAAATTGCCAAGTTAAAGCCACTACTGAATATAGATAGTGCTTTTGGTTTAGCTGCTTCTGGAGCCGATGTGGACTATGACTTAATATTTGGTTTCTATAAAGCCGAGTACAAGAAAACAGCCGAACTACTATTAGCCAGAAACCGTTTCGAGTGCTTTGATATTATCGAAAATTTTATCGAGCTCAAGTACGGATATGAGAAAGAGAAAATCAAACGCTATGATAATTCAGTACAATTATTAGAACCAATCAGAAAATTTATAAATAGACATAAGTAATGCAAGTAGAAGGTAAAGTAACGTGGATAGGTGAACTATCAGAAAAATCAAATAGCACTTACAAATCAATTGACTTTGTTATAGAAACAGAAGAGCAGTATCCACAAAAGTTTGTAATCAATATATTTGGCAAAGGCCATGAGCAACATGGATTCAAGGCCGATAGGTTTTATGACGAGGTTCAGGTAGGCCAAAAACTATCAGTAGAGTTCAACGGAAAGGCTACTGAATACAATGGCAAACACTACAATAACCTATCTCTTTGGAATTATAAGAAAATTGGTGGTACTTCTGCACCAGTATCTAAACCAGCACCGGCACAAGCGGCACCTGTTATTCCTAATGTTGGAGAAGGAGATGATTTGCCATTTTGATAACTAACTGATTATTAAAAAATTAACAATATGAATGCAAAAGAATTAGCTACAGTTTTAGACCAATTAGGTTGTGCTGAAATAAATATAGGGGTCGGGAAAGGTATTCACGACATGATTAAAGAAGAATCAGGCGAAAGTAAGAATTGCATTGCTCCAGAATATTACGGTAGAAAGTATTATCGAGTGCAAGAGTTATTGGATGACGAGATTATACTTCAGGTTAAAATGATTCCTCATTGTGTAATTTCTTATCAAAAACTACTTGATTTGATTGGTATGTTTGGCAAAATAATGGATGGTTGTAAAATAGTCATCGGTATAGATAATGGTTTTGGAGGTCAAAGGGATAACTTAGATATGATAATGTCTATGAGTCAAGACTTTAAACGTGATAAACTTACTGTAATTAGAGAATGATACCAATAACAGAACTACAAATAGGAAATAGGGTACTATATAACGGTATGGAAGCTGTCGTGTACAGTATCCGTGGTCCATATCCAGACGTGAGCGAAAGGTTTAATAATAAACCAACGGTAGATTTGATTCTTGATGGTATTATCACTGCCACTGAGGATGAGATTGAACCGATATTTTTAACAAAAGAGGTTTTCGATAGACTAAACTTTGAATATAATTTTGGTGCATATTGGTTTGAAGGAGTTGATTTTCAAGATTTCAAATCCAATAACGAATGGGTATGTTTTCCTTTGTTTGACGCAATAGATGCTCCACTGATTGCAAGTTTACATGAGTTACAAAATATAATACTTTTTTTAAGAAAGAAACATATTGTATGACATTTATAGCAAATAAAGACAAAGTATTTATCAAACAACTACCACCAGAGACTCATACAGCCTCTGGTTTAGTTATTCCAGATAATGTACAGAAAAATCAGGCTTACGGTACTGTTGTGTCTGTTGGAGATTACGACAAATCCGTGTACGGAGAGATTCAGGTTGGCGACAAAGTTGGATTTAGTATCTACGCTGGTGAGCCCATGCATATCGAAGATGAGGATTATCTTGTGATGCATCCAGGCGTATTGATGACTGTGATAAAAGATGACAAATATTTCCCAATCGGATCTAATCTTATCGTTGAAATTGAATCAAAATATAAAAAGACTGAGAAAGTCGGAGGACTGGAACTGATTTTAGACGTACCTAAAGTTGTCAATAATGAGGAGGTATTCTTTAATAAGAGGGCCAGAATCGAGCCTAAAGGAAGAGTAATTGGAATACCATCGGTAATCCCTACAGATCCTGAAGGTGTTAGTATCAACCCGATTATTCAAGATGGTGACGAGATTTATTTCCGGTATATGAATATTGCTGACGATACATCATACTTGGAGAAAAGCGTTACTGACTTTTCCGAGAAAAGAACTATTCGTGTGCCGTATCATGACGTATTTGCGATAGTTCGTGATGGCGAAATAATTACTGTTGGTGATTGGGTCCTAGGCGATAAGTATATCGAAGGAGATGGAGAAGAGATGGATATGGGCGTGACTACAATAAAAGTAAAATACACTGCGTCTGGTTTGGTAGAATCTATTAACGATAAGCCATCAGTAAATATGGCCATTGTTCGTCACTGTAATAGTTCTACTTTAAAATCTGGTGATATTATATTCTCCAAGATTGGTATTAACTTTGAGAATGAGATTAATGGCAAAAACTATTACTGTTTCCGTGAAGGTTTTCAGGTTGATGCTATCGTTGGCCGTAAGTGTGAAAAGTGTAAAACTAATTCCCATTGTTGTAAGAAATGATACCAATAGCTGAATTACAAATAGGAAACAGAGTTTTGTACAACGGCATGGAAGCTATTGTGTACAGTATTCGTGGGCCATATCCAGACGTGAGCGAAAGGTTTAATAATAAGGCTACGGTGGATTTGGTCTTAGGTGGGCTAATTACTGCTACCGAGGATGAGATTGAACCTGTGCTTCTAACAGAAGAAATACTTTTGAGGTTTGGGTTTAAAAAAGTTACCCAAGAATCAGATGAGTTTTATGATGTAGAATACCAGATGCAGTTAAATGATGATGTTTTTGTGTCTTATTCTGATGATTTTTCTTGTGGCTTATGGAGTTGCAAAGAAAGAATGGAAGAGATTGGTGTTTTACCTGAATGGAAGAATACAAAGAAAGTGCATGGCCTACAGAATATGGCATCTATTTTAGCTAATAAAGAACTACAACCATTACCATGACCGAAAAGTTAAGAAATACCGGTGGAATGCTCTTTGATATTTATCAGGAGGATTTGCATTTATTGCCTACTGTGAGGAGTATGTTTGCCGAGATAAATGAAAATCCCAGTAAAGAGTTTCCGTCTATTGGCAAAGGTGATAGGTATATGCTCATTTATGTGGCCCTGATGTACGACAAGCACTCTCCACTTAGGAAAGAAACTATTGTTAATCGAAAGTCAATAGCTATCAGTCAGGCTGGAATCACAAGTGATAATACGAGAACCAAATGGTGTAATCTTGATGACAAACGCTTGATTATGATGGTGCATAATTATCTCAGGTACCAGAATGATAAAGCATGGTCGTCTCTATGTACCGCAGAAGAGGTATATTGGGATTTACAGGAGAAGATTTTATCTTACAAGACCGATAAGGATGGGGACGTACTAAAAGACACTGAACTTAAAATAAAACTCACGCAGAGGATGTCTGAGTTAATGGATACTGTTGCGAAGTTTCAGGACATGGTATTCAATGACAATAAAGAGAAGATGGATGAGATAATTAATTTCTGGGTAGAAGATTTTGTAGAAGTACTTGAACAAAAACAAAAAGAAAGGGTCCAGTAGCAAAACTAGACCCTAGAAAAGAAGATGACTTTCGCCAAACATCTTTGAGGTTGAGGATTCAAAGATAGTGACTCTTATTTAAAAATACAATATGTATTACCCAATAAAAGGCGGAAGTACTGTAAATATACAAGGACTGGAGTGTAACCTACCTCCAGTTGGAAAGGTATTCAACTATTTCACCAACCAAATCGAATCACGACCAATCTACAAACGCTCCGAAAAACCAGAGGAGCAGTACTGGGAAATACCTATAAAGCCCAAGGATGTAAAGAAATTACTCAAAATTGAAGCCAGGAAAAGAAAAGACGACTCAGAATACTTTGACGCTATACTTCAAGAATATAGGGAAAAAGAGTGGGACCGAACTACTAATGGATTTTGGTTTTACAATAAAGGAGTTCCTACATATATAACTGGTCAGCACTACTTTATGCTATCTCACTGGACTATAGAGGGCAATTATCCTGACTTTCGTGAGACAGATAAAGAATGGCACTATTTTTTTGAGTACTGCTGGTATGATCCAAACTCATTCGGGATGTTGGAAATAACTAGGCGAAGAGATGGCAAGTCGGTTCGCTTAGGCTGTGCGATATATTATCGTACTTCAAGAGCCACTGAGAAGAAGTCTGGTATTCAGTCTAAAACCGACAAAGATGGTGAGCGTTTGTTCTCTAAGCAGATAGTAAACCCAATGAAAAAGTTGGAATCTATTTTTGTACCTACATTAGACAGAAGTAAAGGTTCAACTCCAAAATCAATTATTAGTTTTAATAAAACTTCAACTTCTGGTCAGAGGGATGAAGATGATGATGACGTAAAGGAGCTCATCTCGGAAATAGACTATCGTTCAGCAACAGAAATGGCTTATGATGGAGATAAGCTTTATATGGTCGGTGTTGATGAGATTGGTAAGAGTAAAGTATCGAATGTATATAAAAGGCATGGTGTACTTATTCCATGTCTCAGTGTCGGAAAAAAGATTGTTGGTAAAATGATTGCTACTACTACGGTAGAAGATATCGGCGATAGTGATAAGTACGCTGAAGGTAATTTTAAAAGACTTTGGGACGAATCAGATCACACTAAAAAAGACCCTAAGACAAACAGGACAATATCTGGGCTTTATAGATATTTTTTATCTTCAGATAAATCTCTTGACTACGATAAATATGGTATTCCTGATGTAGTCTCAAACTATAATTTCTTAATGGATGAGAGAGAATCTAAGAAAGGAAACCCTGCTGGACTTGCATCTCACATACGTAAATTCCCGTTAAAGGTGGCTGAGGCATTCTGGACTCCAGGTGATGAGTGTATTTATGATGTGGTCAAGATTGAGACACGTAAAGATGAGCTTGACCTAATAAATGAGGATGACTTGTATATTGTAGGTAATCTTCACTGGAAGAATGGAGTTCGTGGTTCTGGTGTAGAATTTATTACATCTAAAAATGGTAGGCTCAAATTTAATAGAAAGTTTGATGTAGTCGCAGAGTGTGAACTAAAAAACACGGAGGAAGATATTTACGGTGATTATAAACCACTAATGAAGCACCTTAGATGTATAGGAGTAGACCCATTCGATCATGAAGATATAGCTAATCAATCTGAGGGTTCTAAGGCTGCAGCATACCTGTATTTTAAGTACAATCCAATGAGCGAGTTGTCTGAGACATTTATTTGTGAATATCTAAATAGGCCAATAGACCTAGAAGAGTTTCATGAGGATATGTGTAAACTTGCGTTTATGTCTGGTGCTGAATTGATTATTGAAAATCAAAAACAGTTACTAATTAGGCATTGCATGAAAACTGGATTCAAGCACTTCGTGTATCATCATGGAAGTACACCTGGTATCCCTGCTAATGCTAAAAACCATGGTCTTATTGCTGATACTACAGAAGTTTATATAGATAAAAATATGGAAAAACAAATTTTTAAGAATATTTTATCTGACTGGAGTAAGTTTAATCTAAATAAAACCACTAAATTTGATGCAGCAATGGCTAGTGGATGGGCTTTAGTTGGTGCTTATACAGAGAGGATTACCTCGATAATGAATAAGCCAAAGCCAAAGGTTAAGACATATAGCGTTAGTGATTTTTATTGATACTCTTATTTAAAATACAATGACTGGACTAGAAGTGGCCCAATTTCCTTCTCACTTAGAGAAAGTGAAGGATAAAAAATGGATAAAGAAATACGTTAAGGCGTGTTACGATGACTTTAAAGGTATAAACACTGAGTCATTCTACGCCGGACGTAATCGTTACGCAAATATCAATCGCTATATGATTGGTAGGCAGGATCCTCTACCTAGTCTTAGAAACCTAGGAGATAAAGGTGCTAATCCTGACAAAACTGCATTAAGGGTTCCGAAAGATATCTTATCTATTGCATCTAAATATGCCAGGATGATGGTATCTACACTATCAAAATCAGAGTGGTCAGTAGATATCCAAGCAATAGACCCTACCTCTGTAGAAGAAACTACAGAATACTACGCTGATGCAAAGGCCAGATTAATCCTGAAGAAAGAATTTGCCAAGATGGGCTTAGACCCAGAGGAGTTCTTTGAAAATACAGATAAGAATTTTCAGAACGAAGAAGATTTAGACCTGTATATGGAATACAGTTACAAGCACCGTATGGCTATTGAAGCCGAACAGGCAATTAGAATAGTTCTAAATAACTGCGAATTCGATGCTATACGTGAACAGATACTGAAGCAGTTAGTTTATTTTGGATTTGCTGGATATAAGGACTTCTTCGACCAAAACGGAGACGTAAAGGTAAGATTTGTTGATGTAAACAACTTTATCGTCTCACGTTGTATGTACCCAGATTTTCGTGATGCTCAGTATATGGGTGAGATACTTGACTTATCTATCGCTGATGTCAAAGAGATGGATATCAACAAAGAGATAAATGAAGACCAATGGAAGGACTTAGCCACTAAGCTACAATCAAAAACTGCTGGCTACGGCACTGAAAGGCAAGTTAATCCGATAGACTACGAAATGTATAGGGTACAGGTCCTTGATGTAGAGTTTTACTCTGTCAATGAAATGATTATCGAAACAGGTAAGAACAAACTTGGAAACTTCGCATTAAGTACAAAAAGTGAACTAAATAAGAAGTCTAAGGACAATAACTACGAAGTAAAAGAGTATAAAGTAGTCTACGAGGGTAAATGGGTAGTGGGCACTGATATTTATTTTGGTTGTAAGCTTCAAACGAATATGAAGCGTCCGAGTAAGAATATTAGTGATGTAAAGCTGTCATATCATGCATCATGCCCTATGCTCGATAATATGGAGACTAAATCAATCGGAGAGGATATGATACCAATCCAAAGAATGATTGAGTTAGTCTGGATGAAGTACAAGCAAGCTGTTATTGACGCCACTACCAAGGGTATTGCAATTGAGATTGGTGCCTTAGAAAATATACCTTTAGGATTAAAAGAAGGTGAGACTCTTACACCTCCACAAATGCTCCAGTTTTATAGAGATACCGGTAACTTAGTGTATCGTAGACTTGATGAAGAGGGTAAAAATGCTTCTTATAAACCAATCGAGACATTAGAGAATGGTATTGGAGAAGAAGCTAATCATTGGTTTAGGGAGGTTGGTAATCAGATATTTCTATTACAGCAAATTACTGGATATAATGATCTTACTGATGGCTCTACACCAGAAGCTCGTACTTTGAATGGTGTAGCAAAACAAGCGGCAGAATCTACTAATAATAGTATTGACTTCATGAAGCAAGGGGAGCGTAGAATATACGAGTCTCTATTGTTTTCACTGCTTATTCGTATCCAAGACTCTGCCAAGCAAGGCAAACTCGAAGGTTACATAAATGCTCTTGGTAAAAGTTCTATTGAGTTTTTTAAATTATCACCAGAGGTTTCAGCTAGAGAGTTAGGACTTACTATAAAAGACGCACCAGATGTATTTCAGAAAGAAGCTTTGCAAGAAAAGGTTAAGATAGCAATTCAAGCTGGACAAATAACTATTGCAGATAGTTTTATTATTGAGAATATTCCAAATGTAAAACATGCTGAGGCTTTACTTGCTATTCGCATTCAAAAGAACTTGGATGAGCAACAAAAAATTAATCTTCAAAATATTGAGGCACAATCTAAAGTTCAGCAAGATTCTGCAGCTATGGCATCTCAATTAAAGCAACAAGAAGTACAATTGGAAACTCAATCTAAGGTTGCTGTAATAGAGGCTGAGAAACAAAAAGAGGTAGAGTTATATCACCTAAAATACGGATATGAGCTTCAATTAAAGCAGATGGAAGTTGGAGGCCGTATCGAGCAGAATAGTATCCAAGCTAGAGCAAAAGAATACGCAGCAGATCGCCAGTCTAAAACTAAGGAAATAGAAAATGCATCAACGTTGCAAAACTCTAATATTCAGAAGATGGCAGAAATGGAGCATGACAAAGAGATGGTAGAAATTGAATCAAGTAAACCTAAAGCAGAATAATTTTCTATTATTATTTGTTTTGGTAGAAAAATTTACTTTAAATTTGTAAAAAATAACAACATGGCAGTAGAAAAATTAGAATTATCACAAGAAGATTTAATGGCATTAGGTAATGATTCTGTAATAGAACAAGTACAAGAGCCAGTAATCGAAGAACCAGAAGAAGAGGTTGAAAATTCGGAGTTGGAAATGACAACCGAAGAAACTACTGAACAGGCTCAAGAAACAGAACAAGAGGTTATTGAAGAGCCTCAGCTTATTATACAAGAACCAGAGCCTACACCAGTACAGGAAACGCAGCAACCGGAAGCTGCCCCAGTAAAAGTAAAGGCGAAAGTATATAACAACCAATTAGTCGCCGCACTGAATAAGTATGTGGCAACTGTTGAGAACCCAGACCCTTTGGAATTTGTTCGTCAGTATCAAGCAAATTACGACAATCTTGACCCTATCGAGGTGATTAGGCAAGAAATAGTAAATGATCCGTACAATAAAGGACTTAGGCCATCTGCAATCAAAAAGTTGCTTGACGAAAGGTTATCTAAATTTGATTTAGAATCAGATGACCCAGAAGAAAGAGCCGATGCACTTGATTTACTAAAGCGAGAAGCAGAAATAGTGAAATCAAGAATGATAAAGTCGGGTAAAGATTTTGTGTCACAATTTGAGTCAGACTTAGAAATTGAGATTGATGCACCATCTACCGAACAAAAAACTGGGCCAACTCCAGAAGAAGTACAAGCGTGGCGAGAAGCGAAAACAGCAGAGTATCTTCCAGAAGTGTCCAAGTATGTTAAAAACGGTGTTATTTCAATCCAAGACAAAGACGGCACTATAAATATTCCAGCCGTGGATGCACAAGAGTATGTAAATGCTCTTTTAGATCCAGTTGGATTTATTACAAGTGTCGCATTAAATCCTGATGGAACGCCGAATTACGGCAAGTGGATTCAGATTGTAACTGCAGCGAAGAATAGTTCGGCCTATCAAAGCACCATGATTAAACATGGAATAGCTTTAGGTCAACAAAAAATAGCCAGTAAAATCAAGAATGAAACACCATTAGGTCAAAGTCGTCCACCAGTTGAAGGTGCAGGTATGCCAGAATTGGTTACTCCGCAACAAAACATTGGAGCCTTTGTTCAAGCTATGGAGAAGGGTATTCGTCCACGGCAAAGAAATTGATTTCAAAAAATTAAAACTCTTATTTAAAAATGGCATCACAAGTTATTCACGCCGATGTAGCGGCTTACGCTACACTTTCTTCGACTTTCGAGTCAAGAAATATATTGAAAAAATACCTCAAAGTCATCGACGACGAGTGGGGCTACATGGACTTTTTGGATATGACTGGTCGTAGAGAAATCACAAAAACACCAGAATTCCAGAATTTGACCGAATCTTCTTTGTTTAAACCTGGTTTTGCTGTTGGAGCGACTACTGCTGGTGCGGCTAATGCGGCTGTGACTATCGTATTTAATGGTACTACTGGTGTTAAGCCTTTTGTATCTGAGGTGGTAATGTTTAAGGACTTCAAGAAAGGTTATATTGCGAGTGTTACAGCATCAAGTTCTAACTGGTCTTGTTCAGTTAAGCCAGTAGGTACAGGAGCTAATATCCCTGCGGTGGCCGATGGTGAGACTATAATCTTTACTGGTAACGCTCAAGGTGAAGGTAGCGAATTGACTGATATGTTAAGGACTCCTACTTCGGTTATTAGAACTAATAATATTCAGTTATTTACTACTAAGACTGCTGTTACTGATGTTGCCGGTTCTACTGAGTATGAGATACCGTTCAGAGGTAGTACTTATATCTTGAACAAGGTAAAATACCAACAGTATATTAATCACCGTATTCAGGTAGCCAACGAACTTTTAACCTCAGTAAAAGGTACAACTACCGATGCTGCTGGTAATAAAGTTTGGTTTACTAATGGACTTAGACCTCAAATTAAAACTGGTGGAGGTATATCTTTGGCTACTGCTGGTACTGGAGTATTTAACGTACTTACAGACATGAAAGCAATGTCTGTGGCTCTCGATAATGCTGGTTCTACTTGTATGGAATATCTAATGTTTGCTGGTCAGACTTTTGACAATGCTGTTACTGATAACTCATTGACAAATACTTCGCTTACTGGAGGTGCTGTTGCTTATGCTGCTTATAATGGCAATAAAGAAATAGCTCTTGCTTTCGGAGTGAGTCAGATGAGTTACGGCGGACGTACAGTATTTAAGAAACGTATGAGACTGGCAGAACACAGTGGTATGTTCGGAGCAACTGGTTACACTATGAAAAACGAGGCATTTATCCTTCCAACTGACAGGGTGAAAACTGCCGATGATTCAGGAACTATTGATCGCATGAGAGTGCGTTTCATGGGTTTTGAGGGCAATCAAGAAAGATACCACGAGGTAGAGACAGGTGCATTTAGCTCTACAAGAAACAACGCCAAGAGAAACAAGACGTTGGATATAATGTCTAACGAAGCTGTGGAACTTGCCGGAATTGAGCACTTTATGATTATGAACTTAGCGTAATTTTATGGTGGGTATCGTTTTGGTACCCACCTTTATTTTAACAAATAACAAACATGGCAAAAGAACTTAAAATTAACGATTTTCAAAAGTACGAAGAGACACGTATCCCAAAAAATACTGTCACTTTTGAACTACTAGATATTAAACCAGATCCTGATAATAAAGGGTTACTACTTGGTTCATGGCATTATGTAAGACCTTATGATACCATTGAAGTTGATGGCAAATTTCATAATATTGGTATCGTTCAGACGTATAATGCAGATGGATCTTATGTACTTAACTCTAATGTGTCATTCCCTCCATCAGAAAGATTTAGATTGACTCTAAGTAAAGGCAATCCGATTCATGAGGAGATCTATAGATTCATGTTTTGGTCTAACGAAAATGAGTCAAATCCTAATAGGAGACAAGATGTAGTACCTGTATTTAAAGAAGTAAACGTTGTGGCCTTTGCTAAGTCTGAGGTAGAGAAGAAGAAAGCTCTATTTGAAGCTCAGAAGTTATTCTTTGCTATGAAAGACGATGAGGTTAAGAATGTAGCAAACTTGCTTGGTATCCCATCGAATGACGATATTGAAGTAGTTAAAAATAACCTACTACTCAAAGTAGAAAACGCTACTGATGTATTCTTAAAAGTAGCTCAGAAAGCACCGGATACCTTGGATGATTTAGTGTTGGTAAAATCTGCCGTAAAAGATGGCCTGTTGAAAATAGACAAAGAAGCCAAAAGGGTAACTTTCGGTGACGATAATAGAGTAGTTCTTGAGTATTTCGGAAAAACTGTAAAAGAAGATGAGATATTGAAAGCACTACAAGAAAAACATCCTGACGTGTTAGAGGCTGTAAAAATACAGTTATCATGACAAAAGAAACAAGTCATGTTGTGTAAAATTTAGAGAAGAGGGGCAATGCCTCTTTTTTCTTTTTATAGAATTATGTACATTTGTATCAGGTACTCTTATTTATATAAAACATGAGGATTTCAGCAATCCAATGCCGGACCAATACCGGCGAAATAGCAGAGGTTCCGGTTGCGGAGATATTACAAGTATTGTCTGGTGGTGGAACCTCTCTTGGTAATGGTCTAGTACCAAAATCAAACGGGAGTCAATATATTGCTTCTGGTATATCAGTTGATGAAAATGGACAGATCAAGTTTGACGGATATGGCTCTGAACGGGCTTTTACTGGTATTGCTACTGGTCTGATTGGCTTTACAAACGATGGTAGGCTAATTACCTTGCCATTACAGCAAACGTCCAATGGAGGCAAGATTTCGGCTCCTAGTCAAATTAGTACTACTACATTAAGTTCTACTAAAAACGTATTGCCTTATTTCTCGGATACCCTCGGCTCTTTGGCTGATACGGATATCCTAAATGATAATGGGAATTATTCTTTTGGTGGCTCATCTGCATTTTGGAAGATAGATGTAAATTCTGGCAGTGTAAATATTGACCAAAGGAGTACTACTGCTTTGGGTGTAAGTGACGGTTATAGAATGAATGGTAAATTAGTACTATCATTCGACCCTGTATCTGGAGAATTAACTATTGGAAATACCACCTATAAGACCACTAATATTCAGTACCTAAAAACTGATACTATCCAGTTCAATACTTCTGCTTCGGCTACCACAATGGCTCCAGGATTATTAAGATGGAATGATACGGATGGTACATTAGAGTTTGGGATGAAGGGCGGTAATGTGACTCAGCAGATTGGTCAAGAATTACCAATACTGGTTAAGCATGCCGATAACGCTGGGCTTACAAATGGTGCTGTTGTGTATAGTGTTGGTAGTGATGGTTCAAATAAGACTGTTCGATTAGCCAAAGCTGATGCAGAATCTACTAGTTCTAATACATTTGGCGTAATGACAGAATCGGCCACTGGTGGTAATAAGGCATTTTGCACTACATTTGGATTAGTTAGGGACTTGAATACATCTGCTCTTACAGAAGGATCTGCTGTGTATCTTAGTCCAAGTGTTGCTGGTGGAATGACATCAACTAAACCGTCTGCTCCTAATCACATGGTTTTAGTTGGTTTTTGCATTAGAAGTCACACTACACAAGGAGTAATCTTTGTAAAGATTCAAAATGGATTTGAATTAAATGAGATTCATGACGTTGCGATTGGAACTTTGGCTAATAATAATCTTTTAGCGTATGAATCTGCAACGAGTTTATGGAAGAATAAGACTTATGCAGAACTTGGATTGTTAACAAGTAATGAGGCGTGGATACAAGGTGGAAACACTGTAACATCTCAAAAAGCCTTTGGAACTACATCTGGTGATTTTGATATACCAATTGTTAGAAACGGCACTACTATAGCAACAATAAAAAGTATTGGATTACAATTAGATGTTTTGCAAGCGGAAACTACTGATGTGGATAGATTCTTAGTTAGCAACAATGGCCAAGTTAAATTCAGGACAGGAACACAACTATTGAGCGATATTGGGGCGTTTCCGACTCCAACAGGATTAACGACTGGCTATATAACACAATGGAATGGAGTATCATTATCGAATAGTAGTATCTTTAATAATGGAACAGGCATCAATATTGGAATGACTAACGGACTTAATACCTTGAACCTAAATAAATCAGTAATTAGTTCTGGGTATGGTGCTGGCATTAGCTTATTCACAGGCGTTGATGGTGGTATTTATAGTTCAGGGATTTATGCGAAGCAGTATGACTACGCTTATCAGATAGGTTTGAGTTTTGTGACACTAGATTTTTTAGGGCAAGGTGGGCAGTTTGAAGCTATGACAATAAAATATAATGGCAACGTAGGCATAGGCACAACAAATCCAACATATTTATTGACAGTCAATGGTGTTTTAAACATCGGAGCAGGACCTTCTAATCTTGGAGTTTTAATTAGTAATACAATATCAACACTCCCAACGTCTTCTATTCAAAGTCAAATTGGCTCTTTAAATTCTGGATTAGGTTTTAGTGCAGGCTCACTTTATTTACAACCAAGAACAGGCGTTTCAGCATCTATTGTTTTTGGAACAGAGGGTAGCTCTAAGATGGTTGTATCTTCTACTGGCAATGTTGGCATAGGAACAACTACACCAAATGACAGATTAGATGTAGTCGGAACAGGACACTTCACAGGAGCGGTATTGTTTGACACTGTACCATCTACGCCAGTAGCCCCAACGTCAGGCAATCACTTGGTAAACCTTAATTATCTTAATAGTGTAACTTTCTTAAAGAGGGGTGAAACTGTAAGGACGATAAGTTTGACCACATTAACAAAGTCAGGTCTTTATACGGTAAATGGTTATGCTTTACAAGCTGGTGATTTGGTTTTAGATGCTGGAGGTACAAGTGGTGGCGGTGTTTGGGTGGCTGCTGCTGGTGCTTGGTCAAGAAGTACACTAAACGATTCTGACCCCGAAATAAGAGGAGCATATCACTATATCACTCATGGAACTTTTGCTAATCAGCGATATATAAACACAAATACAAGTGCAATCTCGCTAAACACAACCGCAATCACCTACGGAATTGATTTTGGTGCGGAAGTAGACCCTGTTTTTACTTCTTGGAGAGACACTTCAAGGGGGGCTAATATGGTGTTTGCGGCTGGAACAGGTAGCGGTGCAGGAGTTGGCACTTGGAGAAATTTGGTAGCTGCGGATATACCAATATTAAACCAAAACACAACAGGTTCGGCAGCGACTTTAACAACCGCAAGAAACATTGCAATGACTGGTGATGTGGCTTGGAACGTTAACTTTAACGGTTCTGCAAATGTTACGGCAATTGGCACTTTGGCAACAGTAACAGATTCAGGAGTAGGAGCTTTCTTAAAGATAACCCGAAATTCAAAAGGATTAGTTACAGGAACGCAAGCCGTAACAACTGGCGACATTACGGATTTGTTGGACGCTTACACTAAGACGGAAAGTGATGCAAGATTTGTACACTTAGAAGGAGACGAGAACATTGATGGTGTTAAAACTTTCTTGACTGACATTAAAGTTTCGAACAACCAAATACATTTAGCTGAAGACTTTTTAAATAGGGGTGGTAGCCCAGCATCCTACGGAGTTGTAAGCAATAAACTTGGTGCAGGTGGTTTAATTTTAGACGTTTTATCAGCAGCAGGGCTATATTTTAGAACAGACACCACTCGAAAAGCACTTTTTGATACTAATGGATTAATACTTTCAAATTCATTAGGCAATAGTGATGTGCCAACTGAAAGGCTTCATGTAGTTGGTAATATCCGTTATTCAGGCACATTAAAGCCTAATAATGCACAAGGCACAGCAGGGCAATTTCTAAAAAATAATGGAGTTGGAAATGTTGACACATGGGCAACAATAGGACACGCTGATATAACTAACTTAGCTACGTTTACTGGTTTTGATGGTAGGTACTTTACTGAGACGGAATCGGATGCGAGATACCAACCATTAGACGCTGATTTAACCGCAATAGCTGGATTGACTGTCACGAGTGGAATTTTAACCAAAACGGCTGCAAATACATGGGCTTTAGATACTAACGTCTATATGTATTCGGGTAATCTAACCACATTTAAAGCGACAACAAGCCAGCTTGGAGTTGTGTCGGTTGGAACTACAATGGAGATTAACGGTTTTGGAGTTATAAACCAAAAAAGTGGTATTGTAACGGCAGGCACTTATACCAAAGTAACTGTTGATACTTACGGAAGGGTTACAAGTGGAGCAATATTATCCGCAAGTGATATACCAAACTTAGATGCATCCAAAATAACTACTGGAACTATTGCAGATGCAAGAATAGCAAGTGCATCAACGTGGAACGCAAAGCAAGAGGCTTTAAACGGCACAGGCTTTATAAAAGCAACTGGAACAACTATAAGCTACGATAATAGAGAATTTGTTGATACAACAACGGCACAATCGAACATAGCAGGAAATAAGACATTTACTGGCATAACCACTCTTGCTAATTTTACTCGTATTGGTGGTAGTTATGGCGTTAGATTAAATTCAGGACAGACATACAACGGCAAGACTAATGTAAATACATATTTTAATGGAGATATAAGTGTAGGTGTTTACGCTCAAATGAAGTTAGATGCCTCCGATTTTATGTTTTCAAAAGGAAATGTAAAAATAGGAGGTGCGTATAGTGGTACTATTGGAACTATTGAATGGGCTACCGAAAAATTAGACATAGACGGCAATCTAAGACTTTCAGGAGTTATAAAGCCCGACAACCTAGCCCCAACCGCAGGGCAGTTTCTGAAAGGTGTTGATGCTGATAATATGACTTGGGCATCGTTATCTTGTGCCGATGTTACAGATATAGGTTCTATTTATCAGCCAATACTCCCAACTGGAACGGCTGGTCAGTTTTTGGTGCGTAACGCAAGTAATAATTTAGACTTCATGAATTTGGAGCTTGAACCACAAGGCTTGAGTTACAATAAAATAGCCGTTGGTGATAGTGCTAATTACTTGTCAGAATATGACAACTTTGAGTTTAGAGAAGGGCGTTATGTGGCTATATTCAAGAACGCAGACCCGACAAAGGCGTTTTATGCAGGAATGTATGCAACATCTAATAACTCATACGTAACGGCTTCTGGTGGTGCGTTGGTGTTAAAAGCCGACAATGGCATTTATTTAGATGGTTTTACAGGATTTGGTAACAAAATGCTTTATGTTGACGGGGATGGGAAAGTTGGATACACCGACATCCCATCAGGCGGTGGTGGTGGTTCTACCTCGTTGACTTCTCAATATATTGGATTTGGAAGTCCTACTAATTTAGTGACGGGTGTTTCAAGGTTTAAATGGGTCGATAATAGAATCATAAATATTGATAACGCAGGAAGTTCTAATATTGAAATAGGCCGAAAACTTGGAACTGATAATTACGGACTTTTCGTAAATAACGGAGATTTAGAACTATACACCAACCAAAATATTAACGCTTATATCGGTGCAACTGGTCAGTTCAAGATTGGAGATAAGTTAAAGTATTTCCGCAATACAAACTCTATTCAATTAGATAGCATCTACACCGCAGGAGAGTACCTAACTATTGGGAATCCCGTTGGTGATGTGTTTTGGATGAACGCTATAAATGCAAAATTATCTTTGAGTGGTACTGAATTAGCTTTGGGTAGTACAGAAACGTCTTATATGACATTTCAAAATGCACGTATAAATTGGGATACAAGTTATTGTGTAAATGGGTGGAGTTCGGGAAGTTCACCGCAAGAGGGTGATGAGGTTACATTGATATTTTCAGGTGGTGAGTTTAAATTAAAAAGAAAAATATGATACAGATTAGATGTGTTGAAGCTATTAACGGCTATACCGTTAATCAAATTATTGATGTTCCAGATGAAGGGCTTTCTTTCGCTTTACGTGGAAAGTCTGGTGGATTAGTAATAAAAGACCTTGGAGAAGGGAATAAAATACTTTTCCAAGTTGATGATGCAATAGACACCATTGGCGATAAAATAAGGGTACAAGCACCTGATAGTTTACATAAGTATTTTACATTTGACTTGACCGTAATTGAACCTGATGACCCTTTGCCACCAGAGGCTTTAAATTGTTCATTGACAACATTACTTGAAAGCACACCACCAAGTAAAACATTCAATAATGGCGTTAACACATTTAGGCTTGTTCCAAGTAGCCCAAGTTTAGTACTTGAATTTGCAACAGAAAGACAAGGAATAACAAAGGCAGGAGCAGCTATTGTGGGTATAACTTATTATAGACCAAACAAGAACGCAGATGGATCTTATTCGGTTGAGGTAACGGCAACGGGAAATGTTGAAACAATACTTATTCGTCAAGTTGGTTGCACAAGTACAAATATTGACCCTAATGCAAATGATTTTTACGGAGGTCGTTTTCATGCTTATATTACAGATAATGGTGGAGAGATTGTATTGCCACCAACAACAGATAAACTGTATGGGCCAATCGGTGCTTTTAGATGGGATGGATTCTTTGATGACTATCTATTAAGCCCAAGGAACGGAATCGGCGGAACACCTTATGACCAAGGAATTAACCCAACATCAGGTATTAGGCTCGATTTAACAGAGTTTTCGGGTGCAAATGTAGTTCCGTTTTTTGGAGAGCAAAACTTAACTCCAGAGAATATACCAATCATTACAAGTGTAATATGGAATCCGAGTACAGAAGTTAATGATTTAACAATAGTTAACAAAAATGTGACTTGTAAGTTTAATTTAACTGTAACCGCATTACAAAAAGAGATAGGTTATGCCAAAGATGCAGGAATTGACTTTTGGGCGTTTTTGTGGTACTCTCCTTTTGATAGCCCAATGGGTGAAGCGGCTCATAAATTTGTGTCTTTAGGTGATAAAATGGGCATGAAAATGTGTTATACTTCTGGCCCTATTGGGTGGAATATTTCACAAAATATTGACTATATGACGGATAAAATGATGCAAGATTATTATCAAAGGATTGATGGTAAGCCGTTATTTTTTATTAGTACCAATTGGCCTCATTTAGAAGCCGTAAAAGCCTCTTATGCTGCAAAATCTGGAGGTGGGCAATTGTATGTATGTGAACTGGGTGGATATAATACTTATCCAAGTACTTCACATGATGCATCGAGCGTTTATTTAACTGTGGGAATACGAGAGGCTTCTGATGGATTTATAACAGAACTCCCACACTCTAAAATAAATAACGCCGAAATTGCAGAAAGGAATAATTTCATAAACAATTCTACAAAGGATATAATACCTTGTTTGACAACTGGTGCGTTAAATTACGTGAAAAGAAGTAGTTTAAATGCAGTTCCAGCAGAATATTGGACGGCTGCTGCTTCGGGGGCCGATATGGACTCAAAACACGCTTCTATTATAGCATTTAGAAATTCAAATCCAAGGTGTAAGGCAGTAATGTATTATTCTTGGAATGAAAACCACGAAAGCGGAAACCCTATCTGTCCAACATTGTCATCTGGAACATCAAGCGTTAATGTGGCGACAATAAATACAGTTGGTGCTACAAGTGGAGTTAATAGAAGTACCTTGGATAAAGTAAAACAATATTGTAAGAAATGATATGAAAATAGTAGAAATAGCAAAAGCAGAAGTCGGAGTAGAAGAATCTCCTAAAAATTCAAATAAGACTAAGTATGGTGCTTGGTTTGGCTGGTCTGGTGTTCCATGGTGCGGTATATTCGTGTCATGGTGTTATCATCAAGCCGGATACCCTTTGGGTAATATTGGTTTTAGTAAAGGGTTTGCTGGTTGCCAAACCGCAGTGGCCCACTTTAGGAAAACTAAAGAAATTACTAAAACTCCACAACCAGGAGATATAGTGTTTTTTGACTGGAACGGAGATGGTAGATATGACCATACTGGAATCTTTGTGAGATGGATCAGTAAAACTCAATTCGAAACAGTAGAAGGGAATACCTCGTTAACGAACCAAAGTAATGGTGGTCAAGTTATGTTAAGGACGAGACAAAATAGCAGAGTATTATTTGTACATCCAAAAGTATTACCATAATGAAAATATTTTTAAAATTAGCAATCGGAAAAGTCTTCTCAGGATTGTCATGGTTATTTCAGTCGTTTATTGAGCACTGGAAAGTATGGACCATAATCGCTACTGTTGGTTATGTCTTGTATCTACATTTCAAAGTCAGAGATTTATCAGTAGATAATAAGAATTTATCTGATACAGTTTTTAGGCAAGATAGTACCATAGTTGCTGTTAGAAGCAAATATATGGTAGATAGTGTTAATCTTGGACTAAGAGAGCTTAGTATGCAGAATACGGTGAAGCAAACGAACGATGAGAATAAGTCTTTAAAAAAGACCGTAGCCGAACAGAAGCAATTGATAAAAGACCTTGGAGAAGGAAATAAATGTCAAAATATCTTCGGGAATTTTGTAAAACGTAAGAAAAAAGATTAATTTTGGTGCCATGGAAAAAGTAACGAAAGTCGTGGAGAATAAAAGTGAGATATGGGCCTTTGTTAAAGATATTTGGCATGATATGGCTTCGAGTTTTAAAAGTGACTTATCTGATGTAGCGATACAATTATCAGCATCACTTTCGGGGTTGTATTTATTATGCCAGCGACAAATTGAATATGATAAGTTTGTAAGTGTATCAGACTCATTTATTCATAATATTATCCCTACAATAATCGGCTCCTCGATATATGCGTACATGATGTATAATAAAGAGGCTAAGGGGCCGAGTAGGTTTATTACTTTTCTTATCGCAATTTCACTATCAGCTTATTCGACAGACTTTTTCATTGAGTTTTTTAACCAAGAACCTCATCCATTTTACTACACGCTAGGAGGTGCTATTATACTTCCATTGTTTCAAGGTGTAATACTACTCGCAAATACAGTAAAGAAAGAAGGGCCCAAAGCAGTTTGGGATTTTATAAAATCTAAATTTAATAAAACAAATAATCAATAACATGGCAGAAAAGAAAAGTTTAGACTATCAAAGATTAAGTAACGGTCTAGGGAATTTAAAGGCGTTTAGAAGGTGTACACTTTTGAATACTAACCATCGTAAAGCGATTCGTGACTTAGTAGACAAGATTGAGGATGTGACTCGCCCAACAAGCACCAAGCTTGGCTCGCTCAGAGAAGAGTACAGTGAATTGAAATCTCACAAAGTAGTAGTGGAATCGGAAGAGAAGATGAAGAAGCTATTGAGAGAAATGGACAAAGAGATGAATTCGGTTATCGACAAGTTCAAGACTGATGTAGAATTCACTCCAGTTGGCATCGGCAAACTCTTCGACAAGTGCGAAGATGACGAACCTGAGACTAAGAACGAAAAAGCTGCATTTTGGCCTCTATACGTAGAACTTGAAGGTGTTTTCTTAACTACCGAATCTGATGACGGTGGAGAGCCGAAAAAAGGCGGCGGTAAATAATGTTTTGTTTTTGACTTTAATATTTTGATCGCTCAAAAGACAGTCTCAATTATGGGCTGTTTTTTTGTTTTATTGGAAATTGGTTTTATATTTGCAGTGCGGCAAGGGTGCTGGTTTCCCCCTCTGGCTCATAACCACGAATTACGACAGTTCGAGTCTGTCTGCCGCTACTAAACTGTTACAGCATCTCACGTAAGTAACATTAAAGATTATATCGCCAGTTATTCGGCAAGTAGAGGTGAGATGCTACTTAAAGAATGGCTGGCTTTTTTATTTAAAATTATGCAAGAGTTAATTAAAGTGGCGACTAACGCAGATGGGAAACAAGTTGTAAGTGCAAGGGAACTTTACGACGCACTAACAGATAATGCTGGTAATTTTACTAGATGGGCTTCTGATAATATTAAGAATAACTCCTTTGCTTTTGAAGGTATTGATTATCAGAGAATTATGCATAAGGCAGAAAACGGAAGAGACATAGAGGATTTTGTACTGACTACAGACATGGCAAAAAAGCTATGTATGCTATCTAAAACTCAAAGAGGAGACACCGTTAGGTCTTATTTTATTGAGGCAGAAAAGACACTTATGCAAATGACTATACCTAAGACTTTATCAGAAGCTTTATATTTAGCTGCTAAACAAGCTGAGACTATTGAATTGCAAGCGGAGCAGTTAAAATTACAGGAGCCGAAAGTAGAATTTGCGGAACAAATACTAAGTGCGACTAATTCTTTGGATTTTGGTACTTCTTGCAAGGCTATGAATTTACCATTTGGCAGAAACAAAATGTTTGAGATTTGTAGAAATCTTGGATTCTTAATGCAAAATAATATCCCATATCAGAGCCATATTGATAACGGACACTTTACATTACTAGAAACATCTTTTATACACCCTAAGAGTGGAGATAGGGTGTTGACTACAAAGACTATGATTACGGCAAAAGGACAGAATTGGTTAATTAAGAACTTTAAGAAAAACGGATATATGTCATGACACCATCAGAAAAACAAGCGATAATTGACAAGGCTTTAGAATTGGGTTTTAGATACTACCCATCAAGAAAAAGTATGTTTAAAAACCTAATAAATACCAGTACTCTTATATTTTGGGTAGAAGATTTAGAGTTAAGGATGTCAAGAGATATGAGTGATAGCCCCATAAAGACTATTTCATCTCCATCCGACCTCGAAACACTCTTTAATGCAATTGTGTCATGACCAGATTAGAAAAACGAATAGCATTTGACATGGGTTTGTTTTATCTAACCCTGATTGTATTCTGGATAACATATCAAGACGACAATATTACTATGCAGCAAATCTGGAAAATAATCATGGCCTATATGATTAGTAGTTCTGCTTCGATTTATTCCGTAATTGTAACGAATAAGTACCTGAAAGACTTCTGTATCTTGATTAGTTTACTCCGGCTGAGTATCATGTTTGTGTATATTGCAGAGGCTATAATCGGTTTTGACCCGAACATGAAAGGCCCACATTTGTATTTTATCACCATTTCTACCATAATTTCTTTTTTACTCAGCAAAACTAAGCTAATTTTACGTATCAGGAGATTACATGAATGGCTGAATTTGGGCTAGGGAAATTATTTGGATCGCTTATTTTTAAACTTACATTATCGCTTCTTTTTATCTTGAGCTTGTTAGAGCCTGGAGACGAAGAGGCGTTTCGCTTATTGGCAGAATCTATTGCCATAAAACACAAGATTCAGATATTCTTTTTTGTTGGGTCAGCTATTGGACTGATATTTTATATAATGAATAAGATTTCACAACGAGATAAAGTCAAAGTTGAATTAGAACTCGAAAAAGAAAAGCTAAGGTCAGAGCGATTGTTAAACGAATTACGTGAGTTAGAGATAAAAGAAAAATCGACACCGAAATGATATCAGTGCCGATTAAAACTGGGGATTAACTAAATTACAGTGCTTTTTATTCTTTCATAAACGTCATCCAAATGGTTTGTCCATGTTTTCCAGAAGGATGTCCAAATAACGGCCGAGTTTCTATAACTTCTAAAATTTTGTTTATTTTAATTTGGTTTTCGTTCCATTTGAATATTAAAGTACCATTCGGCTTTAATACCCTCATACACTCATCAAACCCACCCTTAATGTCTGTTTCCCAAGATGGTAGTAATTTTCCGTATTTTTTAGCCATCCAAGAATTTTTTCCTAAATTATTAAGATGTGGTGGGTCAAAAACAACCAAGTAAAACGTATTATCACTAAAAGGTAATTCTGTAAAGTCAGCGATTAAATCAGGTTTAATTTCAATTAACCTTTCTCCACCTTTTGAACTTTTATCCTTAACTATATAACTTTCCGACCTTTTATCTAAGAATAAAGTATTAGGATGACTCCTATCAAACCACATCATTCTACTACCGCAACAAGCATCTAATATCTTTCCCATGATTTTAAAATGATAATTCTTTAATATATTTTTTCACATCTGATTCAATTTTAAGAGCCTCTATCTTAGAAAACTCTACCCATTCTTGAACTGTTCTTAGGTCTGGTTTATTATCGACATACTCTTTTAAACCATGACCCCTATCTTCCCAGATTTTACCTTTCTTTTTCAGCCCAACATCAACTATACTATCTCTGGTGAGCTTTCGTACAGACAAAGGTACAAGATTATTCTGAGGCCGGTACGAAGCGAAGTACATTACTTCTAACTTATCATTACAAGTAAAGTTATGTATTACCTGATGAATATAATCCTTGGATATTCCTGGATCAAGACAATTGAGTACATGTTTCTTTCTCTGAGGGCACTTAATTTCACATCCAATACGCTCATCTTTCGTTAAACCATCAGAAGAAACTCCGAGTATAGGTATATCAGATTGGACCCAAGCTACTTCTTCAAAAAACAGTCCCAGATATTTACCCAGTTCATATCTCGCTTGTGGCTCTAAGTCAATGCCGTACATCATTGCCTCAGATGCGTAATTATCGTCATCATCTTCGTCAAACTCCTCGACACGTTCAGAAAGTATGTCGAGGGTTAATGTTTCAGAATCTACATAAAGTCCTTTAGCTCTGGTGCCACCAATCTTCCCATGCTTGATTCTAAACCAAGCTTCAGAACCTTGCTGAAAATCACGATGGATTTGCATCTGTAATAGTTAGTTTTTGTTTCAGTTCGTCTTTCTTTGCCAGTACAGATGGATTCGCTCTTTCTTCTTTAGTGAAACTAGTCCAAATTTCTCCCAGAACTGCCACTGTATCGGCTTTCTCTAGTCGAGTAATACAATCAACTTCATCGACTGGTTTTGGAGCCGTAACGGTCATTAATTGAGAACTTGGTTTTGCGACAATACGAATAGCATCATGCATTTCACCAAAAGCTCTAATCTTCTTTGTAGTAAGCTGAATCTTTTTGCCGACCATAAGCTCTATATATTCTGTTTCTGTGACTTTACAGAGAGTTTTACGGTTTGTTGCGTTAAGAATGATTGGCTTTACTTCTTGAAAATACACAGTGAGTACTGGCTCCATGGATTGACTTTTCTGATTAAAAGTCTCTTCCTGTTTCACTTCTTTGATTGTAACGATAATATCTACCGTTTTACCAGAAGCGTCTTGCAAATCCCAACCACCTAAGTAATTGGGATTTCGCAACTTATTGATATTGGTTAATGTCTCTCCCATCTCATTCTAAGTTTTCAGGTTGACCAAGTGGATAAAGTTGAAGGAGAATTGCGGCCCTTTGCATTTTAAGCTGGTCAATATCTTCCTTAAACGCTTTTGCTTCGGCTTTCTTCTGAGCCTCTAGTGCTTCGATTTGTACAGTCAATTTGCTGGCCTTTTCATCCAACTGTGCTTTTTCTGTCAAGTCCATGTTTGTATTTGTTTAAATTGATTTGAAAATTTCGTATGCTTTTACTGTGCCATGAGTTTTAATTATTCTGACAACTTCTTCTGCAGCCCATTCTGCAACGATATGGTTTTCGGATTGAATATTTACGACAATATTTACACCATCACCTTGAAACTCTTCTAATTCTGATTCAAGATCTTCTGCTTTTGACTTATACCTATCACGCTCCTCTTCTAACTCTTCAATTTTTTTCTCATTCGATTCTAGGTAATCGACAACTTCGTCAGATAACTCCCTGATTCTTTCTACTTTTCTTACGATACTCATATTGTTTATTGTTTATTGTTTAACTAATCCCGTTACAAAAAATGCGTCATTGTTATCTTTCTCTGAAACTTTTGCCGCAGTATAAAAAACTTCTATAAAAATTATTTCTGAATTTATTGGCTTTATTGATTTATAAAGCTGGTTTATGTCAAATGCGATATTAATGTCGTTAGATACTTTATTCGCTTTTAATGTTTCCTTTACTTGAATCCCGTAATTAGTATTTGTGACACTTAAAGATAATAAATCTTGCTCATTCTGCAAAATAACAGTATTTGTATTTGTGCCTTTTACTGAAACCAATAATCTATCTAAGCAATTTATTATCTCTTCTTTGGGTAATTCAATTTCACACAGTATCTTTTGCTCACTGATTTTCTCGTAAGGTGGTGCAAAATAATCTCCACCCATAATCGATACAATAGAGTTTGCATCCTTGGCGATAATTCTATCTCTAAGTGATACTATTTCAAGTAATGGCTTCTTAAATGCAAAGTTTATAAGTTTTGATAATTGAGAATGATGTATTGATATTTTAGTATCAAGTCCATTGGCACTTACTTTTATTACCGAGAAGAATCTATAAGCATCACCATTAGAAGAGAATAGTTCCAGTTTACCACTTTCTCCAGTTTTTATATGTACGCTATTTGATTTACTCTCATAGTTTTTATCGTTTTCAATCACACTAGCAGCTTCTTTTAGTGCCGTGCATAGTTCTGAGCCATTTATAGGTTTTAATCCATCAGGGACTACGATACTTCTATTTGGAAAATCCTTAGCCGGTTCTATTGCGATATCTATATTTCCAGAACTATGACTAACACTGACACTATTATCTGTGAAATACAGTTCAATATTCTCGTCCTTAATATTTTTGACATAATCAGAAACCATAAGAATATTGAAGCAAACATCTTTCTTGCCGGATATCTCAACCTCCGTAATCGGTAAATGATATTCAATAGCATTTTGATTGTCAGATGCAGTGAAGATTAATTCATCCTCACTACATTTTAATAGCACATTGTCCAGTATCGGAAACAGGGGATTTTTTGGTATAAATGGCTTGACTGCTTCTGCAATTACCATAAGCCGATGTTTCTCTATTGTGATTTTCATGCTTCGATTTGTTTTAGGGCCCAGCTACGGAAATTTTCATAATTTTGAATAATCGCAATTTCTTTTAACCTGCCTTTTTCTGATAATTTATGTATGCGAACTGGAGAATTGAATGAATATAGTACCCACTTCATCAGTTCCATTTCATCACTAGAATCTTCCATTGTTTTTACTTCTTCGCTCATGTTGTTTATTTGTTTAAATTTTACTCAACTTTCCAATTTCCATGTACGCCACCCATTATCAACTTTTCTGGTGGTAAATTTAAGTCCGTGGCTTTTCTTAAGTCTAACGCAATGGTTTATAGTCCTTGCTTTGATGCAGATATCATCCGTAAAGATACTATCGCCAGGCTCCATTATTAGGAGTAGCTGCCTTGTATCACTCCGGCCTAATGGCAGGACGATTCCTTTGTCTACTTTTTTGTCTTTGTAGAAATTGTAGGCTATCTCGTTTAAATTCTCTACCAGTTTCGAGAATGATATTTTCTCCTGATTATACTGATCGAGTTCTTTCTTTACGTTATGCACGTAAAATGGTTTTTCACTACTCTGTCTCTTGATAAAATCTTCTGTCATTTGAATATATTTAAAATTAGTTCTGAATCCTTAAAATTACCAGTTGTATAAGCCACATTACTGTGAACTTCTCCTCTTGTTCTGGTTTTCCTATCTAACCAATGATTATCTTTACTAAAATACATCATGTCGTATTCAAGTCTATATGTCTTACCTCTATAAAAAATCATAGTCATATTTTAACTGATTATTTCTTCAATTGTACTACCAAATTCAACCCAAATCTTTAGCTGTTTACCAAGAAAGTTTCTTTTAGCTTGGTTTAATACACGGATATCTTCTGGTATCAATGATTCAATCATTACGCCAAGTTCCATCCGTCGTCCAATACTGGCACCAGAAACACGTTCTGCATTCCACTTTGCTTTTAAATCGTTGTAAGCAGTATTTATTTCAAACTCTTTTTCTTCTTGACTCAGATTAATTACACCTAAATCTTTCAATGTATCGTAAATGAAAATATCAGAACCAGGTAAACTGAACTCACGACCCTCAGCAACCATGTCCAGAGCGATTTGTAATGACCGTTTAAATGACTCGTACATTTGCTTTTGGTCTATTTCTTTTTTCTTATTAGCCTCTTCGTCGTACCAGAAAGTGCCATTTTGTAGTTCTTGCCTAAAAGATTCTTTAAAATACACATCAAAGGCATGAATCAGGTCTGACGTGGCACGATACGATAATTGCTGGTAAAGTTTAATTGGTACACCATTCTCGTCTGTTAAACGCTTTTTATCGGCCAAGAAATAGGCTCCTTTTATCTCCAAAAGAAAGATATTTGGATAATTTTTAGCCAACATAATAACAAATTCCTCAGCTTCTGATATAGCCAAACTTCTATCATCGTACTTTTTGCCGCACATTGTCGTAATGTAATTAACTAAATCAGCTAATTGGTCTTTCGTGGCCTCCTTTATAGTAGTTCCATTTCTACACCTGATTAAAAAACTCTGATCCTGTGAGAATCTGCTGCTGTTTAACAACTTTCCCTTGTAGGTTAGCTGCTTGGTTGTAGTTAGTTCCGTGTTTTTGTCTGAGGTAGTTTGAATATTTGACATCTGTGTCTGGGAAAATTACACCTTGGTATTCGTTTATGATTGCTATTTCCATAGTATTTATAGCAAATGGTTCGTCATACTTCTGGAGTCGTTTTAAAATCTTTTCTAGGGTTGATTTGTCTTTTTTCTTTTGTTTTTTGCAGTTAGAAAGTTCTACAAATTTAACAATAAACTCTTCAGAACTCAATCCTTCAAAGTTAAAATCTTGTTCGGTATAATCGGGTTTACTTTTCATGATAGTAAAAGTTTGGGGTGTTCGTGTATATTTCCTGCATAGTGCATTGCGTCCAAATGTTCTTGGTCAACTTGTACAGGCCAATCGTGCCACAAATCTTCTTTAAATTTTTCCCAATTAGTTACTGTGTCGGCGTAATCCATAAAGACAAAAGAACACTTTTCTTTTAGCCATCTAACTACAAAATAATGTCTTTCATCTCCATTATCTCCTTCTATTTCGTCAAAAAGAATATCGCCATCGTAAATTTTGCGTTCTCCTTTTTTGAGACCAATGTATTGTCCTACTGTTTCTGGTTTTACTTGAAACCAAGCAATATTTCTATGAGTCGATAGGTGGATATTTACTGAATCAGTTATACAAGATTCCTTATTTGACTGGTATAAGTACCCATGAATAAATTCCCCATTATTAACCCTAATTCCTCTAAATTCTACTTCTGTCATCTTTTTCTAAATTTTATTTATTTTTAATCAATCTCCGCCCAAAAATACACGTAATAAAAATCTACTGCACTTTCTATTGGAGTGGCACAATCACAAAAAGACAATAGCCATTTATCCCTTTCGGAAGAGAAACAAGCGACGACAATATCAAAATTGGCACCAGTTGCTTTTCTACACTTTACTAAAAGGTCTTTGTCTTTTGGTGGTTCTGCGTCTTTCCACTTAATCAATTGGTCTTTCATTTGAATTTCAATTTACGCAACATAGAGTCTGTAGTCACATCACTTATCTCCTCAATCCAAGCCAACACAGCCCGTTCAGTGTGAGCGTTGAGTCTTTTACCAGTATCAGACCAGTTACAGTCATTGGTACTCTTCATGACAAACCCAGAGCGAAATTTAATCGAGTCTGAGTTATACCATGGCGTGTAGTGGACAGTAAAAAACTTGTAATTATCTGTCTCTTTTTTGAGTTTTAGGTCAAGAATTGTCATGATGTCTATTTTTAAGTTCAATTAAATCGTACTCGTCAATGTTTCTGTTCTGGCCAATAAAGTCGGCCATGGCTATTGCAGCATTGATAATATCTAAGGCTGTTGCTTTTTCTGGGTCCGTAATTGTCAGAAAAGTTTCACTGCAAACTGTATCATCAAATGACATTACTAACTTTAACTTGAACGGAGTTATTCTAGTACTAAACTCAACCCCATTATGATTCGTAAAGTCTAGGTTAGTTTCCCTCTCTGACTCTAACATGCCCATTGCTGCAATACACATGTGTTGGAACGTTTCAAAAATCATCTCCGTCTGTATTTGTAGTGAAATCAATAAATTTTGATATCAAAGCGAGTCCGGCACCAGCTATGAAATAATACTTGGAAACATCCCAACCATAGTCACTTAAATACCATAGTCCAAAACCCATTGCTATCACTGCTACCACAGCAAAAGCTATAGAAAAGAAGTTTTTCATGTCATCTGTCATAGTCCTAAATCAGTTTTAATGAGTTGCTTAACTTGGTCTTGTTGCTTATCTGTCATTCGACCAAACCTGAAATCGTTTCGGAAATTGAAGTTAGTAATCTCGCCATTATTAACAACAGCCTCCACTCTAAACTTCGCCTCGAATTTTGCATCTTCAAGGTCTATTTCGTATTTATGTACGGTAATTTCCTCGGCACTTTTGCTTTTAATTTTCATCAATATATTTTTTAAATTCAACGGCTCTTTCTATTGTTCTTGACGACGACTCTCCTGGAATAGAACAGTTTGAAGCTATTTCTAGTAGCCTAAGTTTTTGTTCTATGAGCCTCTTAATATTGTTTTGCTTTTGTTTTTCTTCCATTTCTTTTAGAAAATTCTCTGCAAAATCATCAACCTCTATATCGATTTTATCCTTTTTAAACCATCCAAACATATCTATTAAATTTTAATTACACTTTGAAGAAATTAAGGGCCAAGAATATCCTGACCCTAATCCGAAATAAACCCTAAAAACCTGAAAAGAATCTATCTTACACCCACAGGTTTTATGTCCTGCTGGTTATAAAATAAATTTAGAAATTCAGGGGAGGAATCGAACCTCAATGAGTAATTTAATACTACTTAACCTATTTTCACCCTGATTTAATTACGATGTTCTAACTTCTCCATGCTTCGGTTTCCACGCCCTCATCTCATGTTTCCATGTCGCTTAACTTGTAATCTACCTTTCCATTAGAACAAAGATTCTATAGTTTCACTCAATAGAATTTGTCGTCTTTCCGACTGTCACGATTTTACTAACTGTTTGACTATTGTTTAGCCACTATAACCTTTTCACACTACCATGTTAGCTTGACCTTTTTAACATAAAAAAGAACTCATATCGGCACTATTGCCCTTTGCCCCGACTTTCATCGGGATTTATCTTGTCCGAGATTTACCGTTTGCAAGAAGGTGTCTCGGACTTGAATTGATATTTTTGACTGTTATAGGTAAATGAATAATAAAGATGTTCATCTCTTACTAATCAACATAATCAAATCCTATAACAAGTCAATATCGTTACGGGAGTAGTTGCTACTAAGACTCTGCTTCCATATTTCGCTTCGATTGTCCCTATGTACCCTCTATCTTATGCGTAATTAGTGCTTACCTCAAACAGCGTTGGTTCGCACGAGTTTTAACCTCCAGCTAATACTACTTACAGAATCCCACTACCCACTTTTTCTGTGTTTCACTTTAAAAAATAATAGCAACTTATGCACAGTTTTTTTTATGAGCCGTACTTGCTTTAGTCACAAAACGTCTATCTACTTTAGATAAACGCCTCTGGGAATAGCTTCTATAGTTATTTGTTTGTCCGCTTCGCAACGGTAAATCTATTTAACATACCCATTAAGGAGTATCTTTCAACTCTACTATTATTTAAGCCTTATCAATGTACTTTATTCGGTTTCCCGATGTGCGGCACCACTCCCGATGCCTAAAAGAACAGTATTAACCGTCTCGTGGTTCTACGCCAGTGGTTGTATTAACGGCAATTTACTATCCGAAACACTCTAAACCGAAAATCATACAACCTTTACCGTCAAGCATCACTCTTGGATAGTGATCATTATGTTTATAGAGTGTTTATTTCTTTTTCTTTACCGGAGCACCAACTGTCTGGTGGTACTTCTGTATTCGTTTCGATCCCTTCTTTACAGCCAAGAAAACCGTATCTACTGCTTTTTCAATATTAGAGTCTGTAGAGATACTGCTACGGGTTTTATTTGTTACGCCATCTCTATCATAAGGAATACCGTTTGGTTGCACAATATTATTATCACATAACCAATCCGCAATCTTCTGGTACGAGAAATTAAACCCATGTTCTCTCAGTAAATCTAACCTCTCTTTTATTTTCTTGTTTCTCTCTGTCATTGTGATACAAATGTAATATCAATAATTGAGTTAATCAAGTAAAATTTGAATTAATTTAACGCAATTATTATAAGTTATTAAAAATAAGTCTTTTACAATTCAAAACTTTTTAATTAAATTTGTTCAGATTAAAGAAAAAGTACGATGCCAATCTCTATTTCACTGTTACATAACGATATACGGAGCCAGATAAAGAAGCATAATTCTGCTTTTGTAGGCCCTTTAGATATTGATATTGCAGTTAATAAGGCCCAGCCAGATATTCAGGATTTAATTATTTCAGAATATGAATCAGGTCAAAAAAGAAGCTCTGCGGATCAGGAATTATTAAAGTTACATACTTTTAGTGGTGCGGCAGAAGAAAGAGCTTTGCCGAATGATGTGTATAAGTTATCATCAGTATTTTTGGCTGATGCAGAAGGTGATATTTTAGACGATAAACACTTTAATGACCGGTTAAATTCTGTTATTTTACCTCCGAGTAATAATAGGCCAATAGCGACTGTTTATAATGATGGGGCTGCTAAGATTAGGATATTACCCTCAGCCAGTACTCACAAGATTAAATATTGGAAAGTGCCAGTTACTGCGGTATATAATTTCACTCAAACAGATGGTGTGATTACTTATAATCCTACTGGGAGTGTCGATGTAGGTTTTCCGATGTCGGAATATACACGAATATTGAATAGGACTTTGTTTTACCTTGGTATTCCTTCTGTAAATGCAGATGCCGCTAACTTAGAAAAACAAGCGAGATGACAACGAGAAAGAAAATTAGCGAACAGGTTCAGTTGCTCTATAATCAGTTTGTAGACAAGAACGGGTTTAATGACGAGATAGATACGAGGTTTATTGACACTTTGATTGAGCAGTCTATAAACAGATTTTTGAAAGTCCAGGTAATGTCGAATATCAAGGCTGGTAATATTGAGATACCGACTTGTAATATTATTGAATATACTTTGACTCCTGCGTCTAATACCGTAACACTACCAGTATTTCCTATGACACTACCGATGGATATGGGTGTATGGAAAGTTAGTTTAGTTTCAAATGGGGTTGCCATGATACCGATAAACTCTACCATGTCGAATGTTTACGGAGCGACCAATACCTCATTTTTAGAAGGTCAGACTGGATACACGGTAAAGGGTAATAAAATAAAGTTTACTACCTCAGTAACCACCCTAGTTGCAGTAGAATTACTGGTTTCTGATTTTAGTACTACCGGAGAAACAGACCCATTACCAGTATCACCAGATATAGAGGCTGATGTGATTACTGACGTATTAGACAGGATATCGCAAGGTAGATTTTCACAAACAGAATTAAACGTGAAACAAAATGGTAACTAGAACTTTAGATAAAGTAGTTAGAGATAAATTAATGAGTATAGGGTATCCAATACACTATTACTTACCCGTTTTGCACCACGCTCAACAATGCTTAGATGAATTATCACAGCAATTTAACTTTGGTGGCAATGTAAAAGAGACAAAAGAAACTCCTCTATCTTATGGACGAGTAAATATCCCAGCCGATGCGATTGACGTGATAGCAGTATTTGGTGTAGTGGGTGGCGAAAGAAAACAATTTGTATTAAATGAGAATTTAACACGTTTTCAGAAGTTAAATGGCGTTACTCCGGTGAGATGGCTTGAAGATGATGATTCTCTACCAGAACAAAACGGTACTGGATCATCTGCGTTATTAGAACAAACGGCCCCTTATGAAATCCCAACAGTATATTATCCAAATGACGAGGTAGTTTATGAATATAATATCGACCAAACTACATCACAAATTATATTTGGCCCAAGAGTAGAAGTTACTGAGGTCTACTTGTGGTATGTTTCTAATGGAGTGTCAAATACTGCCGCTAATGTAGTGCATCCTTACGCCGTAGAGACGATTCATGCTTATATTGACTGGAAACTATCTGAGTCTGAGAGAAGAGCTCAGAGCGAGACTATGAGAAAAGAGTCGAGTTATTACAATAAGAAGAGGTTGTTGAAAGGTAAAATGAACCCTCTGACACTAGTGCAATTGTATCACATCTTAATTACCGGATAAATGGCTCAAATAAATCTTATTCCAAGTGGTAAATTAGATAGGGATTCAGACTTGAATGCTCTCAGGGAGGGTGATTACTCTGATGCTAGGAATATTATACAATCTGGTGGAGTTTTAAAGATATTAGAATCGATTAAGGTATTGCCAATAACGCAAACTTCTGGCACTTTAAAAGCTACACTACTTTCCAGTGACAATACTATATATGCTCTTTATCGCACAGACAGTACTAATGCCTCAATATACAAGATTCCGACCACATTAGATTCTAAAACACTCGTATTGACTTATGCTCATGGTGCTGCGGCTGACTTTGTTCCAGATTTAAAAATGATCGGGAACGTGTTGGTTTGGAATTACCACGGAACTGGCACTATGTTATACTGGGATACAACAAGAGTTGATGGCAGTACAGTAACAGTTGCGGACCTGACACATGCAAAGTCGGCTCCGATAAATGTACTGGGTATTACCAAAACAGTAACTGGCGGTGCTGGGTCTGACTTTTTAGAACTTAATGACTTTCAGTTTGCATCCAGATACAAATACGATACCGGAGAATATTCTGTCTTAGGTAATTTTTCTCAAATGTTCAAAGGAGAAAAAGATACTGCTAGTTATTCTATCGCATTTACTTTAACTGGGAAGCCTACATACGCCGAAGAGATTGAAGTATATATGAGACGCACTGAGGTCGGTGCTTGGGTTAGAATACATACTGCAAATATCACAAGTGGTACGTTAGCAACAATCACCTGGAGGGGAGATTACTATGAAACATTATCCTCAGAAGAATCTGATGTGCCATTCAGTGCGGTACCTGTAAATGTGAAAAATATCGAAGTAGCTGCGGATCGTATTGTGGTAGGTGATTTTGAAGACGACTACACCAATGACGCTACTGGAACTTTAGAAATTACAGTAAATAATGGATATACTTTACCCACTGGCGGTACAATAGAGAACTATTTCGGTGGAGATACTACCGATGCTGGTATAAAATCTACTGAAAATGGCACTTATTACAAGCCTTTAGCGAACAATTCGCCTTATACTGTTGCAGTAGCTTTTATGGACTCAGCTATGAAAACTAGAGGGTATGAGTATCCAAAGACATTTAATACTGGTTCTTTTGCGGCTCCATATAATCCTACGTTTAGTATTTCTCAATCAGGAAATGCTAAACCATCATGGGCTAGGTGGATGCAATTAGTTTTGACTAAAAACCTCGCAAAAGGTAGAATATTTGAGGGATTTGCGAATACATTGTATTTTGAACTAGAACTCGAAGAGACTGACCCTGCGACAAGTGCTGTGACTAAAGTAACTAGGAATAAGCTATCAGTTACGGATGCAGATGCTTCTAAAATTAAGTACTGTATTTTGGATGTGTCGGGTATGTTTAAAGCTGGGTTGGTTTATGGCTATAACCCAGGAGATAGAATTACTCTAAATTGCCCAGATGGAACTGTATCAACTACAGATGCGGATGGTAGCGAGACTGGAACTTATAGGAAACTCGATTTAGAGGTAAAATCAAGCACTGGAGATAAGATATACTTGGAGTGGACTGGAGGTTCGTGTCTAAATGACGCAATTCCAGATGCGACTAAATTATTCTTTGAAATATACTCACCAAGACAACAATCTGAGGAGGATAAAACTTTTGCTTATGCAGTTGGTCCTGTCATAGATATAAGTGCTGGAATACCAAGTACAATCACTGATTATACTATCGGTGATATGGTGTTCAAGAAATTCCAGATGAATACTTATACTGACCAGTTATTTTACAAAGGATTAACTAGGTCTGTTCCTGCTGAGATATTAGCCGGAGCCACCACAATATTCAAGTCAAATAAGGCCAGTGGTGATGCAAATAATATTGTGACCACTTCTGTGACAAATAGTAAAACACCACTTGTTGTAAAAGAGGACTTAACTTTTACTGTGATGGGTGGTACAAACCAAGATGAGGCTACAATAACTCAAGGATTACCACAGGTAAAGGGATTTTATGATAGTAGATGCAAGATTACTGTCGCATACGACTTCACCATGACTCGTACAATCGGCTCTAATCCGAATGGAGGTACTGCAAGGTTTATTATCAGGACCTATCTAGCTAAAGTTCCGTATGATCCAGTTCTTAATACTTATGGCCCAGAGGTAATGATCGGAGCCAAAAAAGATATACATAGTAGCGAAGTGTCAAGTTCGTCTTTAAGTGATAGTACGGACTTGTTTGTATCAAAGACTTTGGAATATGATTTTACGGTTGTAAATCCAATCAGTAGTAATCAGATTGCTTCATTAGCTTCTGGAGATAGAATAAAAGTTTATTTTGAAGTTTCAGTGGGCTGTAGTACAAATGACATGGCTGGTGTTTCTCTAGTGGTAAAAGAGAAATCTGGAATCACAGAAAGTTGCTCAATGACAATAGTCGGAGATAGAATAGCACCAGTAATTTCATACTCTAGTAGAAATAATGTACCAACATCAGTTAGTAAGACAAGTTTTGTAGTTCGGGCTATGAACCACAATAATACGGCTCAGTGGAGTACTGGAGGGGGTAAAATATTCGTAAAGGCTCAGAATAAATTTACTCCTAGGAGAACCAACGCAGTACGTCATAGTGGAAATATGGTTTATGGTACGGCAGTGAACAATATCTCGATGTTCTCCGTATTGGACACAGTAGAAGTACCTCAAGAGAATGGCCCGATCATGAGCCTACAAAGAGCTTCAAGGCTCCAGGGAGAAGGTGATATGTTATTGGCTATCTGTAAGAACGAAACGTCTTACATGTTATTGGGAGAGGTTAATTCTTCTCAATCAGATAATAGTGGATTTTCGGCATTAACGAGTGGTGTTTTTGGAACCGTTCGAAATTTGGGAGAGAAAACTGGAATAGAAGATAGGAGTTCAGTTTATAATCACAACGGGAATATCTACTGGTGGGATAATTTCAGGAATATTGTAGTTCAATTTACTAGGAAGGGAACATTGAAGCTTTCTGATAACGGAATGAGGTCAAACTTTGCTAGAAAATCAGGAGTAGCTAAATTCGCCTATGATCCTTACCGAGACTTATTATTTGTTAAAGTTGGAAATACCGACACTTGTGGTTATCACGTAGAATCTGACCAGTGGAGGGCTGAGTATGATATAGATTTTGATATGGCTCTACATTTTGGAGAGAGAGCTATTTATTTTAAGAATGGATTCTTGTATAGAAGTTTAGAGGATGTATCTGGTAATAAAGTCGGCGAGTATATGGGTACAGCCTATCCAGCTTACGTAACAATGACAGCAAATACTGTAACACCAATCATGCCATTGAGTATAGTAATTAATCATAGTATGGATGTGATTAACTACGCCAATGCGAATTATGTTAAGTCTGGCCTAATGGATATGAATATCACCAATGAAAATGAGCAAGAAACGAATATTAAAGAAGTGAATTTCTTACTTGAGGATAATAAGCTCTATGCTCACGTCATGAGAGATATAAACAGTGTTGGAGGATTGGTCGGTGGCAGGGAAATTCGTGGTGGCGTAAATAATTTTAAGTTAAATTTGAAAGACAATACCCAAGAAAATAGTATTTTTGGAATAATTTTAACGTTCGATAAAGTTAGCGGACATAAATAATTAAGAAAATGGCAGGAACTGTTGGAGCGATAATGCAAGCAGCCGGCACAGTCGGAAACACTTTAGGAGCTATAGGAGATGTAGCTGGAGCTATAATGCAGCGAAAAGAAGCCAAAAAGCAATTGGAGTTAGGAAATAAACTAGCTGCACAACAAAGGCTTGACTTTCAGCAAACATACGGTGACTTAACCAGTATGCTTCAAGGTCAAGCTACATATAAAGGCGATATATCTCAATTCCAAAGAGCCGAATCAGAAGCTCAAAGGCAGCAGATAATGGCTCAAAATGTGCCGGTATCAGACCAGTTATACCGAGAACAGGCTGGACGTACTTCGGCCAATACTTTTGCTCGTGGAGTTAAAGGTGCTAAATCCGGTACTGATTTAATGTCTCTAGCTGGTTTAGTCGGAGGTCAAGAAAACCAACAGATGCAGAATATCAATATTGATACTGCTAATCGTGGTATGTCTTTGCAACAGCAAGCAAATCAGAACATGATAAGCACTATTGCCCAGACTGCTGCAGCTAGTGCCAGAGAAAGAGGACTTGAATTCGAATCTATATTAAACAAATCTAACGCTGGAATAAATCTAGCTCGTGAGAAAGGTTTAGGCGAAATGGACCAGAATTGGAACCTAGCTCAAACTAATATGGCTCAAAGAGGTGCTTTGGCTAATAGTAATGCAGCTATAATGAGTGGTATTGGTGGTATATTTAGATCAATGGGTGGTGGTATAGCTCAACAAAATATGCAGAATCAGCAAATGGACTTATTGAGAGGACAAATGGCTGGACAATCTACACTAGTTCCACCATCTGGACAATCAATGAACTTTTGGCAGCCAAGCTTTAATGCAGCCAATGGATATGATTTAAGAAATTTAGCTAGCACTTTTCCAAGTGGATGGGGCTCAGGTGGCACTCCAAAATAATATTTAAAAATGGAAAGAATTAGACCATACGTATATGACCCTTCGCAACAAATCAGAAAAGATTTGGGTAACGCTGCTATGACAGTAGAGCAAGGTTTTCAGAATGTACTTGACAAGAAGAAGCAGGATTATGAGTTAGTAAAATCACAGCTTGACAATATTGAACTTCTAAAGAAAGACTTAAATAAGTTCGATAATGAGGTTATGACAAAGAGAGCCAATGCTCTTTTAGAGAAGAGTAAGTCTGAGATAAAAGAAAAAGGTAAGTTAGATTTTAATACTATTGGTCAAGTTCGTTCTGAAATAGAGTCGATTAAAGATGCGAAGAGAAATTCTGCTTTAAAAGCTAAGGCTGTGGAGGAGGCTACTGCTTATACTTTGAAAAATGCTGCAAATATGACAGATATTCAAAGTACAATAAATCAGATGAATAATATCTTGCGTAATCCTGATACTTTATTTTCTCCTAAGCCGATTGATTCAGAGATAATGAGTATTTATAAAAAAGGACTAAATATGTCCAAAATTATAAATGACAAGGTTGATGATTACCTTGAATCTAGGGCTGGTAGTAATATGGTTACATATAAAAATGACAGAGGTGATGTTATCGAGGCACAATATAAAGACATTCCTGGTTTAATACCAAGTAAAGGTGGATATCAAGTATCTCAAATACAGGACCCAAATAATCCTGGAACTGTAGTTAATCCATTGAGAGGTATTATTCATCAGATAATTTCACCAGAAGAAATGGCTTTATTTGCCGAACAAGCTGGATACGCCAATGCTTTAGATAGTGACCCAGAAAGACTACTAGAGCCGATACTAATGAGTCGCTTTAATTCTTCTGTAAAAAGCAAGGTTGGTATATTTGCTGAGGATATAGCTAGAAAAGAGTCATTAACTAAAGCCACACTAAAAAGGATAGACTTAAATGATAAGAAATTCGAATTGCAGAAACAAGCACTAGATATTAGAAGAATGTTAGCTGATTCTACTATTGCTAAAAACTCTGCCCAAATAGCTAAACTTAGAGACGAACTAACTCGTAGAGATGCAGAAAGCAATAGAAAAGGTATTTTTTATGACGAAGCAAGCGGAGAATATGTATATGACGAAACAAAAGATGCTACAAAGAAAGATGCAGATTCGTTATTAAAGATGCTTGGAGGAGATGAAACACCTAAGCCAAATCCTACTCCAAAACCAAAAACTCCAGTCGCACCTCCAGTTAAGCCTAATTCTACTTCAGTAACTAGTCGAACTGGTAAAACTATGAGTCAAGATGCGTTTTTTAAAATGAGCCCAGTTCAGAGATTACAATGGAAAAATAACTAATACGATGCCGGATAAAATAAAAGAATTTTACGGAGCCATTCAAACTTATGGCATTTTTAAAGATGAGGCAGAATTTAGATCTCAAATAAAGTCTAACCCGAAAGAAGTGTTTCAGGTATTTGACTCTATTGATGAGACTAAAGGTGTATTCAGGGATTATTCTGACTTCGAAACCAATCTCGACTTAAAAAAAAAAGACAATACGGCATCGTTTGGAATGGGCGTTTCTACGGCTGGTAAAGGATCTCAGAGGAATATTTTAGGTAGCTATGGTATTTCTACTAAACCAAAACCAAAAGAAACGTCTACGGGTATTCCTGTAAGTATAGCCTCGCCTCAGTTACTCAAACAGAATGGCATAAAACCAAAAGAGCAGTTCTCTAATCTTGGAAACTTAAATAAAGAAGTTGTCGAGAAGGTAAAAACTGTTACGGCCAATCAACAGAAGGATATTAAAAGCATGACTGGCGGTTCTAAAGGAATACTAGAGACTGCTAATGATGCTATTGTAGAGACTTTAACTTCTGGAACCGCATCAGTAGCTTCTGGTTTAGCTGGATTAGTCGGCGGTGTAGCTGACTTAATGATAGATAAGACTCCTGAACAATCTAAAAAAGCTCCATTCTTATCTAACGACTGGTTTAAATCAAAAGCTCCATTTATTCAAGAAGGAGAAGTCGCAGATCCTGCATGGTACTCAAACCAAGGCATAAGGGATAAATTCTTAGGTTGGTCAAACAAATTAGCCGAAATAGCACAAGGCGAATCCGAGATAGCTAAAACAGAGCTTGGAGTGGCTAACACCAAAGAATCTAGTATTGATGCTATATTGAAAGGAAATTACAAAGATGCAGCAAAGTCAATACTAGTAGAAATTGGTACACAGATACCTCAGATGGCTGCAATATACGCCAGTGGTGGTAGTAATGTCGCATTAGGTACTATGGGAGCTTCCGCAGCCGGTTCTGACATGTCGAGGCAATACGCACAAGACCAAGACGTATCCTTATTGGATGCTGGTCAAAGTGTGGCTATTGGTACAATAAATGCCGTATCGGAGAAGATGTTCGGAACTGATATTGAGGCTGGAAAACTTATTGGACAGAAATTATCTGGATTATTGGGAGCTTCTGGAAAAGCCTTACAGCAACAAATTAAATCAGAAGGAGCCGATATTGTTAAAGAAAAGCTAATAAGGAGCTTTGGACAGGTTTTAAAAGAAACCGGTAAAGGCACCGCAGAAGAATCTGTATTTGAAGAGGGCCTAGTTTCTACTGTAAGTTTTATGGTAGATGCTCTTGATGAAGATAAAATAAACAAAAAAGGCTTTGAGCAACTTGGTAAAGACTTGGCTCAAAATGTATTAGTAACCGGACCAATGGGTGGTGCTATGTCTTATATGGCAGCACAGGCGTCATTCAAACCTCTTACTAAAGAGGAGAAAATGAAAGTTAGTCGCTATCAAGAAGTTGTGAATAGTGAAACAGCATCGAATGATGTAAAGAAAATAGCCCAATCTAAACTCGATGCGATAAACTCTGGCACATCGGCAAAAGCAGAAGAGAATTACGACAAAGTAATGCAACTGCCGTTAGAAGAAAGAGTTCTGGTGATGGAGAAAATGAATAAAGTAAAATCTCTTGAAGCTGAATACGATACGCTTTCTGATATGGATATGAAAGATTCTGTAGTAGAAAGAATAACCCAATTGGATGAAGAGATAAACTTTGCTTTAAATCCAAAAGAAGTTGAGATTCAAGGAACTGCAAGAGGTATAGAGGCTGCTACTGATACAACAACTAAAATGATTGAGCAGTCAGATAAGATACAAGCTATAGAGCAGAGGATGAATAATGCTGAATATATCGACGAGAAAGATATAAATTCAGCTACAGACGAGCTTTATGCACTACTTGATGAGGTAGACAAGACTGACGCAGTACCAGAGGTAAAGCAAGGTATGGTTGCTGCAATAGAAAATAAAATACAAAAACTAGAAAGTTATGAATTTGAAACAACAAGCCAAGTTACTGAGCCTGGACAAACAAAAGCAGTTTCTCGTGGTGTCCAAATTATTGGAACGACAAAAAGGGGTTCAAAATCCAAAAATGCAGTCACCGGAGAAAGG
>JACCDR010876297.1_pt1 | contig 42646 bp, 68 predicted proteins | sample 7446431 | NCBI WGS metagenome assembly JACCDR01 (sample SAMN15323443, study PRJNA562643) | freshwater metagenome | isolation source: river surface water | place: USA:Blue River Watershed | collected 2017-08-17
GCCCTCAAGCGCTTTGCCGATGGTCTGCCGGATTAGCGCAACGTCCGATTGGATCTTGGCTGGAGTCGTCACGCCCATAGCTTGCGCAGCAGTGCCGATTCCAGGAGCCGTCAACAGTCCGGCAATCGGACCAGTCCAGCCAGAGTTCTCCCGCAGCGCTTTTTCGAGGTTGTCAATCTGAACCAGACCATCGCGAATCTCGGCAATCTTGGCCACCGCCGAAGATTCCAACTTGGCCTTATTGGCCTGCGTCTGCTCTCGGGTGCGAGCGTCCACAAGGTCCTGGCCGCGCATCATGACGGCACGGGAAGCCGCCGCGTTAGCAGCGTCCAAATCCTGCCCACGCCGCGCAAGGCTCAGCCGCTCGCGTTCCGCCTTCTGCTCCGGCGTCTCGCCCTTCACCTTCATCCCGGCATACTGCGCCTCGGCCTGCATCCCCGGCAACTGTGCGGCGAACTTCTGAGCCTCCCGCCCGGCCGCGTCCACCGCCCGGCCTTCCGCCGCCGCCTTGCGGGCCTCTTCCGCCGCCTTGTATTCGGCCTCAGCCTTCTCGGCATCAGACAACACCGCCTGCCGCGACTGTTTGAGGAACTGCTGTAATTGCGGGTTGTCGAACGGGATACCCCGCATTGCCTGCACCTGCTCGGCGGGGAGTAATCCAGCCCGCTCCACCATGTCGAGGCCATTCAGATAGCCGTCTTGACTGTTCATCGATCCGTAGATGTTGGCGATGTATTTCGCTTCATCGCGCCGAACTTCCAAGCGTTTATGACGCAGGCTCTCGGCCGACATCTGTGCTTCCAGCCCCGCCTTCTCCGCATCCAGGCGCATTTTCTGCTGGTTGCCCACCATCTGCTGCGCCGCAAGGCCCGCGCGGGGGTTGGCCGCGAACAGCTTGTTCACCTGCTCGCTCGTGGGGTTGGCCCCCAATTGCGACAGGGCCGCCATGGTTTGCTCTTCTTGCTGTGCCTTCAGCGCTGCCTCTTGCGCCTGCTGCTCATACAGCCGCGCATGTGCGATGTTGGCCCGGTCCGCCGTGAAGTTCGGCTGACGTACGCCCTGCCCCTGCAAAGGAATCAAAGGATTGATCGCCATTCACACCCCCTTAGATCGAAACCGGCCCCGCACCACCGGGCCGCTGTTGCCGCCCGAACACCCGCCCCCAGTCGATGCTGCTGACGCCCTGACTCACGCCGCCCAGGGCGTTGCTGAGCGCGTTGGCCCCGCCCATCCTGGCCGACGCCAGCCCCGATGCCCCATCCGTGCGGAAGCCGTTGGCAATGGCGGCATTGTTGGACCGCAGTTGCCCCGCCTGCCCCGCCGCGCCCAGGTTGAACGCGCCCGCCCCTTGCGCCGCGCCTTGCATTGCGTCCCCCGCCGCAATGTTGCTCTGCAAGCCGATGTTCGCCATGGTCCCGGCCCCTTGAATGCCTTGCCCAGTCGCCTGGAGGCCCATCCCCGATAGATTTTGCAGCCCGTTGATGGCCTGCTGGTTGTTCGCCGCATTCGCGCCATAGGCTGACAGCGACCGCTGAAACGCTTGGTTGAACTCGTCCGACGCGATGCCCTGGCCCATCTGTGTAACGGCCTGCCCCAAGTTGCCGCCGATCATGCCCCGCGCGGCCGCGCCCGCCTCCAGCGCCTTGCGCCCTTGCTCAATGCGGTACTGCACGCCCGGATCGTTGAGAAATTGCGCCGGGTCAAACTGGAACGCCGCCTGCCGCAGGTTGCCGCCCTCGGCGAGCCCCGCCTGCAACTGGTTGAAGGCCGCCGCGCCGCCTTGCGTGTAGGGCGAGAGCCCCTGAAGCGCGGTCTGGAGCGTCTGTTGCCCTTGCGCCCCCGCGCCCAGGATGTTGTTGCTCACGTTCTGGCCGACGCCCATGAGCGTGCTGGCCGCGTTGTTCCCCGCCGCCGTGATGGAGTCCGCCGCCGCATTGCCCACGGCAGACTGGTTGTCCGCCGCCGCATTGCCGGCATTACTCAAGATCTGCCCCGCTTGGTTGGCCGCGTTGCGTTGCGCCAAGCCGCCCGCAATCGAGGTCCCAATGCCCACCAGTCCCGGAATCGCCGCTGCTACCGGCATAGTTCCACCTCCCTTGTCTTGCCTAGCCAAATCTCATCGAACAGTTGCCCGCCGCGCCGCGTGCTTCGCTCGTTCACGCCCCACTGACGCATTCCGCACCGCTTGGCAAACCGCAGAGCTAGCGGCTTGTCCTCGCTCACCACCGTCACCAGCCGCGTCGCCTCCGGGTGCGTCTCCCAGAACCAGCGCTCTACCGCCCGCGCCGCGTCAAGTGCCGTCGCGCCATAGGCCACCGGCAACAGGCACGTGTGGACCTCCCAACACGCGCCCGCCGTGTTCCGGGGAGCGAACGCCCATAGGCCCAGATAGGTCTCTGACCGGTCCTCATGCACCTCAAACACCCCGGCATAGTGAACCCCCTGATGTGGCGCAAAGTCCTCACGCCGCCCCGCTCCGTCATCCGTCACCGCCCCCCACACTCTGGGGTGCGTGATGGTGTCCCGAATGAGAGCCGCGTCGGTCAATTGGCGGATTTGAATCATTCCTTGGCTTCCCTCTGGCTCCGTACCAGCCGCATGAACTGCCCCACGGCCCACGTGAGCAGAGCGCCAATGCTCGATGTGCCAATGAGCTTGGCCCACCCGTCAATGCTTTCGAGGCGCACTTCGATCTTCGTCATGCGCCGGTCCAGGTCGAGCTTTTCGATGGCGGCGATATGCTCCGCATTGGCCGCCGCCGCCGCCTCCAGCCGGTAAATTCGCCCGTCCATTTCGGGATGCGGCGGGTTCAATTGCGCAAGTGCAGCCGCCACGGTAGCGGCGAGCACAAAGAGTCTGATTAGGTTGAGCATGGGCGTTTCGGTGGACACGACGGCCCCCCTCACAGTCCCATCCGCCCACGGGGACCGTGGGCATTTGCGGCAGACGCCTGGTAGTTCAAAAGACATTGTTTGTTCATCTTTTCCAACCCACACCCGGCCACCCATAGCCGTTATTTCGTGGCGTCGCCGCCGATGCGAGGAGCCACTAGCAACGCCAGGAGCGCCCCGAAAAGCTGATGCAAGATCGCGGGCACGTCGAAGTTAGGCGGCTGCACGCCCATCGCCGACGCGAAGTAGAGCACCAGGAACAGCAGCCCCGCGATGCTGGCCGCTGTTTGCGCTGAGAGCGATTGCGTGAGTTGTGCCATTTACTTCAGTTCCGCCAGCACGCCGCCGCTGAGCCCGTTCAGTTCGCCGTCAAAGTCCACCTTGCCGCGGTACGACGCCAAGCGCACAGCCAAAGGCGAGAACGCCACTACGCTGTTGTAGACAATCCACCAATCCGCCGCGCCAAACTGCGACACCTGGGCGATATTCAGGTTGTCCACGGTGGCCCCGTCCATGAGCGCGAGCTTGCCCTTACTGCCGGGGTAGGCCTTCTCCACGTCCTTGATGGCCAACTCCATCTGAAACATCGCCAGACTGAAGCCCTCGCGCTCACCGGCCAGCGATTTCGTGTTGGACGGGTACGCATGGATGCCCGTGTCCACGATCTTGCCGCCCGCGCGGATTTCGCGCACCTTGAAGTCATGGCCCAAGTCGTAATTCGTGTTGCTGATTCGCATCATTTGCCTCCTAGGAATAGGCGAAGCTCGTCACATCGCCGGTTGAGCAAGCCAGGGAGCATCACGCCCCCGATGGTCTTGCAGTACTGCGGGATCGCCGCCGCCGCCGTGGCCACGTTCCCCTGTTCGAGTTCGCGCAGCACGGGGGACGAACGCACCACCGACGGCCCCATGTTGTAGGCCATGCTCACAAGGGCGTCATACTGGCCCTGCGTCACCGGCACCGCCTCCACCATGCGGTTGACGTGCCGCTCGAACTCGGCAAGGTCCACACGAAGCAGGCGCTCGGCCTCCTCCGCTGAAATCTTCATCCCCGCGAACGCCGTTTTCGTGTGGCCGTAGCCGATGGTCCACCGCTGCGCCGGGCACCGGTAGGCTTCGAGGCGCAATCCCTCCCACCGTTTAATGAGCGCGATGCCATCGGGGGAGATGTTGTACATCACCGTTTCACCCCGTACCAGTACATAGTGCGTAGGTCGTCATCAGATGTCCCGTCGCGGCGAATGGTAATGACATCCTGAGGCCACGCCAGGAATGGCAAGAACTGCCCACGCTTCCGGGCAATCTGGCCGCGCTTGTAGCTATCCCGCTCGCACAGTTCTTTCTCCCAGGCGTCCTTGGCCTTCCCCTTCGGCTTGGTCTGCCATTGCATGTTCGCCGGCACGTCCAGCGCCTTGTGCTCGTCCACGGTGAGAGCGCAGGCCAAGGGGATGATGTGGTCGACCACGCACCCGACCTTCTTGCACTCAGCGGGCGCGGGGTTGCGTTTGCGGAAGGCATTCACGGCCTGCCGGGAGCGCTTGATCTTGCCTTTTTCGTCCCGCTCGCAGCCCACACAGCGCCACGGGAGGCCCACGGCGGACAGTTGGACGGCCAGCAGGAGGGCCAGGAGGAGCTTAGCCACAGGTCACCTCCTCCGCGTCCAGCTTTTTCCGGAACTCCTCAAGTTCCCGGATCCGCTCGTCGTCCAGAACGGGCTCAAACACAGAGCCAGTGGCCTGCCCCGGTTGCGCCTGCTTGACACAGCGCCACTTGCCGGGCTCCTTGCCGAACGTCACAAGGTCCCCCACTTGCACGTCAAATTCGCCCTCCGGGATTTTCGGGATTTCCCGAACTTCCTCGGGATTTCCCTGTGGGCCATCCAATTCCACCCGCTCCCCCGTGGGCAGAAGTGCATATTCGACGCGGAAGCGGGTGTCCCCACACTTGTCCTCCCCGTCTTCGGACGGCTCCGTCTCGTAAAACGTGGTGTACCGATTACAGTCACAGGCAAAATTGCCTTCGGTCCACCAAAACTCGCTGGCGTCGTGCCAGTCGAAATCCATGGTGACCATCCGGCGCTCGCCGGTCTGGTTATCCACCATCGAAACCTGATAGCTCATTTCTTCACCTCCGGCTTCGTCCACTCCAACTCGCTGCCGAGCCGTGTCCCCTCCGGCTGGCCGTGCTTCTTCGCCGTGGCCGCTTCGAGCGCCTGATACGCCGCAAACTCCTCGTTCAGCTTGCGCTGTGCCTCTTCCGCCGCCTTGCGTGCCTCTTCCGCCGCCTTGGCCGCCCGTTCCGCGTTCAACTGCGCCCACAGCACCTTTTTCTGCGCCACGTGCAGCACTTCCCGCTCCTGCGTGGTCAGGTCCGCTGGGGGCGCGGCATATGCGCCCCCGATTGAGAGTAGAAGCAGGAGAACCATCCCTCTCATTGCGCGGACACCTCCGACGTGCCCAGGCTCTCGGTGCGCAACTCCTCCACCTGAATGCGCACCACCTTGACCACGTCAATCTCACGAAACCCATCGGTCACCATCGCCGCCGCCTGCCGCGTCTCGTTGAACTCGGCCACCACGCACGAGCGCACCAGCTCGTTCTCCTCGCCCTCGAACGTCACGCACACACGGGCAATCGTGGCCTCCGGGCGCTTGGTCTCCACGATCACCAGCACATGGTCACGGGTGAACGGCGTGATACCGGGTACGCCCATAGCCTTCAGGCGGGCCACGTTCACTTTGTTCCACGCCACCACGGGCGCGGGTGCTTCGGCCTCCTGGGCCAGCAGAGCGAACGAAAACAAAACACCGATAATCTGTTTCATAGAACTTTTCTCCTTTAAGTTCCCGAGCACGCCGAGGCGCTCGACACGATCCGGCCAGTAGTGTCAATGCAGGCGTAGCGCTGGCCGGTAATCGCTGCCTGTTGGGGCACATAGAGCCCGTTGGTGTTCATACGCGCTGTCACCGCGCAAGAGGAATTCTTGGCGTAGATGTCCCCGCCAAATAACGCCGTGGCCGTCATGTAGGCCGCGTCCGTGCATGTGCCGCCGACGCTGACCGCAAACGTGCCCGCATACATGGCGTTGAACCATTGCGCCGCGCTACCCAGGTTCACCCCGCCGCTCGGCAACGTGGTCGCCGTGCTCGTCATGCACGTCGGGCAGCTAATCATGGGCGTGGTGCCGCCGCTGGAGACAATCGGGATCGTCGCGTAGACCGCTGAAACGCCACCACCGCCGCCACCCCCAGGGCAACCCGTACACGTGCCCAGGATGGTGAGGTTGTTCACCGTGGCGTTGCGGCTGTTGTCGATCACCACCGAGCCAGTCGGCCCACCCACGCGAAACGAGCCCGTGTTCTGGATGTAGACGCCGTTGCTCGTCATGCCGCCCGTCACCACACACGAACTGTTCTTCACCGAGATGTCCCCGCCGAACAGAGCCGTCGCGGTCACCAGTGCGGAATTAGCGCAGCCACTCACAGGCACCTGGAAAGTGCCGCTGTACATGGCGTTGAACCACGTGCCCGAGCTGCCGAGGTTGATGCTGCCACTGGGGATGTTGGCCGCGGTGTCGTCGTTCCGCATACAGCGCGAGCATGTGACCACGCCTAGCGACTCCTGGAGCGGCAGAGTAAACGTGTACGTGCCACCGCCGCCGCCCGCGGGCGTTTGCCATTCGAGCGCCGCGCCGCTATCGGGTGTGTACAGGTAGCCGCCGCCCACCGGAGGCGGGTCCACCGGCCATTTGATCGTGTAGGGCAGGGAAGCGCCGCCAATGGGCGCACGGAGCTGGACCGCAAACCCCGCTGTGTCGTACATGCGAATGACGCCCGCCACACCGCTCGGCGTGGGCCGCAGTTCGATGCTGTTGAACACCTGCTGCGCATGAACGCTACACAATGCCGTAAGCAGAAGTAATGAACCACGTGCCATCTTGCCGGAGCCTCCCTTCCACCGCGAAATATGACCCGAGCGGGTAGTCCACAACGTTGTTCGTGCCCGTGGGCAGCACGGCCGTGTCAATCGTGAAGTCAGTGCCCACGAAGAAGCGCCCATCCACGAGCAGCGTGACCCGCTTGCCCTCGAAGCCCGTGCCAATGGGCGTGATGGCCACCAGATTCACGGAGCGCGTCAGGCCAATGTCGTACGTCATCCCCTCGTACGTCGTGAAATCAGGCGTCAACGTCAGGCTGTACGCGCCCGCGCCGGCGGGGATGGTCAGCACTTCGTAGCCATCCGGCAACCCGCCGCCGCCGCCCCCGCCGCCGCTGATTTGGCTGTACAGATCGCTCACTTGCGCCATGAGCAGGCCGAAATAGTGCACCCAGGGCGACGTCAGCCGCGCTTCGGCCCCGTCCGTGGTGATCGCCACAGCCGTTTGCGTCGGAGGCAGGTTGGAGTTGGTCGTGGCCATTAGCTAATCGCCTCCGAAGCCTTGATCCACGCCCCACCCACGGCGATATTGCGGATGTCGCCCCATGTCGCACGGATGGCGAAGCCGCGCTGGTCGCACTGGCCCAAATTGCGCCATTCCAGTGTGTTGGTGTAGTCGAGCGGGCTGCCGTGCTCGCTCGGCACAGCCGTACGCGACGCCCCATAGGTCAACCCACCGTTCCGCGACACCTCAATCGCCGCGCCCACGTCCACCGAGGCCGTCAGGATCTGCTGGTCAAGGCGAAACCCGTGCAAGGCCACCCGTTTGCCCGTGAACAACAGCGGCGAAACACGCTGCGCCGCAATCGTGGTCGCCGCGTAGTCCGTATACAGCGGCTCCACTGGCCGCGTTACCGTCCCCGCCGTGTCCATCAGGTAGACACCGCCGAATGTCGACGCACCGAACAGGCCCGGAGGCAGCGTAGGCGAGGCAATCGTGCCGCCGATCCGCTCGTGCCACGCCCCCTCGGTGAAGTCGTAGACCCATTGCACGTTGGCGCTCGGGAAGCTCAGGCAATAGCACGTGTGGCCCTGGCTTTGCGTGGCAAAGCCCACCGCTTGGTCGAGGTTGCTATACCCGCTGATGGCGTATTCCACGGCGTACGTGCTAATGCGCGTGGCCCGTCCGGGCGTGATGGCCACCACTCGCCCCAGGCCGCGCTCAGAACTGGTGAGCATGACGAGCATGTCATCCACGACGGCAGGAGCGAAGGCGCTCGCGGTGCCTTCTTCCACAAACGACGTGCCCACGCGCTGAAGGGCAAACGGCGACGTGCCCGCGTTGTACCATGCTTCCGTGGTCTTGCTGCCGATGATCCACAGGAGGTTGTTGGCCACGCGCAAGGTGACGATCCGGTCTTGCTGCGTCAGCCGTTGCGCCTGTGCCAGCGGGTTCCACGTCTTGAAGTCGAGCAGGTCGCTTTGAAAGATGTTGTTGCTATCCGGCGCGACAATGAAGCCGTAGCCGTCCAGGTACGCACCTTGCGATGCGCCTGCGGGCGTCGTGGGCGAGGACATCGAAACGCCATCGTGCACACGCAGGATGCCCGTGCTCGGGTTGCACACCATGACCTGCGTGCCGTTGAAGATCATCTGACAGGGCGAAGTGCCCGCGCCCACGTCACCCAGGGACGTTGCCGTGCCGCCGCTCGTGATTTCGTAGAGCGTCGTGCCGCTGATGGCAAACATGCGCCCTTCGCCACCCCACAGCCCGCGTCCAGTGCCGCCCAGGGCTGCAAACGTCACGCACCCAGGCCGCGCCACCAGCGAGCGGCCACCCTTGCCCGTGCGCACCTCGTTGGTCACCGGGTACATGTTGACGATCCGGTCCACAGCGATGTTCTGTGAGCGCATCGTGTACGCCTGGTCGCAGAAGCCCGGAAATTGAACCCATTCCGCCATGGTTTAGCTCTGTTGCTGTGCCCCCGCAGGCTTCGGCATCAGGGCCGCAATCGCCGCCTGCGCCTGAGGCGCGAACACAGCCACCAGTTCCGGGTGGCCCATGATGGGAGCCAGCCGGGAGGCCAACTGCAAATCAATCGCGGCGTCCCAGCCAACCGGGTACGTGTTATCCGTGGCAGTGCTCGCAAACGCCGTCACCGTGACCGGCGTCACCGTGGTGGACCACACGCCAGCGCTATCCACCGTTTGCACCGTGGTTTTCCCCCGCGCCCCCATGGCCTGGAGTTCGGCGACGATCTTGTTGAGTTCGATCAGGCCCAGGGCGTACTCTGAAGCGCTCGGCGTGCCGCCCGCCTCCAGGACGCCGAGGTAAATCATCGCGTTGCTAATGTGAACCGCACCAGTCATTTAGAACCACCCTCCAACCCAATTTGCGTACCGCTCTCGCCCCCGGCCCGTGGGGGCATCGCTCTTGAGCCGCGGGCTCTCCGCGTTCAGCCGAGCCACCCGTGCCCGTGAACTGAGCGCCCGCGAGCGCACCAAGTTCATCAGCGTCGGATCCGCCGTTGGCACCCGCAACGGCAGCAACATTTCCGCCAGGCAGTCCGTGAGCATTTGCTGATAGCCATCCGGCGCGCTGAGCGTGTCGGAGACCAGCGAGAATTGCGCCAAGGCCGTGGGGTGGAACAGTTCCAGCGTGTACGCCGTCGTGGGGTAGCCCAACAGGTAAATGTTCGTGTTGGGCATCGCGCCGTCGCTGTAGATCGCCCATGGCACGCTGGTGGCGATCACCTTCACCGTTTGCGCCGCGTAGCCCCGCTCGTCCAGGATGTCGAGCGCCACGCGGGGCTGGTTCACCCCGCTGAGGATGATGTTGGCCGCAATCAGCTTGATCGGGCGCGGGCCGACAAGCAGGCCGCTCGGCCCCAGGGTGAAGCTCGTCACATTGACCGGCAGCGTGTACAGGCTGATCGTGTTGGTGTAGACGTACAGGTCTTCCGTGGACAGGCTGCTCAGCAGTTGGTTGAGGAAATTGAGAGCCAGGGCGTTGCGCTCCGGGCTCAGCGTGCGCCCCGCCTCGTGCGTCAGTCCCGCGATGAGCGCGGCGTCATTGATGATGGTCTGTGCTGTCGCCATTAGGCAAAGGCCCCCACTCCCCTAAATTGCTGCGCGATGCTAGGCCGCTCGGCCACCACGTGATCTTCTTTGGGCACCCTCACCCCCATCGCCAACGTGCGCAGCGCGTCTGCCGCATGGCTGGCGTCATCGTGCTTTGGCGTCCGCTTGGTGGTGCCGTCCTGGTTCTTGTCGTACGAGTAGCGGCGCAGGTGCTGCACCCCGTCTACACACGCCTTGGCGTCGAAGGCGAACGTGGGAAACAGCGTCCGTACGGCGTCAATGCCGGCGTGCACACTGGCCATCGGGACCACGATGGGCGAGCGGCCCACGCTCCGCAGCCGGTCGTACACGCTGAGGCCGCTGCCGACGTCCTTTTTCGCCCCGTCCCAGGGCAAATAGTCCTTGCCCCACACGTAGCCCAGGCCCTGAAGCTCGCGCACGAACTCCAGCACCGTGGTTTGCGTGCCTTCGAGGTACCGCAGCAGGCGCGTTTGCAGGCCCACCCGCTGCCAGCACCAGATGGCCATCTTGTCGCCCCAGCCCAAGTCCCAGGCCGTGTGGACCGGCGCACCATGCACGTACGGCACCGGCGCAATTCGGCCCTCCGTCTCAGCCGCGATCAGTTCGCGCTCGTAGATGGCACCCTCGACCGCCGGTCGGCAAGCGCCGCCCCATTTCCAGGCGTAGAGGACGGGATTGCGCACCCGGTCCAAGGCCGCCTGGCGTTCGAGCACTGGGTCCAGCCAGGGATTGTCGCTGTACAACACCTTCTTGGCCACCGTTCCCGGCGCGGGATCGATGACAAAATGCTGGTGGATGGCGTCGGTCTCCAGGTCCGGGTTCCACGACGCCCAGATTTCGCTCTTGGCCTTGCGCACAGTGGGATCGAGCATGTTCCACGACGCCTCGCTGGTCGTGTGGGCCTCCTCGATCCAGGCAATGTCCACGCCCTCAAAGCTCTTGAGTCCCGCTTCGTTCAGCCACAACCCCTTGAACGCAAAGATGGAGCCGTTTTCGTGCCGGATTTCGTCCTTGGTGACCTGGAACCCCGGCAACTTCATCAGCCCGATCTGGTCCACCAGGAGTTGGTAGACCGATTCCTTCAGGCTCGTTTGCTTTTCGCGCAGGCACAGGATACGGTGAGGCGTCTCAGCGGCCAGGAGCAACAGCGCCCGCGCCATGGTCCAGCTCTTGCCGGAGCCGCGGCCCCCGTAGAGGCCCTTGTAACGGATTGCGCCGGAGCGGTCCGCCAAAAAGTCCGCCCAGTCGGGCAAGTCGATATCCCATTCAACGACGCGCGGGCTCATTTGGCCTTCCAGTCCGCGCAAACACGCTGCTCTAGCCGCCCGGTCTCAAAGTTGTACTTTGCGGCAATCCGGACCACGAACGGGTTCGAGCGCTCCGCACGCTCCCTCTCCTCCCGTTGCTCCTGCTCCACACGGGCCTTCACCTCTTCCCACGTCAGAAAGCGGTTGCGGTTGCTCATTTGGCCCCCCAGGCCGCCCGCAAGCGTTGCCACCGCGACCCCACCGCCGAGCGCACAAACCAACGACGCACCCAGGCCGGTGCGTCCCCCGTGCACACCAGCGGCGTCCACCGGCCACACACGCGCAGGCGCACCATGCCATCTCGCGACGCCCACCGGTCCCGCTCCAGCAGGCGGTAGCTGTTCGCCTTGCTCACGCCGCGCAGGCGAATCATTTGGCCGCCTTTGCCTGCGCCCGCAGCCGCCGCATTCGGACCGCCGTGCGCTGCCGCTTCGCCTTGTACAAGTCGCGCAGTTTCACCAGTTCGCGCCCCAGATGGTATTTCCACGAATTGGTCACGCTCTCCACTCGCAACTCGGTATTCTGGTCGGCGTCATCCAACAAGGCCCGCAGGTTGGCCAATTCAGCGTGCAGTTTGGCGCGGTTGCTCATTCCCCGCCGCCTTTGTCCGTCTTCAAATAGCGCACTCGCACAACGTGCTGCACCGGGCCGCCATCGGGGCCGCTGATCTCTTGCTTGATCGCGTCACCGTAGACACCGGGCAACAATTTGCACGCCAGCCACTTGCGGGTGTCAATGCGCAACCGCGCCCGCTGCACCAGCTCATGGTTGGGCACCAACTTGCCGTCGATGTCGATGTAATCGCGCGATCCGTCGTCGGCAATTTCGAGCGTTTCTTCGGCAAGTCTATGGATCCAAACGCGCCGAGCTTTCGCGTAGCGTACGGAAAACCCATCGCGGTCGTCCCGGTCCCACCCCACGATGGTGTTCATCGCTGGCATCCCAGGCTGCTGCTCAATCCACCGCAGGCCCTTGCCGGACTCCAGCCAGGCGCACACCTGGTCAGCCAATTCGCGCGTGTATTTAGTGGGACGGCCACGCTTGGGCGCGGCATCGGGTTTGCGCACGGCGGCCATGGTTCGCACCAATGGTACCAGAGACACCAATGGTGCACAAACTTTTTCTAAATTGTTGGCCGTGCCCTATTGACAAGATGGCAGCAAGTTGGTTACTATGGGTACAGAAGGAGGAACTGAAATAAGTGAACAAGCAAGATGCGCGTATAGCGTTTGTAGAGGCCCTTGTCGGAGCCGCTGTCATCGTAGCGCTGGCTCTGGCCGTGGTGGCGCTTTTTTATGCGGGTGAAATGGGGGTGATCCGGTAAGAGGACGACGATTTCTTCAGTTGGGGTATTGACAACTAGCCAGCAAGTTGGTATATTGGATACATAAGGCAAGGGCAAACCGAGCCAAACGAAAGAGGACCACAAATGACGATTCAGACCGTGATGGCGGATATGCTAAAGAAGGCCGGATTTGACGCAATGGCTGCGGGCGTTCAGAACGAACACGACCGCGAACGGCTCGGCCGCTACGCTCGGGTGATCTACAAACATAATCACGCCATCAACGAAGCGCTAGCGAACAAGCTACGCGCCACATTCGCCAAAGCTGGTATTGCTTTCACCCTGTAGGAATGGGCCTAGCGCCCGTCCTAATGCAGCCGACGCCGGTCCCAAGCCCGGACAAATGCAGAGGGGGAAGTACGCGAAGCTGGAAGGCGAAGATCTTGGCTTGTTCCTGGCACGGATCGAGGCTTGGTAAACGGACCAAAGGAAAGAAGGGGGATGCTGGATGGCCTAGAGGACTGGTACGACACAGCAGAAGGCGAGACCGAGGCCGAGCGCATTGACGCGGAGCTAGCCGCCGAAAATAGTTACACTGGGGTATTGACATCTAGCCAGCAATTGGTTACTATGGATACAGAAAGAGGAAATGAAAATGACCACGATTCGCTACCACGCCATCCGCGCCGCGCTTGCCATTCTCGGCCAATGCAACCAGCGCACCAAGGCCGTCAAAAACGCCACCCGCTACCTCCAAGCCGAACTCGCCGCGCTGCCGGTTTGCTGGGCGAACTTCCACGAAGGCACCTCGGCCATCTGGGAGCCTGCCGGTTCTGACCGGTACCCCTTCGCCCGCAACGCCGATGATTCCTACCTGCCCACCCGCCCCGCCGATTTCGTGTCGCCCTCCGGCTCGCAGTACTGGCAGACCGAGGCGGGCGTGATCCGGCTGGCCGACCACTGGTGCAGCACGATCAAATCTTGCGCCTGGTACCTGCGCGGCGCAAACCACGAACACCACGGCGCAGGCCACAGCTACGATCTGGCCATCGCCTTCTGCGCCTGGGAAAACTTCCGCAAGACCGCCAGCATGAACGGGGTGCGCGGCTACCTGCGCTACGCGGAACTCGCCTAAATGACGACCCCCACCCTAAGCGAAAAGCGCCGGGCCGCCTCCCTGGCTCGGCGCACCAAGAGCGGCGGACGCCAGGGGCGCAAGCCTGGAGCCGTCGCCATCGGCAAGCCCAGGTGCCCGTGCGGGGCGAACACGCTCAAACGGGCCAAGGCTCGCTGTTGGGCGTGCTGCCGCGCGGCGGGGCTGTCGCCGTAGAACTCGACCCCCTTGGCACTCCTGGGCAAAATTCGCTCAAGAATTTCGGCCCTGCGTATTCCGGTTCCGCTTTGGCTTCAACGAGCAACTCACGCACAGGTTGCGCCGCCGCTTGTGCGCCGACCAGTTCGCCGGGTCCAGTGCCACCTTGGTCACCCCGCACCCGTCGCACGGCACCCAATTGCTCGGCGCGGCCCGCTCCTCCATTTGGCCGGTGGCCGGGTTCAGTTGGCGGTACGTCATACGAACATCCCCTGCGCCTTCAGGCGTCCGCGCTCTTTGCGCTCGTAGTCCCGGTCGGCCTCGGTGCGCCGGCGCGAATGCAAAGGCTCGCCCGTGCGGGCGCAGCGCTCGGCCTCGGCCACCACGTCAGCGGGGATGAATGGCTTGGGCACGTCCTGCCAGATGGGGCAATGGGCGAGGAGGTCGGAGGCTTCGGGGCTCATCCGATCATCAACCCCCACATCTCGCCCGCTTGGCAATTGCACAAATGCCCACCCGCCCGCAGCGCCGCGCTTACCGTTCTGGCGTCCATGGCCTGCGCCGGGTGCCCCACGACGCCCGTGTCCTGGCAGTGTGGGCACACCGGCGCCTGGGGCACCTTGGCCGCGGCGCGGGCCGCCTCCAGCTTGGCCAAGTGCTTCACCGTGGCCACGTGCTGGGCGAAATTGGCGAAGCAGCCGCCACCCGCCACGCCGCCCAAAAGAAACGGCACCCAATGGCCCCGCGGGGGGCGCAAGGTGCGCAGGAAGCCGGGGAGGAAGTCCACGTCGTCCAGCCCGGCGCCGTTGCGGATAAGCGAGTTCATGGCCTGCGCGATTGTGGGACCGGCCACCACGGGCGGCAGTCCGTTGGCGTGGAGCCAGTCGGCGAGGGCCTGGCCGATGGCCTGCTCGGCGTCGATGGTCATTGCGCACCGCCTTGTGGCAGCAGGACAAGATGCTCAAGCAAAACTCCACCAGCGCGGCCCTGTATCTTGACCACTGCGGCTCCGTGCCCCAGTTCCCACGCCTCCGAACGTGTAACGGTGTCAACAAATTCATGAGCGTATTCAGGCCCCGAAATGGGCCAGTAGAGCACCCTTGTGCCGACTGGGTGCTTGGCGTTCCATTCAGCGACTGTCATCGCGCACCGCCTTCCGGCAGCGGCCACCAGCCGACCAAGCTAGGCTCACTGAAGAAATATGCACCGCTGTGCCAGGCGCCATTTTGCCAACCGACAACGCGGAAGAAGCGGGAGGGGGCACTGCAAGCACCTGCAGGCGGACGCAACTCCCCGTCGATCAACGCAAGAACAGGCGTCCCATCCCTGGGAGCCTCGCTCATCGGGCGCATCGGCGGCCACTGGGGCCGCGTTTTCCCCGGCACAAACGGCTTACCCACTCCGAAGTCACTCACCGCGCACCGCCTTCCCACAAATTCCCTTGCACGGGCTCTCTGCCCTCCTCGCCCACTGGCTCCGCACCCCACGCCTCCCGCGCCCTCATGCCCAACGGCCACACCAGCCACCACTCGCCGTCTGCCGATTTGCCCCGCTGGTGGCCGGGTGGAATGGGTGGCGGTGCGCCTTTGTGCCGGGTCATTTTACCGATGCTGTCGAACATTTCCTCTTGCTCCTCAAATTCGCCTCTTTCTGCAATTTCTTCAGCGCCTCCCGGCAAGCCGCCTTGCCGCACGCCCGCGCGTTGCCGGGCCCGTGCGTTATCACCATCCCGCAGCCCACACAGCGCCGCTCCACCATGCCCAGTTTTCGCCGCTCGTTGTACCTTGACCGGTACTCCTTGGCCCGCAGGCGCTTGGCCTCCTGGCACGCGGGCAGGCCACAGAAAAAGCGCTGGCCCCACACGTGCGCCCCGCAATGGCGGCACTTGCCCTGCTTGCCCTTCATGGGCAGGGAGCCGGGGAGCGGAGACGGCGCAATCTCGAAGCGCTCCGGGGGCAACGCGGACACGAACGGCAAGCGCTCAGGCACGGGGAGGCGCTGGCCGTGGCGCACGATGACCACGCAGGGGCCGCTGGAGTTGTCGAGCCTCATTTGCCCTCCGGCGCGGGCGGCAGCTTGCGGAAGTTGGTTAGTTCGCCCGCTTCAAAATCGGCGAGAGTCGATGCCTCAAACCTATCGTTAAGCGGATACACCCACATCCATGACCGCCGCTCGGCCCACCAGCCAAGGAGGTTCCGCCGTCCGCCGCCCTCCGTGGCCCACGCCATCGCCTCGTCCCACGTCATGAGGCGGCTTTCCTCCCGCAGTTTGGCGAGTTCGGCGCGGGCCTCGTCCCGCTCGGCCTCCAGCTTAGTGATGCGGTCCTCTGCCGTGGGGCAGCGCTCCATGCGGCCATCAGCGATGGCGGCGGCGGCGGCGTCCACGCGGGCCTGCTCCCGGCGCAGGACCTCGGCGGCTACGGCGGCGGCGATATGAGCCCAGTGCTCGCGATCAGCGGCGCAAAGAGCACTCCATGGCCATGGTTGGCGTCGCCTAACATCCCACCCTGGGCACTCGCAATCATCGATGGTCGCCTCGTACAACACCTGCCCCAGCGTCTTCTCGCTCATCTACTTGCCCTCCAATTCCGCTGCGTGAAGCCAAGGAGCCAGCGGAGTTCCAGCCAAAGAAGTGCAGTGAAACAGCGGGTGATGCCGAACACTAAACTCTTCGCAGCCCACGGCAAACACTGGAACGCCTGACGCTAGCGCAGCACCAACCTCGACCCACGCTCCTTTAAGTTCCTCCCCTGGCAGCCGCATCACCACCAGAGCATCGCAAATGCTTGCCTCACACACGCACCGCCGCCACAGGTCCGACCAATCAGATGTCTCCCCGACGCCCGCCTCGTCTATCCACGTGGATATGATCGGCGCACCAGCGGCCCGCAAGGCCCGCCAGCGCGGCGCGTGGATCGTTTTGGACGCGATGTAAATCCCGCTCATCTGCAGCCCTGGCACAGCGGAACGCCCTCGGCGTCACGCTTCACGCACTCATCGCAACAGGTAGCCCCGCAGCACTCGCAGGCCGGAGAGTCGAATACATCTGCTTCGGCTCCGCACGTCGGGCAGGCAATCTCGATCTCCTGCAACTCAGTCTTGAGGGCGATGTAACGCTTGAGCTTGTCGCCGATGGTCTCCGTCGCCGCCCGGTGAGGGAAGAAGCCCACCACCATGAACTTCCTCACCTGCTCGCCATCGCGCTTGGCGGCGTCCTCAATGGCCTGTTGGGCCTCGGCCTCCGTCGCGTGCCAGTCGAAGATCATGCACGGTCCGTGCTCGCGCATCCGCGCCCAGGGCTTCATTGCGCACCGCCTTTGCGTGACTCGGCCCAGATGGTAGTCAGGCAGAACCAAGCCACCTTGGCCAAGTGCTCCTCGCCCCGGTCGCCGTTAGCCCACAGCATCAGATGCCGGATCGCGTGATTGGTGCGCTCCTCGGTGTAGGCGGCATCCCCCGCGCCTTTCCGCCAATTGCCGACGCCGTATTTCACAGCGCCCTCGGCGAAGATGCGGCCCACGGCCTCAAGGCCATCGAAGGGGATGTCTACCAGCCGCGTCCCGAGTACTTCGGTCTTGGCGGGCGTCGGGTCTGGGCTAGGGATGATTGCGCCTGGCCCGAAGTTTTCCGCGCTCATTGCGCACCGCCCAGGGCGCACTCAGCCGTGTCCGACTTTTGTCCGAGTTGTTGTCCGAGATTCGCCGGGAATCGGGTGGATTCCGGCAGTATGGAGGGGTTTAGGCGTACTCCAGCGCTAAAGAAGAAAGTGCTGAAAACGCTTGGGAAAGAGAAGAGAAGTTGGAGGCGCGGACCGGATTCGAACCGGTGAGTAAAGGTTTTGCAGTTCCTTATCATTATCGAAGAAGTCCTTACCTATGAAGCCTTTCTGTTGGCGCGTGGCCGTTTTGCTGTGACGGCTTTTTCAAACGCTTTCATGCCGGCCGCCATGGTGTCTGCCTGAACGTGGATGTACCGGCTGGCCATCGTGACAGTGGACCAGCCCATGATCTTGGCCAGCGTGTGCGGGTTTGGATCGGCGGCAGCGTAGCGGGTAGCAAATGTGTGCCTAAGATCGTAGAGAACGAAAGACACCCCCGCCGCGAGGCACGCTTTGTCGTGGGCGTTGTTGAGCTTGGTCTGATGCTGGCCGGGGCGATCGTTGCGCGGCGACGGAAACAACCAGCCGTCTTTTCGGTCTCCGATCCGTCTCTTCAAAAGGCTAAGCGATTCACTCGTCAGCGGCAGTAGTCGCCGCGCCGCGCGGCTCTTACCGCCGGCAATCTGAAGGGTGCAGCGCTTGAGATCCACGTGCTCAACACGCGCCGACAACAGCTCGTCGGGGCGGCACCCCTGATTGAGCATCAGCCGAGCGAGATCATAGAGAGCCTGATTGTTGGCGGCTGCAGCAAAGTACTTCCGCTCTTCTTCTTCCGTCAGCACGTGCTCCCGCTGAGCCTCTACAGCAGACGGCCGGCGCACAGCGCTCACCGGGTTTTGTTTCGCCCATCCGTGCGGCATGGCGTACCGGGCAAAAAACACAGACAGCGCGTTGAGATCGTTTCGCACGGTGACCGGCTGAACAAGCTGAACAGTGAGCCGATGCGCCTTGTACGCCTCCACGGCCGCCACCCCGATTAGGTGCACGGGAGTGGATCCGAAGTGAGCCCGCAAACTCGCAAAACTCGTGATGATCCGCTGAGCTGTGTTCCGGCGGCGAGCATACTCGACAGCCTCACACCACTTCAGGAAGTGCTGAGCGGCCTGCTCAAACGAGACGGATGAGCCTGGGCGCGGGGCCTGTCCGGCCTGCACTTCCAGCCGAGCCTGAGCTTCCATTTCCCTGGCCGCCTTGCGATTTTCTGGCGTAGCCGCGAGCCCCGTTGAACGCCGATAAGGCTGGCCCTGGAACTGAAACCGGTACCACCAAATTTTCCCGCGCTTCTCGATCATCTCTCTTCCCCTTCAAATACTCATCTATGTCATTGCGGCGGTACCGCACCCGCCCGCCGATCTTGATCCATGGTGGCCCAGTCTTCTGAACGCGCCACGAGGCCAGCGTCTTCACTGACAACTTGAGGATCGCGGCCAATTCCTCCGGCGCCAACAGGTTCATTTGAATGGTTTCAGTCATCGTCGTTAGTGCCTATGAAAGCGCTTCCAGTCCACGCCCTTGCATCTCCCCTCACTTTTTTCTCAGTTCCCGCCACAGGATCACCCCGACCGCAATGATAAACACCGCCAGCAGCACGCCCGGCGTGCCTGTTTCGTATGGCTTCATTGGCTCACTCCTAAAATTCGACCGAGGATCGCATCGCGCTTGGCCCCGTTGACTTCGAGCAGGGTACCAATCTCCGATTTAATCTGAAGCAGCGGGCGATGCTCAGAAAAGGCATTCCAGGCCGCCGCGCAAAGGTTGAAAGACACCGTGCGATCTTGCCGCGACGCCTTGTCACGGGCGAGGCGGCTGCGCAACACCAGCACCGGGCTGGCCTGCCCCAAATTGGTGCCGGTGATGTACTGCTCCATGAACTCGTCGGCCTGCTCCGGCATGGTCGTGCGAGCCATGGCCCACACCGCATGGACACCCGAAATCCCGTACGGGCTCGTCAAACGGCCAATGTTCGATGTGCAGGCGGTCAGCCCGAGGCCCTCTATTGCCATCTGCATCTCGCTCTGCGAAGGAATGCCGCTGATCTGGCTCACCGCGTAGCTCACACACAAACGGGCGATGGCTGCAATACTGGCGGCATTCTTGACGCCGCCCATCTTGAGATTATCGGCCAGCGTTCGAGCGCGGACATTGTCAATACGGGTATCCGCAGGCAGGCCCATCACCACCCACGCCATCACCGGCTTGTTGGCCTTGACGATGGCGCTGAGCCGGTGTTGGCCATTGGCAAGCGTGCCATCCGGGTGCAGCATGATGGGCGCGGTGATCGACTCGGCCACGCTCCAGCGGCCCTCTGTGATATCGCGGGCGATGGAATCCACCCGGCAAGGGGACAATCCCCTGTTCTTCGTGTTCTTGGCCAGCCACTCAGCAGCCTTAGCCGGTGTCACTTTGATTTGCTCTAGCTTCATTCCTTCGTCCTTCCTCACCACGTCCCCGCCTCCTTTTCCCTCAACTCCTCGCCCGCCTTCGCCGCCGCGTCGGCCAACGTTAGCAACTGGTCAATGTTCAACTTGATCTCCCGCTCGCCCAGGGTGCCCTGGATGCGCAGGCACGCGATTCCGTCTTGCGTTTGCAAGCGGATCTTAGGGTGAATTTGCTTGGTTTGCTTCACCACAATCTCCAATAGGTAGCGAACTCGTTCAACTGGTCAACTACGTCGCTACCGTTGCTCTGGTGAGCAAACACTGCCAAACCCTCTTCACTCAACCGCTTATGCTCTTCGATTTGGAATTTGCTGAGCTTGCCGCCCTTCGCTCGCTTCAGTTCGAGGTAGAACACCTGATCGCGCCCCTCGCACTTGTCACGCCGCACCGCAATCAGATCCGGCGTCCCCGGCGGGTTCCGGCGCGACTTGCCCCGGTACCCCCGCTCAACCTCGGTCACCAGCGGATGCACTTGCCAGCCGCGCTCCTGGAGCCAACGGGTCACCCGCTCCTCCACGCTGTTTTCAAGTTCGAGAGATTGGTACTGTTTTGCCGTCATTTTTTTCAACTCCCGCCATCGCGGCCTCAGCTTTTTCGCCAAGTTCTTTCAACGCCTGCTCGACGATGCCGGGCAGCACATCACGCAATTTTTCGTGCACGCTCTGTCTCAATCCGTCCGCAACGGGGTGGTAGTTCTTTGCCCCGTTGTATGCCTGATGATAGATATGCACATTGCAGTGAAAGTGCCCCACGCCTCCACCGCCGCCGCTGTAACGACTCCCATACAGCGAGTACCATTCATGCGCCTCTCGAAGCTGACGCGCCAGCTTCAGTGCATTTTCGATCTCTTTCGATTTCGCTAGCACGTCTTCGATTGATTTCGTCATTCCTGCTCCTCCTCCCACGCTTCCGCAATGGCAACCACGTCATCCACGGGCACTTCCTCCAGGCACACCGGGCTCACGGTGCCCGCGCCGTCGCAGACTTCGCACTTCAGCAGAAAGCTGCCTACAACCTGCTCGCCATCGCACCATGGGCACTGGATTTGCGCTGCCCGTAGCATCTTGGCTACCGCCGCCAGTGCCGCCTTTGCTTTTTCCCGCTTGTCCGGGTCCACCAGTAAAGCGGGCGCTATGGCAAGCTTGCGGGCATCGTAGAGCGTCATGACCGCGCCGCCGCCACTGTTGCCCAGGGCGTCTCCTTCCGCGCCTGCGCAATTTGCTCATCCGCCACGCCCGCCGCCTTCAGCGCGGCAATGGGGTAGCTCACCGATGCGCCCGTTTGCCGCTCGTATATCACGCCATCCGGCCCGAGAAACTGAGCGTCCCCGATGTACTCATTGACCAGCGGCTCCGCCGTCGCCACCGCGTCCTCTTTGCGCCGCTTGATCTCAGCCAATTGCCCGTTGGCCTCCATGATGATTTCGATGGCCTCGGCGAACTCCCGCTCGGCCTGCTCGCCAGCGCCCTCCCGAACACTGGCGAGCGCTTCGCTCCACGTCAATAACCGTTTGCCCTTTTTCATCGCGTGCCGCCTAGAAAGGGATGTCGTCGTCGCTCAGGGTGTCCGCCTGCGCCTGCGCCTGCGACAATGGCTTGCCGCTCTTGATTGCCTTGTACTCCGGCGACTTCTCGATGAACTTGCGCAGCCACTCTGGCAGCGCCTGGAACGCCTGCTCGTTGTACTCGTCCAGGCTGAAATAGGTGGTCTTGTTGACCTGGGGCGGCAGCTTCACGCCGCTTTGCGCCGAGAGCACGGAACCGATGCGGCTCTTGTTGGCCTTGGTGACCACGTTGAGCGTGCAGGTCTTACCGAGCACGGCCTGAAGGTCAAACCCGGCCAGTTCCTCTGGCGTAAACTCCCGCCCGCGCCACTGCTCCAGGTCATGGCGCAATTTCGCCTTGGGCGAAAGGCTCGCCGTGTAGAACTGGGACAAGGCAAACGGCTGGCCGTCATACTTGCTGCCATCTTCGATCAGGTCCAACGGCGTCTCGAATGTCAGCACCACCTGCCGCCGCGTGTTGCTGCGCCCGTCGTAATTGTCAGTTTGGGTGCCGATGTCCACAACGCTGTAGCACCGCGCGGGACGTAAACCAGCGGGACACTGCGGTAGATTCGCCCCGCTATTCTCGCTCACAATCATTTTTCTTTGCTCTCCCTTTTCTCTTTCTCCCGCTCCTTGCGGACCATCTCCAACCGTGCCGCAATCGCCATCAGGCCGCTAGAAGGGTACTTTGCCGGGTCGCTGCAAATGATGGCCGCCGCTGCCGCCTGCGGGTCCAGCCGAGGCTTTTCCGTTGGCTTCGGCGTGGTCGCCTTCTTCATCGCCGCTATCAACATCGCCGCCCTCCTGTATCCCGGTGTCCTCGCCTTCGAGCGCCAACCGGTCAAAATCGTTGAACTCGTCAAACAGGCCGAGCATGTTGCCCCGCCCAGTGGCGCTGCGCCTCCGTGTGCGCTTGGCGCTCGTCCTCGGTCCACTCGCCCCGCCAGCCGCAATCACACACGCCGCGGAACTCCACAGGCTCGCCAAAGCGCTTGGCGCTGGCCGTGGCGTCGGTGGTGACGATCAGGCCGCTTGTCATTGCGGCTTCTCCATCCAGCCAAACTCGGCGAAAAGCGCTTCGAGCTTGTCTAGTTCGGCGTCGGTGAGGTCCTGTACTCTCCAAATGTGAGCCAGTTGGCAGCGGCCCGCCAAATACACTACGCGCTCTTGACGCGCCACCCTTGCGGCCTCGGCCCGCTTGTGCTCCTCGTAGTGCTCAACAGAGGGGAAAGCGTAACCGCCAAACTTGCCTTCGCCAGTGGCGATGTCCACCAGGGCGTCTCCAGCATCCGCCCAAGGCGAGGTAACATTGAGCGTTACCCATTTTCTGCCGACTTTTGTAACGGTCCACGTGAAGGCATTCGATTGCCCCGGCGCGTACGCCTCCGCGCCCACTTTCCAATCTGCTCTGGTCATCGCCACTTTCTCCCCGGCCCGCTCCGCAGCACCACCGCGAACAGCGCCGCCATGGTCACGATGTACACGAGGGCCGTCATGATGACTGCTCCCGCTCAATCAGTTCGTCAATGGCCGCAAGCTCCATCGCCATGTCGGCCTCAAGCTTGGCCCGCGCCGCCTTTAGCGCAAGCAGCTTGGATGAGTAGAGCCGCAAGCCACCCTGAGTGCCGGAACCAAAGCGCTGAGATTCTTCCCACGTTTTCGCGTCGGCCCGCTCCCATGCTTTTTCGCCGGTGAAGTGCGAGTGCGATTCAGACATAGCCTTGACCACGCCGCTATTCGCCTTCAGGTAGGCGAACACATACCAACCCTTACTCGCGCCACGATCGGGCGGCGGCACGTCGGGCGCAACCGGCTCCGTTCGTCGCCACGCGCGAGCAATTCGCAGGTCGCGGCGCAGCGCTTCCATCTCGGCTTGCTCTTTCTTTGTCATTGCGCCTTGTCCCTCAGCATCCAGGCCGCAAAAAGCATCCCCTCAAGAAATGCGCCCGCCCTTCCTGCATTCTTCTGTTCTTGAGCGAAATACAAGAGCGCAGGCTCGCTTTCCAGAGCCCACTCATGCACTTCGTCTTTCCACTCCGGCTTCATCGCCAAAAGAGTTTTCTTAGAGAACTTCACGCCGCCTCCTCTCGTTCACCGGCCCCGCCGACGCCTCCCGCTTCCAGTCCTCGTAAAAGCGCCGCCGCCGCTCGGCCGCTTCCGCCGCCCAGCGCTCGCGCTCGGCCCGCATGTTGTCCTCGAAGAACGCGCGGCCCAGGAGCCACCATGCCAAGTGCCGCTTGGCCATCGAGGACGCCACCACCACGAGCACGGCCAGCGCGGAGAGCATCATGAGCGCGTGGGCGATTGTGCCGGTCATCGCTTATTACCTCTCGACGAAACATTGAAGCGTTCCAGCTTCGACTGCTGGCCCGTCCGAAGGAATGCCCCCACTTCGCCAACAATTTTCTTGTCCGGCCAAGCGTAGCCCTCCAATGAGTCAGGAGTGCAAACCTCTGTAACCTCCACATCGCCGCCGCCCGGCTTGGCGTAAAAGAATGTGCCGCAGAGCGCGGCCGCGCGTTCCGAATACACGCCAATTTTCATCGCAGTACCTCCGCGAGCGCGTAGCCGATGCCCACGAGCACCAGCGCCAACACCAACAAGAACAACGCGAAGAGCACAGACGGCCCCAAAATGTCCTCCCGTTCATCGTCGGGGCCTAGTTCAAACGGCGGGCGATCAGGCATCGAGCACCCCCGCCGCGATCAGAGCCAGGATCGCCACCACGCACACGAGCCCCACCACGATGAGCCGGAGCACGTGATCCGCACGCTCGGCGCGGCTGGCCAGTTTGCGCTGCCGCTCGGCCTCCTCCAGGTCCAGGCGCAGGAGCGCGTTTTCGATAACCAGATTGCGGTACTCCTCGCGCAAAATGGCCTCACGGCTCGGCGGGGCCTCCGGCGCGATGTGCATGGCCTGGAGGAACTGGCAGTCTTGCCGGTTAAACAGTTTGCGCAGGTTGCTCACTGGCTCTCTCCTTTCGCTTTGGCGATGGCAGCGCGGGCCGCCGCAATAGCTTGATCGATGCCCGTGTCTCTCATTCGCCCGAATCTGTCGGCATGGGCGTCATCGCTAAGCTTCCATCTCCCCATCTGCACTAGCGCGTCTTGTAGCGCGGCCAGCAGTTCCGGCGCGGCGGCGATCAGGCGGGCGTTGGCGATTTCAGTCCCAGTGGTCTCTATCCTTGCGATGAATCTGCCATTCGGGTCGTTAACGTCTTCGCCACTGATTACCGACCCAGGGCAAAGCACATTGCTTTTGTCGTCGCAATTGAATTCGCACCGCACGAATTGCCACGGCCCCGGCGTGTGTTTCGTTTCGCTCATCGCGGCCAGCGGGTCCGCCGTGCCGGCCCTACGCTTCACCTCGGCGGCCACGGCCTGAGCGGTCACTTCCCACGGGTCCCCCTCCTCCCAATTCATGAAGGCATCAGCGGCCACTTCGCCCAACTTCTTTTCGCCCTCGCTCATCGCCGCCTCCGGTCCAACACCTGCACCACCAGCCGCCCCTCGTGACACACGCAGTCCACGACGCCTTCGCCCAGGTACTTGTAGGTGACCTTGAGGTACACCCGGTCGCCCGGCGCGGCGTCGTGCGCGACGTGCGTGTACACAGGCACCGAGTCACCAGGGCGCAGGGTGCACACCGGCCCCTCCAGCTCCACGCGGAACTCGTGGTCGCCGCTGTCCAGGCTTTGCACCTTGGCCCAAACGCGCGGATCGCCCGGGCCTTCCGCCGCCAGTGCGCCCGCCAGAGCAAGTAGGATTGCGCTACGCATGGCTGGCACCTCCGGGGAAAATGTCGTTAAACAGCCGCGTCACCTGCGCCGGGGACATACCCAGAATGGCGCTGGCGTCCTCTTCGTCGCTCGGCTCCACGTACGCCTGCTCGACGGCCTCCAGCATGGTCAGCACTTCGGCCAATTCCATCCAGGGGCGCTCCTGCTCCACCTGGAACAGCTCCCGCAGCGTCTCCGTCACCGAGCGCCATTCCTTGAGTGGCACGTCGTGTTCGGGCCGCTTGATCCACATGGCCAGCGCCTCCCGCTCCAGCCACCGGCTCATCACCAGCCCGCCATTGCGGGCCGCCTCCACTTGCACCTTGGCGCGGAACAGGTTCACCACCACCAGCGCCGCCGCCACGTCGTATTGCTCTTCCATTTGCCTAACCCTCTTTCTTGTTCTGCGGGTTCTCTCTTCTCAGGGCCGCGCCGGACTCTTACCCGTGTCGGCGCGGAAAAACACTTGGAACTGCGGTTGTCACCGCGCCCCGAGGCGATGGAGCACTTGCCTTCCACCGCTCGTGCAAACCTCCTGTTCAGAGATTTCGCCTCAGGGCGCGGCGCACAGTTGCCTGTGGCCGCGCTGCTATGCCCACTTTCACGATTCGCGACCGGCTTTCGCCGACCGCGTTGGATGCTCATAACCGGACTCGAACCGGCGACCTCTGACACTCGGGACGACTTACACCAGCTAAGCTGCGCCTTGCTGTCTTTGCTCTCCCAACTGAGCTACATGAGCACCCAACGCGGCCCCCAGTCACCTGGGAGCCACACTCCTACGCCGCCCGCTTCATGAGCAGGGCATCCCGCACATGCGCCTCGGCCTCCCGCTCACCGATGCCGAACTCGCGGCCCAGGCTGCGGATCGTCGCCCCACGCTGAAAGCGGCTCAAAACGCGGCCCCCAACGCTAAGGCGAACTCGATGTGTCGTGATATCAATCACTTCCGCGCGGCTCTGTTGCTCGCGCTTAAAACTTGATCCAGTCTTGTTCTGCATGGTGTCTTGTCCTCAGTTCTCAGGTGTTTATGCCGCCGCAACAGCTTCTTTACTTCGGCCCGTGCGGCGGCTCGTATGCGCTTACTCGGGGAGAGACCTTGCAGCGCGCGAATCACAGCCGTGCGAGACACGCCGATCTCGGTCGCCAGGCCGGTTACCCGTTTGGCTCGCCGAAGTACGTCGTGGATTTGCTCCAGGGTCATGGTGTTCGCTTTGATATCCTCTTTAGGTTGGTTACGTTACTCGTAACCTCTTGAACTGAAGTATGACTCTTTGACACCAAAGAGTCAATAGGGTCATTGAAGAAAAACAGCGCTTGGTGTCTATCTCTATGAAAAAAGAACAAATACAATTCACCGCTCGTCTAAACCGCGATACACTGCGGGCCTTGGGGCACGCCGCCGTGGATCGCGACATCTCCAGCAACGCCATGCTCCAGGTAGCCGTGGACGAATGGCTCACCCGAATCAACTCCCCCGAAAGCCCCGCCGAATGGTCGGCCCTGTCGGCCCACCCCACGCTCGGCCCCATGCTCCGCTCGCTGCTCAAGCTGCTGCGCTCGTCGTAGTGCGTTTGCCCGTGTGAAGTTTTGGCATAGCCCGCCGATTAGCGCGGGTATGAAATCGCTAACGGCAAAGTTGGCCGAGTTCAAGCGCCTGAGGACTCTGGTCAATGCCGAAATACGCAGGCTTCAGGCGCAGATCCGCAAACTCGCCAAGAGGTGAACCCGTGAAACTGTTCGTCGTCGCCGCCTACTTCGCTTTCGTTCTCCTGCTCCACGCCACCGGGCCGGACATCGCCCATTTGCGCCTGGCTGATGTGCGCGTGGAGCAGGCCGGCTCCGTTGCCTTCCGGGGCTTTTTGATCGTCCTGGCGTACCGCTTCGTGGCCGCCTACGCCAAGGGGTAGGCGCTGGTGTAATTACACCGTTGACACCATTGGTGCGTTTTGCTATCCTGCTCATGGCTGACCTCGAAACCAGCCATGGACTTTGGATGTAGCAACCTCAGTCGCCTTAGAGCGGCCCGGGTTCCGATAGGGTTGATTCGCTACTCGTCACCCATTGGACTTCGAGGCCGGGCCGCTCTAAGGCGATTTCGCTTTTCAGAGAGGCCCCCAACGCATTGGCGGTAAGGCGTGAAGAACGCTAGACGGGCGGTGCGGCAAACCATCGACAAGGATGGGGCGTAGGAGCAGTGGTACCAGATCGGCGGCATATTAAACCACAACTGGGCGTTTCGAGAGTGGAGACCCAGGCCGTTGGACGGGGCTGTTCCCGGAAAATCTCCCAACGTCGGGACCCTATACTGCGAGTCGGAAACGACCCCTGTTTTCCTGACGGAATGCGCTCTAAATGGGCGTATTCCGTCTTCCCTGCCAGCGTTCGGTAACATACCCCCGAAAACAAAGCAGGATCGGACGGGCTGGGCTCGATGGGGCAAGGCAACGCAGGCATGGCGGGGCACGGTCGGGTACGGTGCGGTCAGGTAACGCAGGCACGGAGTGAAACGGTAAGGACTGATCTGGCGTAGAGAGGCATGGCAGAGCAAGGCAGGCAAGGCAAGGCACGCACTAGGCAGGGGGAGGAGCGGTAATGCAGGCGTGGCGAGGCGGGGAGCGTCAATGTGAGGCGTGATCTGGCGCGGCAGGCTTGGCCTGGTTGGGCAGGCGCGGTTCGGCAAGACCAGTCAAGGCACGGTCGGGCGGGGCAAAGCAGGCGTGGCGAGTTCAGGTTTGAAGTGACCCGGTCGGGATCGGCAAGGCAAGGCAGGTTAGGCGCAGAAAGGCGAGGTTAGGCGGGGCCGGGCATAGCCGGCAAGTGAAACACCGTTTCGGCGGTGTACGGCGGGGATGGCCTCCCGTCGCTGAAGATCAGGCCATCATAGGAAGGGTCACAACGTGACTACAAAGACAGTTGCAATCAAGCCGCCCAACTTTCAAACGGCGGTGTTTCAGATCAAGGGAACCGCGCCGCTGGTGATTCACCGGTTCTCGGCGAAGACCAAGGCGCAAATGCTTCAGAAGCAGGAAACCGGCAAGGCTGCCGCCTCAAAGAAGAACCGTGAGCCCAAGTCGAGCGACGATACCTTTGCCGAGGCCCGATACACGGCCCCCGATGGCTGGGACGGCTTCAACGCCGCCAGCATCCGCGCCGCCTTGATCTCGGCGTGTCGCCTCGTCGGGTTCAAGATGACGTTGGCCAAACTTTCGGTCTTCGTTGAAGCCGATGGCTGGGATGCTGCCGAGCCGCAAGTGCCCCTGATCCGAATCAACGGCACGCCCACCAAGCAGGAGGACATGGCCCGTGTGGAGACCGGGCAGCCCTACGTGACCGTGCGGGCCGCCTATCACCAGTGGACGGCGAACGTTCGCATACGCTGGGATGGCGACCAGTTCACGCTCGAAGACGTGACCAACCTGCTGGCTCGCGTTGGGGCGCAGGTAGGCATTGGGGAAGGACGGCCCGACTCGAAGAATTCGGCGGGCATGGGCTGGGGGCTGTTCGAGATCGAGAGGGCGGCTTAAGATGACGGCGGTCCAACAGGAACTATTACGCCTTGCCGGTGAGCACGGCGGGCTACTGAAGCCGGAAGTGGTGGTCGCCAACGCGGCGGCCCCCACTTCGCCCCTTCACGGCTGCTTTCAGTGGGACGACAGCGAAGCTGCGCACCAGTATCGCCTATGGCAGGCCCGTCAACTGATTCGCGTCCAGGTGACCTTGCTGCCAGGCGCAAACAAAGAAGAGCGCATCTTCGTCAGCCTGACGACGGATCGCGCCTCAAGCGGCTACCGTGTTATGACCGATGTTCTGAGCAGCGAGGATGCCTATCGGCAACTGCTGGCGGACGCCAAGGCTGACGCTGAGCGGTTTGCCGACCGATACAAGGAACTGGCTGAAATGGGGAATGTCATCAAGGCCATTCGCGCGGCCTTGCGGAAGAAGGCGGCATGAACACCCCACGGCACCCCTGGAAGGCCGACTACACCGGCGTAAAGCAGCACGTGGGCGAACCGGAGAAGGTGGAGCCCCCACAGCCCGCCGCGCCGCCGTCGCTGATATTCTCGGGCCGGTACCGGCTGCGCAACGGCGAGGTGGCCGACGTGGAGCCGGCTGAGCATGGTTTCCGCACCACGTTTCCGTGGGGCATGCGCCTGGAGTTTGACGAAAACGGGTGCGCGTACCATTCTGGGCTGCTTTTCGATTCTCCATTTCCGCTACGCCAGTACGACATCATGGAGCGCGTGCGGGACGCGGAGGGGCAATGAGCACAGATAAACGCCAAGCGCTTTATTTTGAAGCGTTTCTGCTACTGCATGAGGTCTACCGGGAGTCTCGTGTAAATGGCCAAATTTCGCAGGGGTTGGTGGAGGCCATCCACCGGGTTTTCGCGGCGCGGGCTGGGTGGATTAACCAGGAGTGGGAGGCGATTCGCGAGCAGAGATGGCTGAGCGGCGCGGAGGGGAAAATGAGAGAAACCAATAAACGAACTGCGCTGTGGGCCGAGGCAGTTGCCCGCATGGAGGCCGAACGCCAGAAGGATGTGGCATGGGTGGATTCATCTACAACACAGACACCGTTGAAATACCATCTGTTCTGTGGCCATGATGTCGAGTATGACCCTTACGAGGTTCTAGGGAACTATCGGGGGAGCTTTGCCGATGCGGAAGCAGCGAAAGCCGCCGCGCGGAAATTGCTGACAGAGAAAGCGTGCCACTGGGCTCTCCTGATCGAATCCACAGAGCACGGCTTGGTGAATGCGTGGAGGGCGGTTCCCGTAGAAAGTTGGTATGGGAACCCGGTCGCCGCGGAGCGCGGCTTTGATGAATGGAATGTGACATGAAGAACTACCATCTGTTCGTGGGCGAAGATTACTACCCTGAGCCGGGGCTAGGCGACTATCGCGGCAGCTTTGCCGACGTGAACGAGGCCATCGCCGAGGCGCAGAGGCTCACTGGCTCTGAATGGGACGGGGATTGGGCGCGAGTGATTCGCTCCACCCCTGACGGCCTGGAGACCATCTGGGGCAAATCTGAGACACGCGGACAGCGTGAGCGCGAGCGGGCCGACTACCGGGACGACGGCTCTTTAGCGTTGGCCATCCTGATCGGCCAAACGCTCACCAGCATCGAGGGCATGAGGCAGGGGAGCGAAGAGATACGGCTGGTCGCCGGGGACACGGTTTGGCGCATGTGGCATGAGCAGCGATGTACTGAGGACGTCTTCGTTGAGGACGTCTGCGGCGATCCTGCCGACCTCATTGGCTCGCCCATCGTGGCGGCCTTCGAGGAGACCACCCGCAAGCCCGGCCGCCGCACCAAGCTGCCTGATGAGGATGGCTACGTGGATGACGACCAAAACACCAGCTACACGTGGACGTTCTACCGGCTCTCCACGATCAAAGGTACCGTCGTCATTCGCTGGTACGGCACCAGCAACGGTTTCTATTCGGAGCGCGTGACCGTGAGTAAGGAGCCGACGAAAAAAGGCCCCACCCCGTAGGGTGAGGCCAAGCGTGGAGGAAAGAGAGCCAGAGCCTCACGGCCCCGGCACGGAAGAAATCGAGGCCACCGCAGGCCGCCTCCAGCGAGGCGCGGGGACCGTGTAGCGATAGGCTTTGAGCTTGCCACGAGGCACTAGCGCGGCAAACACCGTCCGGGAGGTACACTCCCCCGGCGCGAGCTCCAGGGTACCCGTGAGCAACTTGGAGGGGTCGAGCACCACGGCCCCCGCCTCCAGCTTGCCCTTGGCTCGGTTGACCAAGTCCAGGCCGAGCGCCACCATGCCCGCCTCCCGCCCCGTGATGCGCACGTAGTTGCCGGCGGCGAGCCCTGCCGCGGCGATGCCGGCGAACATGAGCCCCTGGACAATGCGATCCCGGCGCCGCGCCGAGGGCGTAGAGCGGATCACCGCTGCCGCCGCTTCGGGGTCCAGGATGCTCAGATCCTCCACGGCCATTTCCACGGCCAGGGCCGACAAGCGCACCGGTTCCGCCGCCGCCGAGCAGGCCACCAGCCGCCAGACGCCCATGCCGCGCACATCGCCCACGCGGGCGCGGGTCACGGCCAGCGGCTCAGGGGATACCCTGATGGCGATGTCATCGGCGAGGAGAGCCAGCAGCAGCGGCAGCACTACCGTGCTCCTTCTCCGGCCGCCGCCAGCGTGCCATCACAGGTCACCCGGTACCAATACTTGCCACTGACGGAGCCAGCAGCCACCACATCGCCCACCAGCTTGCGCGGCTGCGAGTAGAAAGTGGCCGTACATGTGGCCGGGATGCGCACCTGAAGCCCGCCGGCGGGATTGGGCACGATGACCGGCTGCAACGGCGTCGTGCCCGCGATAGCCGCTGTGCTCACGGGCGCGATGAGGTCGATGTCCGCGCCCATGTCACTGCCATCGGTGGCGAGCAGCGTAGCTGAGCCGTTGGAGGCGCTGTAGGGGGACGTGGTGTTGAGGCGGCTATCAGAGGCGTAATCCGGGGAGGTGGCCGAGTAGATAGTGTTGGTGGCGTAGGTGCCGCATCCCGTGCCGTTGAAGTTCAGGGGCGTGCCGCCCGCCGAGGTCACTAGGACGTTATTGGCGAGCGTCCCGCCGAAGTAGGTCCCCCACCCGGCGCACGTGGTGACCTGTGTCCCGGAAGGGGCTCGCGCGGCGTACGTGGGGTACGTGGCCGCGTCCATGATGTTGTTGCGGTGCAGGCTGGTCGCGTTGCCCTGGAAGGCACCCAGGGAGTCTGAGGCGTTCTCCCACTGGTAGCCGTAGACGGAAGCGCCGCGCATGGTGTTCTTTTCGAGTAGCGAGGCCGACATGCCCGCCGATGGGGACATTGTGAACCGGTCGGCAGTGGACGCAGCAGACTCCTGAAGCTGTGGAATTTGCGCCATGTCGGTGAACAGGTTGTTCTGAAAGACCACGCGCTCCATGGGCCATTGCGTCCAGGTATCACCGGGCGGGATGTACGCCCCGTGGGAATTGCGCAGGAACGCGCCGCCCCAAACGCGCCGGGAGGAATTGCGCCGGAATACCGTGTCCCGCACCTGCACCCAGGGGCCAGAGCCGCCCTCGGTCGTGGTCGAATAGAGGACACTGCCGCCAAACGCCCACCCTTGCCCTTGATCGAGCGTCCCGAACGTACCCACAATGGCGTTCTGCTCAATCGCGCAATGGGCGCACTCTTTGAGTTCGATTGCGTTCTTGCTGCCATTGCGGGTGGCGCGGTAGACGGCTTCGTCCGTGGTCGCCGCCCATGTGCCGTCCGATTGGCACTTGTAACAGGCCCCATTGGCGCAGGTGTTGGGGTCCGGCACGGTGTCCCGGTAAAACTCCCCACTGCCGCCCTCGTAGTAGCAGTCCCCTGTGGGGGCGCCGGAACCCTGCCGGTACTTGAGGTTGCCGGGTTTGATGACGTAGTTCCCCCGAATGCGGATGTAGGACGAGTTAGCCAGCCGGGAGGGCTCCGTTCCACCCACCAGCACGCCGATAGAGCCCGCCTCCAGCCGATTGTTGAGGATGTCGACGTTCGAGGCGTTCACAATGGCAACCGCTTTGTTTTCATCGCCGTTAGTCGAGCAAATATTGAGGATCTGGGAGTCGTAGATGCCGTGGTTCTGGCCATCGTAAAAGAACACGCCCATGCGCGGGCCGAGGCACGTGATCGCCGAGCCCCGCAACACCACGTGATCCAGGACGACGCTATCTACACCGACCCCCGCCAGCGTGTTCCCGTTGTCGCCGATCATCACGGCAGGCAGGGAGCCGAACCCGGTTTCCGTGATGTCCAACCCCCAGAGCCGGATATTACGCGGGGCGGCCATCAACTGGCAGAACGGCTGTTTATAGAAGGACGCATTGCCCGCCGTTCCCTGCGTCGTGAGGTCGATAGCATCGCCTCCCGGCGTAGCGGCCAGCTTCATAGTCCGCGCCCCCGCGTTCCAGTCCCGCACGTAGTAGCGGGTTGCTCGCACGAGAGGCTCAGGGAGTGTCCCGGCCTTGTCCCCGATGGTGATAACGCCGCAGGTGATCTGCGCCCCGTTGGTTGGCAGGTGCCGGGAGGTTTCATACTCCAGCGTGATGGTGTCGGTCTCCAGGTTCACCGCGTCCATGTAGATGCGCTTCGGCCCAATGCGGATACCCGGCTCGCTCACATGCGTCGGCACCACCGCCGCCAGCACCGCCGAGCCCGCCTCCACGCGAGTGCCCCGTGGCGGCAATTCCGCATAACGCGACGTGCGGATGGTCACGTTCTCCACCTGCCGCGCAATCTCGCCCCCTGTGACCGCCGCCGCGCCCGCCGTAATGGTAATGGTGTCGTTGCTAGCCACCGCATCCAGCGCCGCCTGGAGCGTGGTGTACGTGCAGCCAGAGGCGCAAACGGTGATATCGGCGGCGAGCCACAGGATGAGCGTCAGCATTATTCGTACACCTGCGTGAGATAGAGGTACATCGAACCGGGGAAGGTGTCCGCGCCATCAGTGCCCAGGCGTCGAACGGAGATTTTGATGTTCTCCCCCACGGCGCAACCGGTCAGCGTCAGGCTCGAAAGCGTGGCCACGTAGAACCGGATATTGCTACCATCCGTGGTCAACGTGAAGTCAGCCGTCTGCTCCGAATTGTAGGCGGCTTGCGTTTCGCCATTGGCCGTGCAGGCCGTGCGAATGCCCATCCGCGCCACCTGCCCGGTCGTGGCCGCGCCCGCCGCCACGTAGCCAAACAGGCGCACTTTGACGGTGTTGAGGTTGTTGACAGGCAGGTACGTGGCAATGTCACTGGTGGCCGCGTCGGTGAAGGCGAACGCGACCGGAGCCGCGCCTGCAAGCGTCAGGGATAGCCCCGTGGAGCCGCCCGCGTACCAGAAGGCACCCTGAACCGACGAGGAGCCCGTGGTCAGGCCGCCAGAGGGCATACTGAAGTTCCAGCCAGCGCCGGATGAGGCAGAGGCGTCAATCTCCTGCGTGCCATCAGCCAGCGTCGTCACCGTGATCCGACCACCCGCCGCCGCCACCACACGCTGAGCGCCGATGATGTACTCGGCCCCGGTGGCGGTGCCCAGGGTGCCCGACGCCACGGCCACGACGCCAATACGCACCGAGCCGTCCGGCCAATCGGTCACCACCGTGGGAGACGCCGTACACGAGCCCGAGACGCACGTGGGCACCACCGTCCCGGAGCCATAGGCCACGATGCCGGAGCCTTCACCCACGATGTAGAGGTTGCCCGTGCCCGTCGCGCTCACCACCACAGCCCCCGGCGATACCGCGCGAACGCCGTACCAGTAGGCGCAAGTGGTGGGCACCGACGCCTGGTTGGAGCCGATGGACACCGAGCAGGGCAGGTCCAGCGAACCCGTGCCCCCGCCGCCGCCGGCATCCACCCGCGCCCAGGCCCCGCCCGTGCACTCGTAGATTTCGCCCGTGACCACGTTGACCACGGGCGTGTATGTCATCTGCGCCACCGAGCACGCACCCACCGGGCTGGACGTGTTGAACGCGCCCACATTGGGGAAGATAATCACCCGCGCCCCGGCAATGTGCGGATTGGCCGAGGTCAACCCATGCGCCCCGCGTACCACGTTGACCGTGGAGCCGCGCACCGAACGCACCTGCATGAGTTCGCCCGGCTCGCCCGTGGCGTCGATGACGTACAGGTAGGAACTGGCCGTCACGTTGGCCGCGCTGGTGAGGATGATGTTGGCGGCGACAGCATCGCTGGCCACCGCCGTGGTCGTTTCGTTGAGCGAGGTTTGGCCATAGGCCGCCAGCGCCACGAGCGCCAACACGAGCTTACGCATTGGGCTTTTCCTTCTGGCGTCGCTTGGGCTTCGCTTCCTGCGCGGGGGCGGGGGCCTCATCCGTGCTTTCGGCGGTGGAATCGGAAGTCTCTTCGGAGCTATTCTTCTCCCGCCAAGCCTTCTCCTCCTCAGGGCTCTGCACGATGACGCCCTCGGCCAACCATTTCGGGTATTCCAAAAACATAAAAATCTCCTTTGTAAAAACGGGCGGCCCGCCATGCGCAAGCCGCCCTAGTTGGTTGAGGGTTAGTAAGACGGGTAGAACTTCGCCGTCACCGCGTCATAGGTAAAGCAGAGCGTCCGGGACACCACCGCCGTGCTGGCCAGCGCAATATTGCTAGCCGTGGTCGTGGTGAAGATCCCATCCGGGATCACGCAGAACGGCCCCCCGGCATAGCCCACAGGCAGGGTGAACCCGGTGATCGCCGCCGTGCCCGTGATGTGGAACAGCGGGCCAGAGGGCGTGATGGCACCGGCCGCCGAAGCCACCGCCGTCACCGGGCCGGACTCGCCAGGCATCGCCTGCCAGCCGCGCACCCAGGTACCCGTCACCGAGGAGCAGAGCCACTGCTCGCCGGTGTTGGTGTTGATGTAGGGCGTGTATGCGGTCAGAGCCGCGGTACAGGCCCCCGTGGGATTCTGCGTGTAGAACGCAACCGGCGTGGGGGCGATAATCACCCGCGCCCCGGAAGCGTGCGCCACAGGCCGCTGCGTGCGATACACCCGCAGCGACGTGCCCGACACCGACGCCACCTGGACCAGCTCGCCGACCGGCGCGTGAAAGTCCTGGATGTAGAGCATGGTGCCCGCCGAAATCCCCGTGGCGCTGGCTACGTTGAACCGATCCTGCGAGGCCGTAATGGCCGCCGAGAGCGTGGTCTGCGTCAGGGCCGTTTGCCCCAACGCCAGCCCCGCGAAGACGAGAGAAAGGAGGATGTTCTTCATGGTCGTGTGGTTCCTTTCTTAGTTGGCCGAGGCAATGCGCACCGCGCAGTTGTCCGGGTAGAGAGCGCCGAGGCCGAACAGCACGCGCATACGGTGGGTCATGCGCTGTTGGATGTTGTCGTACTGCTTCACGTACATGATGGAAAACCCGGAATCGGGATCACGCATCTGGAAGGAATCTTCCACGGCCTGCGGCAGTTCCATCGGCACGCCCACGAGGGCAAACGCATCGCGGTTCATGGCAAGGTTGATCCGGCCCGACTTGCCATTGGGCGAGGCCGTACCGGGCCAAAGGGTGAGAGCCGCCGTGTTCGCCGGCAAGGCGTCCACGTTCTGGTACTGGCCATCGGCCACCGTCGCGCCCGGACCTTCGATGCCCGGCGAAATGTAGATGGTGCCCGTGGAGCCCGACGCGGTGAAGTCCTGCGTGATGACGAACTGCTTGTCGCTGCCCGTGCTCACGCGGGTGGTCGGGTTTACGTTCTTGACGCTCGCAATCGAAATCACGTCGCCAGCCTTGAACGTGTCGCCGCTGGTGCAATTGATGTTGAGCGCCGTGCCGGTCTGGTTGGCCCCGTTGACGGTGACCGCACCGGCCCAAGTGCCCGCCGTGTGGCGCGGCAAGCTCATCGACTCGTAGAAGTCGAACGAGCCATACTTGCCGATCGCGCCCTCGCGGTACTGCTTGCTGATCTCCGAAGCCGGGTTGAAGATGGCAATCGAAGAGGCGATGGCCGCATTCATCACCGAGGGACTCACAATCATGCCGCGCTCAGCCGAACCCGCCGCATTCTCGACCAGGCGTTGCCGCGCCGAACGGGCAAAGGTCAGGTCGGTGGGGTCGGTGCCCAGGATGCCCACGGTGTTGTTGGCATTGAGGTACGCGAAGTTGGCGCAGGCCGAGTCAATGTACTGGGCCAGTTGCTTCATCGCCGGGACGATGAATTGACGCCGAATCTCGTCCTTGCTGCGGCCCATGCTGAGGGCCTGCTCCACGCCGTTGTATTCGAAGTCGATACCGGGGGTCTGGTCTACCGTGATGGTGACCGACCGGTTATCAAGCGGCTGCGGCTGCCAGGCAATGCCCTGGGAAACCTTGAAGCGCTGCGGGAGGCGTTTGCGGACGGTCGCGCCTACCGGATACGGCTTGCGGAAGTCCTCTTCGTCGTCGGTGTTGAAGAACTGCGAAATCTCCAGCGAGTTCACGAGAACACGGAGATACTCGGGGCCGATCCAATCGACCGTTTGAAAAACGTTTGCCATGAGGCCCTCCTAAGGCCGGGTTGAGCGGGTGCCTTAGGAGGGCCAAGAGAGAGAGTTGGCTAGCCCGCCTTTTTCGCTTCCCGCTGGTCCATGAGCCGCTTGTAGGTCTTGAAGTCCTGGTTGGCCAGGGCCGTCTTAACCGGGTCTTCCGGGCTCGCCCCGCCTCCGCCGATGTCACGAGGAGGCGTGATTGTTGCGGTGAGCTTGGGCAGCGCGGTCGGCGCGGGAGGAGGAGCCAGCTTCAGCGTGAGCAGCGATACTTCGTGCGCCATTCGCGCCGGGTGCATCGCCGAAATACGAGAGAGTTCGTCGGGGTTCTTCGCCAGGTGGTAGGCCACGGAGGCTAGGCCATTCTGGTACAGGTAGCCGCTCAGCAGTTCATTGCTGAACTTGCCGGAGACCACCTCGTCAAAGTCGGGGGCCACCTTGGATGCAGCCTTGTTCCACTGCTCGTCCATAGCCGCCTGCTCTGCCGCTTCCTGTTCCTTGCGCTTAGCCTCGGTTAGCTTGCTTTCGGCGACCTTTTCCAGCCGCTCAATCAGCGCCGCTTCCCGTGCCTCGTGCCATTGGTCCAGGGCACTCTCGAACTCTTCGTAGGTGTTAAACTCGCTGAGCTTGGGCTTCCCCAGTGGCTTGGCCGGTTCCGCCTTGGGCGCTTCCTGGGGCGTTTCCGCCTTCGGGGTAATCCGCGCCTCCAGTTCGGCGATCCGGGCCTGCATCTTGGCCAGTTCGTCGGTAGCGGTGTTCCGCTCCTTTACCAGTTCCTTGATGCGCTTTTCAGCCTTGTGCCCAAACTGCTTCCGGGCGTCCGATTCCGGCTCTTTCTGCTCGTTCTGAGCAGCGGACTCAGCGGTAGGCGTTTCCGCTTTGGGTTGCGCCACCTTGGGGCGCTCGCCTGTTTCTTTCCACTTCTTAAAGTGGGACTCGTTCTCCGGCTTCTGTAGCTCCGTGAACGGCATTTCCACTTCGGGCGTTGCCGTTTCGGTAACGGCCTCAGTGGGCGTCTCGCTCGACGACGGCGGGACAATGTTTTCGTCTGTTTGCATAGTAATTCTCCCTCTCTCCTGTGTCAAGTACTAAGCGACTTCGAGTGCTTTGCTCTGTTGAGCTTGTGCCTGCATCGCTTGATTGTGTTCGGCCAGCCGGTGTTCGGCCTGACGGATTTCGGTATCCATGGCCCGCGTGAGTTGCTCCACGCGCAGCTCAGCCTGCTTGATATCAGCGTTCATGGCTGCGATAGCCAAATCGGTCTGGTTCTTACGCTCGGCGATGAGCAACTTGGTTTCGTTGCCCGCCTTGGCGTTCTGAAGCTCGTTCTCCAGAGCCCGCGCGTGCTGGTTGAGGCCCACGAGCGCCTCTTGCATCTGCTGAATCTGCAATTGCGCTTGCTCCATCTGCGCTCGCAGTTGCGCCCCTTCGTTCTCGCCAGGGTCGAAGATTTCGGCAATGCTTTCGACAATCGGGCCGCCGTTGCGCAGCTTCAGCGCTAGCGATACGATCTTGGACGCCTTGGGGTTGCCCTGAACGGCCGCCGCCAGCATCTCCGGTGATGCCAACTGCGTGGCCACCTCCGTGGCCTCCTCGCGCTCGCTGTTGTAGTCCGGGCCGGTCTTCACGATCACATCGTGGTCACCGACCAAAGTGTTGACCACCTCCTTCCCCGTCTTCTCGTCCTGCACAGGCTGGTTGAGGACAACGATGCGTTGCTTCTCTTCCGCCGTCGTGACAGACGTCATCTCCGCATCCCCGTAGACCGCCTCAATCGTTTCGTTGAGGATTTGCCCCACGCGGGTGATTAGGCCCTCATAGTTGTCCACGAAGTGATAGGTCCCCAGGTCTTGCTGCTCCGTGATCCGCTGGAGCGCAATGCCGCTCTTCTCGTTCTGCCGCTGCGCCGCCGTGGGCAGCGTGTCCATGCCCATGGCCGCCTGAACCCCGCGCCGCGCGGACTCAGCCAGCATCTCCACCGCTTGAATCGCGGGTTCAAACTGCGCCCGCGTCGGCAACGGTAGCGGCCCGTTGCCCATGCCCTCGGGGTACTCCGGCGTGAAGGCGTTGGCCTCCAGCATTCCAATGGGCACCCGGTTGGCGTTGTTCCAGTCGTCCACGCTGCCCGCGAACTGGCCCTTGTAGCCGATCCACGGAGCACGCGGGGTCTGGCCCACCAGTTCCGCCGCCGTGCTGCGGGCATAGCAAAGGAGCTTCATCGGGTCCCGAGCCGTGCGGAGCAGCGAATGGTAGCGCCGCTTGGTGCCCGCCTTCTCGTTCAGCCAGAACTCTTTGCCGAACATGGGCGCAATGGGAATCGTCGTCCCCGGCCACTCATTCTCTTCGAGGATCTTCTCGCCGTTGCAGACGTACTGGCAGACGCGCTTACGGTGGTAGGGGCGCTGTCCCTGGATCTGCCAGACCACCTCCACATTGCCCTCTTTGGCGTAGATCTCGCCCTTCTCCTCGTTCACCACCATGCCCGCTTTGCGCAGGTCGTGAGCGGTCGCCGTCATCTCCTCGCCCGTGGGCAGCGAGAACAGATAGAGCTTGTCGCGCACCAGCTCCACGTACCAATAGGCCCCGATCTGCACGACCTCGGAATCTTCCATGTCCTCGGCCCCGGCGTCCCCGGCGTACGCTTGGCCGGTCGGCTCGAAGTTGCAGACCTTGGCCCCCGGCCACGTGGCCTTGAACTCATCCACGCTCATGGTGTCGATCACCACGGCATCGCGCATGTCGGAGGCGTCGGCTTCCCGGAAGTCAGGATCAATGAGAACGGTTTCCGGGTTGGCGATGCGCTTGATGTAAAGCTCGCGCCCGAAAGAGCGCTTGGTGGGGTTCTTCTCCTCCACCCAGCGCATTCCGACCATGACGAACCCGAAGCCGCGCTGAATGGCGTTCTCCGCCGCCGTGGAGAACGCCCGCTGCGCCTTGCTCTCATACTGGATCTGGCGGATCTTGTCTTCCTTGAGCGAGGCCGAGCGCTCAACGTTGGGGTCCAGGGTGCGCGGGGCCACCACGATGCCGCGCTTGGAGCGCCGCAGGGAGTTGATGATGCGGTTGGTATACTGGCCCGCCTCGTCAAACGACATGCACGGGCGCTCATACTGCTGACGCAACTGGCGTTCGCGCTCGTCCCACGGATCGCCCGCGGCGTAGCGCATGTCGATGCGGCCCTCTTTGCGGTCGTGCTGCCACGCCGAGAACATGTAGTCGAAGCGCTTCTGGATCTTCTCAAAGGTCACAGCCATTTACTGAACTCCCTCGTTCTGTTGCTTGGCCATTTCGACAATCTTCATCAGCGCCAGCGCCCGCGCCGGAGAGCCGATGGGGATTTTCTGCCCGTTCACCATTGCCTGTACGATCTTGGGGCTGTACAGCGCCTTCGCCGCCGCCGCCGCGCCCACTTGCGTGGCCAGCGCGGATGCAAAGTCCCACTGCGTCAGAAATGCCGTGCTGACCATGTTTAAGCTCTGCTGAGCCGCTGCCGCCGCTGCCGTGCCGCTGGTGTTCGGCATTCGCGCCATACGGTCTGCAAGCTGGAAGAAGTTGTCCAGCGCCATGCGGTGTTGCCCGTTGGGGTACAGGAGCTTTTTCGTCTCCGGCCCCAAGCTCTTCCAGGCGTTGTACATCGTGCCCGCCTTGGCAAAGCCGCCGCCGTCCATGTTCTTGGTGAACATGTCCTCTAGGAACGCTCGCCCCACTTCCGGCAGTTGCTCCGGGGCGACGCTGTTCACCCGTCGCAGGAAGTCAATCCCGGTGTCGTTCTTCCAAACGGTTTGCGCGAACGCTTGTACGGGCTCCTCGCGGAACTTCTTTACTACCTCTTCGATCTCTGCCGCCTTCGCCCAATTAGCGCGGCCCTTTTGAAGTGCCTTCAGCCCAGCAGGTCCGCCGATCTTGCCCACAGCGTCATCGATGCTCGATTGCAGGAGCATCATTCCATCCGCCGCCCGCATTGTCGCCTCGGTCGGCTCCGGCGCATTGCGCACTAGCGCCTTGAGATTGCTCAGGTCTTTCTCTGCAATTGAGGCCCTCTTGAAGTCGTCCCCGTCGAGAATGCTCCGCAGGCTTACGATTTGTTGGTTAAAAGCCTGAGCCTTCTTTGGGTCTACAGGTTTCCACTCATTCTCTAGATCCCTCAGAATCGGCTCCGCCCACGCTTTCATGGGGCGCACGTCCACCGGGATTGCCATGGGAACTAAAGACCCTTGGTTGTTCACCGTGCGGAACACTTCCGGCAATCGCTCAATCTCAGCGAGTTCGGCGTAGGCCATGTGCGCAACATCGCCGCGCTCGGCGGCCTTCATCTCTACGCTCTGCGCCAACTTGCGCCCCGCCACTTCGGGCGTAGTGGCCGGAGCGCCCGTCTCGTCCATCAGTTCGCCCGCCACCCGCCGCATGGCTTCCGTCTGCTTGCCCCGCGCCTTGGTCGCAATCGTCGAACCGCCCCAGGTGGAGCCAGACACCTGTTGCACGCCTTTAATGAACCGGTTCTCGCTCACTGTGGCCGCATCGAGCGGGATTTCGCGCTCAGCCGCGAATTGTGCTAGTTGCTGCGTTTGCGGCGTGGTCTTGGCCTTCACTGCCACTTGTGCCGGGCGTACTGCCTTGCTGCCACGGGGGATCAACGGCAACGCATTAGCCACCACCTGCCCCGCCGCCCGCGCCCGCTCGTCACCGGTCTTATTGGGGTCCGTGACCACCGCCATGCCCTGCGACATGATCGGCCCCACCACCGGCATAGCCGCATAGAGCCCGTGGCCGATAGTGCTCACAATGTCGCCTTGGCGTGCCGCCTCCACCATCTGCGCCGCCTCGTTGGCGTGTCCCTGGAAGATGCCCGCCGCGGCGTTGCCCACGGTCTCAATGGGACGGCTCACTAGGCCGCCGAGCAGTTGGCCCGCTCCGGCCAGTGTGTCCCACACGAGCCCCTTGCCCGCTTCAATGGCCATGGACATGGGAGACGAAGTGTCTTGCTTGGTGGACTTCGGCGCATCCCACTCGTTGAAGTTTGCGGGCAGGCGCGACGGCGGTTTCACGCCCGGCGTGTCCCAATCATTGAAGTTTGCGGGGAGCCGTTTTTCGGGCATTATTTACCACCTCGCAACATCCATTCCTTGCCGGTGAAAATGTAGGGCACCCCGCCTTTCGTGCGGATCTCGCCAACCTTGGGAGCACTCGGGGCGGCTTGCTGGCCGCCTCCCTGGGGTTGCGCCATCGGGATATCAGGCGTCCTGCGCCCCGACAAGCCCTGCGTCTCAATGAACGTGTTCAGGTCAGCGTTGAGCTTTTGCCGGAGTGTCGCCACCTTGTGCGCCGCTACGTCCGGCTGATCGTACATGGTGGGCAAAATTGCCTTGTACTTCTCTTCGTCTTCCTTGCGAAGCACGCCGCCCTCAAGGGCTTTGCCCACGCGCTGGCGGACACGATCAATGTCAGCTTGCGCCTTGCGCCCTTCCGAGTA